>Ga0187848_10000058_pt1 | contig 97267 bp, 93 predicted proteins | sample June2016WEW_4_40_FD_132424 | JGI IMG/M metagenome (GOLD analysis project Ga0187848, IMG submission 132424) | Peatland microbial communities from SPRUCE experiment site at the Marcell Experimental Forest, Minnesota, USA - June2016WEW_4_40 | ecosystem: Environmental > Terrestrial > Soil >... | reverse complement strand
GTGGTGTGGCGATTTCACGCACTCACAGCCCCTGACAGCAATTGGGGCTCCAAAAAATCGTCGCCCCGGACGGAATACGAACAGTGCGGAAGGTTTCTGTTGCGAGTTCTGCAAGTGGGTCTCTTATCAAATCAAAAAAAGGATCGCGGCGCGAAATCCCGCCAGAGGGGCTGCGAGCTGTGGCAAACGCTTGAGATTTGGTCAAGGCCACGAAGGCAGGCAAGAAAAAAGGCTATCGCCAGTTAGGAAACGGATTGGAGCGCAATTGCCGGCAACGGGCGATCAGGTCGGGCACGTCCGCGCGACGCCGATACAAGTGTGCCAGCAGCTCTTCGAGGGCGGCTTCGTCGGCATCGATCCATTCCCCCGGAATGGACTTCCAGGCGCGATCGACGACTTCTTCCGGGAAATGCACGATCTGACCGAGCCAGGGCTCGAAATCGTCGAGCGAGCGCACCGAGTCGTAGACCGTGTGGCGCGGGTAGAGACCCTGATGAGGGGAATCGGTGAAGCTCCAATTCGGGCCGTTGAAGGCGAAACCGTGGTCGATCATGCGGGCGACAAAAGCTGGCGAACCCGGTCCGGAATTCTCGCGCCGAACCATGGCGCGATAGAAGATGCTTTGCCGGCCGTCGGCATTCGACAGCCATTGGTCGAACACCAGGATGCCGCGGAAATCCGCCAGATTGGCGACCTTGCCGAGCAGCGCGTCGGGGAGATAGTCGTAGACTGGGGTACGGGCGGGATCGCCCGGATACCGGGACCCGAAATGCCAGCCCGGAACCGCCGGCACCGGCTTTCCGCCGACGGTGAGTTGCATCTCGGGATTGGCCGCGAGGAACTCGGACCCGACGCGCACCAGGGCGCTGGGAGGAACCGCAATCTTGAGGTAATCCAACAACGCCGCCGCCAGCAGTTCATTGATCAGGATGCGCCGGTGCTGCGGATTATTGCGGAATTTTACGACGTACCAGTGTCCATCATCGGCCTCTATAAGATGGGCCTGGGCGCCTCCTCGCATCTTGCGGACATGACGGACAGCGCTGAGCGGCATCGCAGGGGAAATGCTATAACCTAGAGTTGTATCACACGGAGGAATCGAGATCGGATGGCTGACGTGGAATCGAAACAAGACGCTTCGGAAACCTCCGAGCGCTCCAAGGGCGGCAAGGACGAGGTAGCCCTCGAATTGATGAAGTTCATCACTCTGCAGACAGGATACGGGAGAACCGCGCAAGCTTCCACCGGTTTTTCCGGCAAGCCTGGCACACGCTCGCCGGAAGAGCACGCCGAAGGCTTGCTGGAACTCTTCCGGCGCTGCCGCAAAGTGGTGGCTGAGGAAAGCTGAGACTCCGGGAAACGGCCTTTTCCGGGACGGAGCGGGAGAGCCCCGCCCCGGCTAAGCCGATTACTTCTTGCCGCCCTTCTTGGCCGGAGCCTTCTTCGCTGCCTTCCTAACGGGGGCCTTTTTAGCGGGGGCCTTCTTGGCAGCCTTCGCAGGCGCTGCCTTCTTCACTGCCTTCTTGGCGGGCGCCTTTTTGGCGGGGGCGGCGGCTTTCTTGGCCGGTGCTTTCTTCACCGCGGCCTTTTTGGCGGGCGCTTTCACCGCAGCTTTCTTGGCAGGCGCTTTTTTCGGCGCAGGCTTCTTGGCGACAGCCTTTTTCACCGGCTTCTTGGGGGGCGCGGGCGTAGCTTCCGCGGGGGACGTTTCCTTGGCGGGAACTGGAGGAGCCGGCGCCGTGACGGTCTCCATCACGACCTCCACGACCTCTTCCTCATCGTCCTCATCGTCCTCAAACTCGTCGAGCTTGGAATCCAATTCCTGTTGCTCTTCGTCTTCGTAGTCGTGGAAATCCTCCATCTCGTCCTCGCTTTTGGCAATCAACCGATCCCTATCAAACATTCACCAAGCCTCCAATAGTAGGTGCATGACACACATAGAATACCCCTTTTTCCGGATTGGGCAATAGCGAAAAAGCGCAAGGCCGAAGATTTCGGAGCGCGGCATAAATACGGGTGCACCTTCCGCAATCGCGCGCTCCGCTGTGTCCTCAGCTTCAATCTGATTTAAGAACGAGGAGTGTTTACCGGGTAGCCGTGTGCGCTACCATTACCGGCTTCTTCGTGGTGGGCTTCGCCACGCCCGCGGCATGAGAAGCGGTATGAGAAACCGTGTGGGGAGTTGTATGAGACACCACGTGCGAGGCCGCGACAGTGTGCGTGGCCGTGCCGGAGCCGGGCCGGCCAGAACCCCGTCGAGCCGCCAGATAGGCCCGCCGCGAAACCGGTTGTGGACGTGCCGCCGCCGGGATCAAGAGCCAGTCGCCTTCGGCGGCTTCCTCGGCCGCGAAGTGGTTGGCCGATGCCAGGGTCGCCGCCGTCATACCGAAGCGTTTGCCGATAGCCGCCAGCGTTTCCCCTGCCTGCACCTTGTGCATACGCCAGCCAGTGCGATGCTCTGCCGGGACCCGCTCGATGGCGGCCGCGAGCTCGGTTCCGCTGCCTTTGGGAACGTGCAGAGCGAAATCCGCCGGGGTGACACCGTGGAGGAGGGACGGGTTGAGGGCGGCAATCTCGGCAACCGGCGTATCGGTGATATCGGAGACCAAATCCAGGCTGACGGGAGCGGCGAGTTGCACGGTATCGTAGGCCAGGCCGGGGTCCGGCCGCAAGTCGTCCAGCCCGTACTCGGCGGCATTCTTTTCCATGATGGTCATGGCCAGAATGATGGGAACGTAGTTGGTGGTTTCCACCGGCAACACGCCCCGGCTGCGCAACTCCCAAAAGTCGGCATAGCCGGTCCGCTCCACGGCTTTTTCCACTACTTGCGGACCGCAGTTATATGCCGCCAGGGCCAGGTACCAATCGCCAAACTCGTTGTACAAATCGCGCAGGTGGCGGGCCGCCGCGCGAGTAGCTTTCTCGGGGTCCATGCGGTCGTCGGCGTAGGCAGTCTGCGCCAAGCCGTATTCCTGGCCGCGAAATCTCATAAACTGCCACATGCCAATCGCCGCCGCCCTGGACATGACGCGAGGCATGAAGCCCGATTCCGCCTGCGCCAGATGAATCAACTCCCGCGGTACGCCTTCCTCATCCAGAACCCGCAGGATCATCTCCTTGTATCGTCCCGCCCGCTCCATCCCCGCCACCAGCGTGGGGCGGCCCCGATTGGCGAAGAAATTGATATAACCCAGTACCGTGTCGTTCACCGCGAGCGGCAATTGCGATTCGGTAGCCGTGACCTGGTCCCGCACCCGGTCCTTTAGCTTCGGGTCGACCGGGAACGTCATCTGCAGGATGTCTTCGAGGGGAGCTTTTTCGTACTTGTCGTCCTCCAGGTTGGCCGACGCGCCCAGCCCTTCCAGATCGAATTTATGAATCGCGTCCACCAGCGATTCCAGCTTTTGTTCAAAGGCCACGGCGTCGACCGAATCCAAAGCCGAGGCTTCCAGCATCAAATCCACCGCGGAATCGAACGCTTGCCGCGCGCCGGGCATGTCGTTAGCCTGATAAGCCCGGCGGCCGGCTTCAAACTCCCGCTGGGCGCGCTCGGCAATGGCATCCAGAGTCTTCCGTTCGGCGAGGGCTGCATTGCTCAAAAGGAAAACCGGTACGTCTTCGACAGAAACGCTGGACGGAATAGCGGGAGGAAGATCGAGGCCGCCGGAGGGTTCAGCGGACGGCACGGACGGCAGAACGCCAGTATGAAAACGTACTTGGGAAAAGCCGCACAGCGCCGTGGCGGTAAAGAGCACCGGGAGCAAAAAACCAGCCCCGAACGTCTGTATACGTTCGTCCATTAAACGCTCCAAACTTAAGTAAATAAAACTACTTTACCGTCCAGGCCCATCGCGGACCTTCTAGGTTACAACAACTGTCACAGCGGTTGCAACCATTTCCCAACCTTAGAGCGCTGCCACGACTCCGAACCCGCCGCTGACCTGCAGCCGTTTAGGGCCATAAACTTACGTGCTCTCGCGCCCGCTAATTTCTCTACTCTTCTTCCTCCTCCTGCCCCGCGCCAGCCACCTTGGCCGCCGCGATGATTTTGTCGGCTTGCAGTTGCGGCACGAAATCGTAATGGTCGAACTCCATGGTAAAGGAAGCCCGGCCCTGGGTCATGGCGGTCAGATCGTTCTGATAATTCAACATTTCCGCCATCGGCGCCTGGGCGCGCAAGAACTGGGTCGTGCCTCTGGTTTCCATGCCGGAGATGCGGCCGCGGCGGCCGTTGAGGTCGCCCATCAGGTCGCCGGCGTATTCCACAGGCGCCTGGACTTCCACATTCATGATCGGTTCCAACAAAGTCGGCTTGGCCTCCAGCATGGCGGCTTTAAAGGCTTTGCGCGCCGCGAGTTTGAAGGCAAGCTCGGAAGAATCGACGTCGTGGTACGAACCGTCGTACACGGTCACCTTAAAATCCACCATGGGATAGCCGGCCAGAAAGCCCTTTTCGGCGGCTTCCACGATGCCCTTTTCCACAGCCGGGATGTAGTTCTTGGGGATGGATCCGCCGAAAATTTCATTCTCGAAAACGAACTTGCCGCCCCGCGGTAGAGGCTCCATACGGATCCAGCAATCGCCGAACTGCCCGTGGCCGCCGGTCTGCTTCTTGTGCCGGCCCTGGACGTCGGCTTTGCCTCGTATGGTTTCGCGATAAGGAATCTTGGGGGCTTTGAGCGCGACATCCACGCCGTAGCGCCTCTTCAGCCGGCTGACCACGATTTCGACGTGCTGTTGGCCGGCGCCCGCCAGCAGGAATTCGCGGGTCTGCGGGTCGCGATAGAAGCGAAGCGATTGGTCTTCCTCGAGGATGCGGTGCACGGCGTTGCCCATGCGGTCTTCGTCGTTGCGCGACTTGGCTTCAATGGCGAACGCAATGGACGGCTCCGGCAGCTTCACCGGTGCGTAAATCACGTTGAGACCTTTGTCCGCCAAGCTGTCGCCGGTGAGCGTGTCCTTGAGCTTGGCCACCGCCCCGAGATCTCCGGCATTGAGCTCGGTGACCGCCTGCAGGGTTTTCCCCACTGGGATGGAAAGGTGGGCGAGGCGCTCCATCGAACCGCGGTTCACGTTCGACAAGTTCGCATCGTTCTTCAGAACGCCCGTAACGACTTTGAAGTACGTGATGCGCCCCGCAAAGGGGTCCGCGGCAGTCTTGAAGACGAAGATAGAACAAGGACCGGTGGAAGAAACGGCGCGGACAGTTTCCTTCCCGTCCACCGTGGCGGCGGCACCTTGCCGCTCGGCGGGGTTGGGAAGATGGTCCACAATGCAATTCAGAATTTGGTCGCTGCCCACGTTGTGCAGTGCGGAAGCGCACAATACCGGAAAGAGGCGCAACTCGCGGACGGCTTGGTTGAGACCGTCGATAATATGCTCCACCGGTAACGTGCCCTGGTCGAAAAACTCCTCCATCAGAGCGTCGTTGCCCTCGGCCACCATTTCCACCAAAGCTTCGTGGGCCTGTTTGGCGGCTTCGGCTGACGCCGCCGGAATCTCGCCTTCCTTCCCTTTACCGTCGCCATCCAGCGAATACGTGTAGGACTTCATACGGATGAGGTCGATCACCCCGTTGAAGTCGCGTTCCTTTCCGACAGGAATCTGAATGGGGACAGCCGCGCGGCCAAATGTTTCCTGAACGCTCGACAGGGCACGCTCGAAATCGGCGCGCTCGCGATCGAGCTTGTTTATGACGATGGCGCGCGGTAGCTTGTAATCGGCGGCAAATCCCCACACCTTTTCGGTTTGCACTTCCACGCCGGCCACTCCGTCCACGACCACCAGGGCCGAATCGGCGGCCACCAGGGCGGCGCGCGCGTCGTTGATAAATATGTTGTAACCCGGAGTATCCAGAAGGTTTACCTTTGTTTTGTTCCACTCGGCCACGGCCACGGCGGTAGAGATCGAGATTTTGCGCTGGATTTCCTCCTCGTCAAAATCCGTAATCGTGTTGCCCTCGTCGACGCGCAGCAAACGGTTGGTGGCGCCAGAGGTGAAGAGCAGCCCAGCGGTGAGCGTCGTCTTGCCGGAATCGCCGTGGCCCACCAAACCGACGTTCCGCAGATCCTTGGTCTCGTAAACTTTCATGGTTTATCCGGTTTTGAAAACGGAATAGTAACACGGGGCCAGAGTGGTGGGAACGGGGAAGGGAGTAAAGGGAAGCGGGACGGGAAGGCCGGTGAAGGAAGGGTGAATGAACTGCCCGCCTGCAGCCAACCCGCCCGTGCAGGTGTTATGAAGGCGACAAAGCCACGCTAAACTAACGCCGCAGTGGGAGAAACGGTTCTGGCGTTTCTCCCACTGCCGGACTGTATTTACCGTCTTCCACCGCCGTGGCCGCCACCGCCGGAGCTGTGGCCGCCACCAAAACCACCGCCGCCGAAGCTCCGGCCGCCGCCTCCGCTAAAGCCGCGGCTGCCGCCGCTAGAACCGCGGGAACCGCCGCTGGAACCGCTCGATCCGCGGCTATAGCTGGGCGAGGATGCGCGCGGCGCGGATTGGTAGCTGCGCGCAGACCCCTGGAACGAATTGCCTCTAGAGCCCTGATAAGCGGATCCGCCGTAGCTTCGTCCGTATCCGGACCCGTACGCTCCACGGGAAGATTGGAAAGCGTTCCCACCGCCGTAAGCGTTTCGGCCGCCACCATAGGCGTTCCCGCTGCCGTAGGCGTTTCGGCCGCCACCATAAGTGTTCCGGCCGCCGCCATAGGACCCGGCAAACGAGTTGCGCCCGCCGAAGCTCTCCCGCCCTGCCGCGAAGCTCCTGGACATATTGGCTCTTCCGGCCATGGAAGCAGCCCCGTACCTTCCGGCCAGCGCGCGGTTCGAATAGGCTACGCCAAGCCGGTGAGCCGGATCATGCGCCCATGCGGTTACTCCGTATCCGCCGCCAAATCCGCCACGGAAACCATAGCGGTTAAAGAAGCCACCGTTAACGAGTACGCCGCCGCCGAACCAGTTGGGTCCCCAGCCCCAGGCTCCCCAACCGCCCCAGCCCCAGCCGCCGAAGCATAGGCCGATATTGACACCGGGGCCGAACCCAAATCCGAATCCAAAGCCCGGATACCACAGTGGCGGGTAAGCGCCCCAAACGGGCGGTCCCCAAATAGCCATTGGGTCGTATTGCGGCACATAGATCACTTGGGGATCGGCCGGTTGAATGGCGATTGCCGACTGCCCGCCCTGGGTCTCGGTGGACACAGTCTGCTGCGGCGTAGAATTCAGTTTTCCGTTGGCCTGGGCCCGTTCGCGCATGGTTTGCACGGCGTTCATCACGTCGGCCTGTTGCGCGAGAAAAGCATTACCCAAGTCTGTGGTCCAGCGCACATCCTGGTTCAACCGCGCCAGCACGTCAGGAAACGCAACCAGCGCTTGTACGCTGGGATCCCAATTCTGCTGCCGGGCTGCGTTCATGAGCTCGGTGCCGCTCAGGTTGCGATTCGCCTGTAGCCATTGCTGCGCCTCGACCACCTCCAGGGGGTACGTGGTCGCCACCAGAATCTGCGTGAGCAGGGGATCGGGGTAAAGCGCAATAGGAGCGAGCAAATCCTGAAGTTGGTCGGGCGATAACCTCTGTGCAGGAGCCGTGGGCGCACTCGCCGGCTCGGGATTCTGCGCCCAAACCGTGGTATACCCTCCCAGGGTGAACCACGCGACGGCTGCCGCCAAGGCGGACCGCTGAACGGATTTCCATGTAAACCCAAGCATTTCGCACATCCCTTGGAGGGCTCTAGCTTGGAGCCCGTCCACCTGTATAGATGCGCGGGAGCGAAATCCCGTGCGTTAGTTTACATACCCTTACGTGAGGATCTGTTAATCGAACACGGAACCGTGGCTATTCCCGCCCGCGCAAAATCGCGGCCATCACCCGCGGGCTGCGCCTTCCATGGAACACCGCCAGAACCCGCAACGGCACCGTGTCGGGGGCGTACGCGATCAGGTATTCGCGTACCAGCGCGAAGCGTAGCGGGCGCGAACTGAGATTCGAGCGACGATGGCCTTGATAAGGGAATCGCACGAGAGCCCGAATGGCGTCGAAGATTTCTGTGATCAACCGATCGGGGGGCGTCCGGGTTGTCCTCGGCAATGTAGGCCCGGATCTCGTCCAAATCGCTGAACGCTTCCGGGTGGAGGGTGTAACCGCTCACGCTGGGCGGTTCTGCCGCCGAACCTGCGTTTTCTCCATCAAGCGCCGGAACGCTTCCTCGCCGTCGATCCCCTGGACCTTGCCGCTCGCCATTTCGTCGTACCGGCGATCCAGCATTTCCCGCGTGTAGGCGAACTCGTCGAATAGTCCATTGACGGCGTCCTCCAGCAATTCATCCCGCGGCCGTCCGGTGTCGATCGCCAAGCGGTCAAGCTTGGCTTGAATGTCGGGGGTGAAATTCACTTCCATGCGGTCCGCTCCTCTCCTCAGAAGACGCCACCGCTCTCAGTCGTACACGAAGTGCAGCACCTTTTTCAAATCCTCCCACGCCTCGCGCTTGGCGTTTTGGTTGTACGGGCGCAAGAGATAGGAAGGATGGTAGGTGACCAGAACCGGGATGTCGCGCCACTCGAGCCAGCGGCCGCGCATCTTGGTCACGCCTTCTTTGTGGCCGGTGAGGGCCCGCGCGGCAGTGCCTCCCAGGGCGCAGATGGCTTTCGGGTGGATGGAGGTAAGCTGCCGGTAGAGGAACTGGCCGCAGATCTCCATCTCGTCGGGCTCCGGTGTGCGGTTGCCTGGCGGCCGGCACTTCACCACGTTGCAGATATAGACATCTTCCCGCCGCAGCGGCATCCCTTCCTTGCGGGCTGTGTTTTCAATCATTTGGGTCAGCAATTGGCCAGCACGGCCCACGAACGGGATGCCCTGCGCATCTTCGTCCGCGCCGGGACCCTCGCCCACGAACACCAGAGGGGACCGCTCATTGCCCACGCCGAAGACCAGCTTGTTGCGGCCCTCATGGAGGCGGCAGCGTCTGCAATCGCCGACGTGTTCCAGGATCTGAAACAGCGTTTCCCCTGAGGGCGTCATCGGCGGCAATTCAACTTCCATCTTCTGGGGCGGCTGCGGTGGCTCAGCTACTGCCACACAGACTGAAGTCTGTGCCACCTGCTCGCGACGATATAGGTCACTCACGCCGAGGTCGCGGTAAAACTCCAGGTATCGGCGAAGTTCGGCGGGGGTCATTGGGCGGCCTGCAAGGCCAGGCGGAGTTTCAGGACTTCGTCGAAAATGCGGTCGGCCACTACGCGTTTCGGAGCCCGCGGCACCTCGATGCTTTCGCCGCTCGAAGTCACCAACAGCACTTCGTTCCGATCGGCTTCAAAGCCTACTTCGGACGCGCCGACCAGGTTGGCCACCACCATGTCGCAATTCTTGGCGCGCAGCTTGCGCCGGGCTTCCTCCTCCAGGTTTTCGGTTTCCGCCGCGAAGCCCACCAGCAGCCGGTCGCCTTTCTTGCCGCCCAATTCGGCCAGAATGTCGGGCGTTGGATCGAGCTCGAGGGATAACCGCGCCGCGGTCTTCTTCATTTTCTGGGCGGGAACGCGGCTCAAGTGAAAATCGGCCACCGCCGCGGCCTTAATGACGATCGTCGCCGGGCCCAGCCGGTCCAGCACTTCGCGCCGCATTTCGGCTGCCGTGTGCACCGGAACCAGCTCCGCGCCCCGCGGCGCACGAAGCGCCACCGGCCCGGAAATCAGCACCACTTTGGCGCCCCGCGCCAGGGCCGCATCGGCCAGCGCGTAACCCATCTTGCCGCTGGAGCGGTTGGTAATGTAGCGCACCGGATCGAGGGGTTCCTGAGTGGGACCGGCGGTAATCAGCACCACCTCGCCTTCCAGGTCCCGCCGCCGGCTCGCCTCGCGACCCACCGCTTCGGCGATTTCCTCCGGTTCCGCCATTCGCCCCGGCCCGGTCATGCCGCAAGCGAGGTAGCCAACCCCCGGTTCGAGGATCCGATGGCCCCGCCGCTTCAGCGTCTCCAGATTGGCCTCGACCGCGGGATGCGCCAGCATGTTCACGTTCATGCTCGGCGCCACGAGCACCGGGCCGGTGAAGGCCAGGTAAAGAGTGGTGAGAAAGTCGTTCGCGAGCCCGTTGGCCATGCGCCCGATCAGATCGGCCGTGGCCGGCGCGATCACCATCAGCTCGTTTTCCTGCGCCGCCTTGATGTGATCGATGGCGTTCTCAATGGCGAACAGATCGCTCAACACCCGCCGTCCGGTAAGAGCAGCCAACGTGGCGGGACGGAGAAACTCCTGTGCAGCCGCGGTCATCACCGCTTGCACTTGGTGACCTTCTTGCATGAGCAGCCTGGCCAATTCGGCCGATTTATAGGCCGCGATGCCGCCGCCCACCCCCAGTACGATTTTCATGTGATGGACTTCCGCGGTGGGGCATCCTTTAGCTTGCCCTAAAATCAAGAATTGTATGGGCAGGCTAAAGCATGCCCCACTTTTCTAAAGCACCGGCTCAGCTTCTTCCAGAGGCTGCTCCGGCGCTTGGCCCGTCAGGCTGTATTTCACCAAGCCACGCCGCACTTCCTCCATGGCAATAATGGTGGACTTCTTCGACGATGTCGGCAGTACCGGCCGGGCGCCGCCCTGCAATTGGCGGGCGCGCTTGGCGGCCACGATGATGAACCGGTAGGTGCTCAATTCCGGATCGTCCGGAATGGTGCAGTGGGCGTTATTGCGTGGTGGCTTGTCGGCCATAACTTCAAATTCCTTTTCAACGTTCAAAAGTCGCCAGAATCGCCGGAATCCGATCCTCGATCCTGGTTCGCCGCGCTCGTTCCGCGACCACGATTCCGCTCAATACGCGGTCGGACTCGTCCAGGTCCCGATTGATCAGGATGTAGTCGTAAGCCTTGTAGTTCCGGATCTCCTCGGCCGCCTCCCCCAAGCGCCTCTCGATTACTTCCTCCCGGTCCTCCCCCCGGTCGCGCAGGCGTTGTTCCAGAACCTGGCGCGAGGGAGCGAGAATGAAGACGGAAACCGCTTCGGGAATCTGACCTATTAATTGTCTCGCACCTTGCACGTCGATGTCGAGTACCAGGTCTTTCCCTTGCCGCCGCGCTTCTTCCAGAATCGACCGGTGCGTGCCGTAATAGTTGCCGAAAACCTGGGCCCACTCCAGAAACTCGCCGCGCCCGATCATGGCTTCGAAGTCCGTCCGGCTCACGAAGCGGTAGTCCTCTCCGTCCACTTCCTGGCCCCGCGGGGCACGGGTGGTGTAAGAAACCGAAAACATGAGGCCGCTCACGCGGGCCAGCAACCGCGCCACCAGGGTCGACTTTCCGGATCCCGAGGGCGCCGAGACGATGAACACAGTGGTCATGAGTGCTTGCGTCTATTCCAGATTCAGCGCCTGCTCGCGGATTTTGTCGATCTCGGACTTCACCGCCAGGGCCAGCTCGGTGATGGTCAGCCCCAGGTCGCCCAATCCGCCCGTCTTGGATAGAACCGTATTGGCTTCGCGGTTCATTTCCTGCGACAGGAAATCGAGCCGCTTTCCCACCTCGCCGGAACCGGCCAGGAGCTGTTCGAGTTGCCCGGCATGGGTGCGCAGGCGGATCAACTCTTCGGCGATATCGCTGCGGTCGGCCGCCAGCGCCGCCTCCTGGGCCAGACGCTGCGGGTCGATGCCGGCGCCGTGCAGCAAATCGGCGAGTCTTTCCCTGAGTCGTTTTTGGAAAGCCGCGGTGGCGCCTTCGCGGATTTGTTCCATCCGTTCCACGAGTTTGACGACACTGCGGCTGCGTTGGCACATTTCGCGGGCCATCGCCGCGCCCTCGCGTTCGCGGAATTCATTGAGCGCGGCGACCGCTTCGGCGGCGGCTTCCAGCACTACGCGGCTGGTCTCCGAGCCCGGGTCTTGCCACTGGCCGGTGGTCAGCATGCCCGGCAAGCGCAGGGCGGCGTTCAGGTCGGGCTGCTGGCCGGCGATCTGGTGCGCTGCCGCCGCCTCGTGGAAGGCGCGCACGTAAGCGTCGAGGAGCGGGCGGTTGAGCCCGATGGCCGCGCCGGCCGCGGCGGTTGTGTCCACATGCACCTGCAAATGGCCGCGCACCACGCCGGCCTTGACCGCCGCGCGCAGATCGCTTTCCAGAGGGTCCAACTCCGACGCCAAGTGAAAATGCACGTCCAAGCCGCGATGATTCACCGCCTTCAGGCTAACCACCACCTCGCCGGCCCCGCCGGGCAGGGGCTTGGTCACGCGGGCAAAACCCGTCATGCTGCGCAGACTCATAGGTCCACCGCCGATCCGGCGCCCACAAATTGCAACTCATGCAGGCGTTGATAGACACCGCCGCGATTCACCAGCTCTTCGTGCGTTCCCATTTCCACGATCCCGCCTTCTACCAGCACTACGATCTTATCGGCGCGCCGGATGGTGGACAGCCGGTGCGCAATCACCATCACGGTGCGATGCTCCATCAGGTTGGCCAGCGCTTTCTGCACCAGCATCTCGCTTTCGCTGTCCAGGTGCGAGGTGGCCTCGTCGAGGATCAAGATGGGCGCGTTCTTGAGCAAGGCGCGCGCAATCGCCAGCCGCTGCCGCTCGCCGCCGCTGAGCCGGAAGCCGCGGTCGCCGATCACGGTCCGGTAGCCTTCCGGCAGCCGCTCGATGAAGTCGTGCGCCAGCGCCGTTTGCGCCGCCCGGCGAATCAGCTCCGGCGGAGTGTCCGGCCGTCCGTACGCGATGTTGTTGGCCACCGTGTCGTTGAACAGAAAAGTGTCCTGCGCCACGATGCCGATGTGCGCCCGCAGCGAAGCCAGATCCAGGTCGCGCACGTCCACGCCATCTACGCGCACGGCGCCGGCCGTGACGTCGTAGAAGCGCGCGGCGAGGTTGGCCAGGGTGGTCTTGCCTGCGCCGCTGGGGCCAACCACGGCCACCACGGTTCCGGCCTCGACCGCGAGCGTGAGCGGGCCGAGTTGATAACCGCCCGCGGCGGATGGGTAGTGAAAGGCGATGCCGTCGAAAACGATGCCTTGGCGAAACGTCTCCATTTTCACTGCATCCGGGCGGACGGGAATGTCTTCGCGGTGGTCGAGGTATTCGAAAACTTTCTGCGAAGCCCCCAGAGCCTGTTCGAAAATGTTGTGGATGCCCACCAAGCGCTTGACGGGCTCATAGAGCAGCAGCAGCGCGGTGACGAAAGCGGTGAAATCGCCCGGCGTCATGGCCCCGGCTTTGATCTGGCTCACCGCATACGTCAGCAGGCCCACGATGGTCACCGCGCCGAACAGCTCGATCAGCGGCGAGGAAATCGCCTGCTGCAAGGTATAGCGCACGTTGCTTTTCAGAAGCCGGCGCGCGGCCTGGCGGAAGCGGCGCAATTCGTATTCCTCGGCGCCAAACGCCTTCACCACCATGTGGCCGCTGAGGGTCTCCTGCAGGATCTGGTTGAGCTCCGCCTGCCGGTCCTGGGTGCTGCGGCTGATGCGGCGAATGCGCCGCCCGATCTGGCGGGTGGGCCACATTACGAAAGGCAGCACGGTGAGGCTCACCACGGCCAGCCGCCAATCGCTGGTCAGAACGACGAGGCTGAAGGCAATGGCGCTGAAGGATTGGCGCAGGAAGTCGGCCATCATCTGCGAGGTGGCCAGTTGCACCTTATCCACGTCGTTCATGATGGACGACATGAGCTGGCCGGTGGAATGGGCTTCGAAGAATTCGGCGCCCTGGCGCTGAATCTTGTCGAACACGGCGTTGCGCAGGTCGGTCACCGCCGAAAGGCCGGCGAAGCTGACCAGGTAATTGCCCAGGTAATCGCACAGGCCCTTAATCAGAAAGACCGCCACGATGGCCACGGCAACCAACGTCCAGACGGGTTTGTGCAGCGGTACGATCTGCTCCAGAAAAATCTGGCGCCCGAGGATTTTGTGGGGTAGTAGGGGGGTGAGCCCAGTGGCCGGATGGGTGCTGAGCACCTTGTCGAAGATCGGCTTGGTGAGCAGAGCCATAGTGCCCTGCGCCGCGCCGGCGACGGCCATCAGCAGGAACGAGCCGCCCAGATGCGGGGCGTAGCGCCGGGCGTAGGAAAGCAGCCGGCCCAGTTCCTTCACGCCCGCACCCCCAGGCGCGCCAGGGCGTCCAAAACTCGATCCACAGTGACAGAGGCGATGCCGCCAGATGCGATGACGGCTTCCGAAGGCGCGCGCCAGGGGCCCCAGATAGCCGGGTCGGAAGCGCCAAAGACGGTCACCACGGGCAGACCGAAAGCGGCGGCCAGGTGGGCCGGTCCGCTGTCGTTGCCGACGAAAAGCGCGGCACCCGCCACCAGGTCTTTTACTGCTCCCAGCGGCGCTCCGGGCATGGTTCGCCAGGCGCGGAACGGGGTGAAGTCGTCGCCCGCGCCGCCGATAAAAACCACTTCCATTCCGGAATGTTCCAGATGCCCGGCTACAGTTCGGAAGCCTTCGGCCGGCCAAGTCTTCTCCGGCGTGGCGGCGAAGGGATGAAGCACGGCAACCGATGGCTGGGACGGACGCGGCGCGCGGCTCCCCAGGCAGGCACGGGGAATATCGATTACCGGAGCGCCCAGCCAGAACATGGCGCTGGCCAGATGCTCGGCCGTGTGAACCGTGCGTTCGACGCCCAGGATTTGCTGCGCCCGCGGAACATGCAGGTTGTAGGCCCACTGAATGCGGTAGTGGCCGAAGCCGGCGCGCCAACGCGCTCCCGATGCGCGTGTCAACCAGGCGCTGCGCGTGCCGCCATGCAGATTCAAGCACAACCACGGCCGGAACTTGCGCAGGGCGCCCAGACGCGGCGGCAGGATTTCGTCCGTGTCCGGCTGGTCTTCGAATACGGCGCGGAAACGGTCTTCCACCATCACGGCGACGCGGAGATCGGGCCGGGCGCGCTTCAGGATGTCGAGGGCGGGCGTCGTCAGTACCGAGTCGCCCAGCGATCGCAAACGGAGCACGGCCACGCGGCCGGCCGGTTCGACATCGTCCAAAACGCTTGCCACGGCGTTCTAATCTTCGATCCTGGCTTCGTCGACCAGCATCACGGGGATGTCGTCGCGAATCGGATAAACGCGCCGGCATTCCACGCACTTCAAGCCGCTTCCGTCGGACTTCAGCTCAACGGTGGCCTTGCAGATCGGGCACACCAGGATTTCCAGCAACTCTTTACTGACCGCCATAAGAATCTTCAGTGTAACAAGCGGCTAAACGGGCGAACGGCGTCCCATTGGGTGCTTAACCGATCTGGGGAGATTCGTCCCCGATAACCCGTGAAGAAATACGGCCGCCGATGAACGCCGATAAACGCCAATAAGAAAAACAATGAAGTTATCGGTGTTCATCGGCGTTCATCGGTGGCTGTATTCCTTTACACGTTCTCAGGGACCGGCTGTCGGGGCCATTGTCGGGAACGGATTTCCCCAAAATCGGTTGAACACCCGGCTTTTTGCGCCCCTCACCCGTAGTTAAGATGATGAGTGACGCCAAGACGATGAGCGACGCCCCAATGCCGAGTCCTTCTGAAATGGCCCGCAATCCAGCGCAGTCTTCCATTGCCACACCCGCCGAGACCGGCCCAACCGAGAGCCGCGCGGCCAGGCAGATTCGCGATATCTTCGCATCCGGCCGGCCGCTGACCTACATCCGGACGTCGGAGGAGCAGCGCGTGCGCCGCGTCTTGCGGGAGGCTTCCCTGCGGCTCGCTCCGGAGCCGACGCCCGTGTGGGAATGGAGTCTCACCGAAGGCATGCGCCGCGATGGCGCCGAGGAGCCCGACACTTTATCGCCCCGCGCCGTCCTCGATTTCATCGCCGCTTACCGTGGCCGCGGCATTTTCCACCTCAAGGATTTCCACGAGCCCCTCCGCGATTCCATGGAAGTCCGCCGCCGCCTGCGCGACGTCTACGAAGCTTGTCTTGGAAGCGGCAAGTACGTGGTGATCACCTCTCCGGTGCGGTTCCTGCCGGAAGAGATCGAGCGCAGCGTGATTTTTGTCGAGTTCCGCCCGCCCGACGTGGCCGAACTAGCGGCTTTTCTGCGGGAAGAAACCGCGCAGCTTTCCCCGCTCGCTCCGGTCATCCATTCCATCGCCTCCGCGCTGCAGGGGCTTACCCTCGATGAGGCCCGCTACGCCCTCCGCCGCGCGTTGGCGGCGAGCCCGCAACTCGGCCCGGAAGCGCTCCCGGCGGTGCTCGAGGAAAAACGCCTGCTGGTCAATCGCACCGGGTTCATCGAATTTGTGGCTTCCCCAACCAGCCTCGCAGAGATCGGCGGTCTCCAGGGCTTGAAAAAATGGCTGCTGGAGCGCCGTAAGCTCTTTCAGATGCGCGACGAGCTGGACTCCGAGATCGTTCCCAAGGGCGTGCTGCTCATGGGCATTCCCGGCTGCGGCAAGAGCCTTTCGGTCAAAGCGATCGCCTCCAGCTTCGGTCTACCGCTCTACCGCATCGACATGATCGAGATCTTCTCCGGCCGCCACGGCAAGCCGGAGGGCGCATTTGTCCAGGCTTGCCGCATGATGGAAGAAATGGCGCCGGCCGTGCTCTGGTTCGATGAAATCGAGATGGGCATCACCTCCACCGAATCCGGCGGCGAACAAGGGCGCATCTTCGCCTTCTTCCTTACCTGGATGCAGGAAAAAACCCGCGGCCTTTTCGTTGCCGCTACCGCCAACCGCATCGACCTGCTCCCCGCCGAAATGATCCGCAAGGGCCGCTTCGACGAGGTGTTCTTCGTCGACCTGCCGCTGGATGAGGAGCGCATCGAGATTTTCAAAATTCACCTCAGCCGCCGCGGCGTGGATCCCGCCGCCTTCGACCTGAAGCAATTGGTCGCCTTCACCATCGGCTGGGCCGGCGCCGAAGTCGAACAGTGCGTGGTGTCGGCCATCACCGAGGCGCGTTTGCAAGGCCGCCAGATCACAGAACAGGACCTCATCGACACCGCGGTCCGCATCGTCCCCTTGTCCCGCACCATGAAAGAGCAGATCCACCACATCCGCGGCTGGGCCTTCGAGCGCGCCGCCCGGGCTTCGCCGAACGCGTTGGATAGGTGACGCCGTTCTCGCGATAAACTGTCTCATGGCTAACGCCACTCCCGCGTTGTGGGGCAGGTTGGTAACCTGCCGGCCGATTGCTAATCGGCTTGGCTCTGCCTATTGAGGTGACTGGATTGCATTCCTTTGCGAGCGGCTATAAACGGAATTACTACGGCAAGGCCGATGTCATCGTCTATCGTTTGCATCGCGATGGACACGCCCCCGCCGGCCAGAGCCCGGTATTCGGGGCCAACGTCACTCTCCTGGTCTATGGCGACGCCTTCTGGCCCACCTACACAACTGGCGACAATACCGGCCTGGTAGCTACCGATTCCATGAAGAATTTCATCCAGCGCGAAGCCATGAATTTCACCGGCGGCGGCCTGGAAGCTTTCTGCCGCTTTTTGGCCGAGAAGTTCCTGGCCAAGTATCCGCAGACCGAGGGCGCGCAGGTATCGGCGATCGAGATTCCGTACGCCGCGATCGGCGCCGCCGGCGTGGCCTTCGCGCCCGGGGGGCCGGATCGCGCCACGGCCAGCATCGAAATCGACCGCTCGGGAATCGTCGACGCGGTCTCCGGCATTCGGGGCTTCAAGCTCCTGCGCCTCGGCGGCAGCGCCTTCACCGGCTTTGTGCGCGACGAATACACCACCCTGCCGGACGTGAAAAATCGCCCGCTGCACATGTGGCTCGATCTGGAGTGGACCTATACGGACGCCGAGGCGGCGTTGCACCAGGGCAAGCTTACCTCAGCCGTCAGGAAGTTGGTCCAGGAGGTATTCGAGAAGTTCGAATCCGGCAGCATCCAGCAAGTCATCTATCGAATCGGTGCCAAAATGCTGGCTGATTTCACCCCAATCGCGGAAGTGCGCCTGGAGGCCGACAACCGCACCTGGGACACCGTCGCCGAAGATGGCGAGCGCCTAGCAGTGTACACCGAAGCGCGGCCGCCCTACGGCTGCCTGGGCCTGACGCTGCGGCGGGAATAAAGGGACAGCCCGCGTGTTTCCCCCGCCTCCCGGCATTCCCGCCCGCTACAGCCGGTCCATCGCTTCCGGGGGAGCGTCACTCACTTTCGACAAAACGCGCTTGAGCCTTTCGACGGAACCGCGCGCGGCGCGCGCCTGCACCTTGGACCAATCCCCGACCCGCTCATTCACAAGCGCCGCCACTAGCCTGTCGACCGAGACGTGATCGATCTCGGCCAACTCCGCGGCGCGTTGGTAAACCTCATCGGGAAGTTGGATGTTCTTCATGGCAGCCCTTCCATCAGTATAAGGAAGTCCTTGGGTACGCTCGACGCTTCATCGCCCGGAGGGCGTAAGATGGTAGCCCAGCGCGTAAGCGCTGGGAGCCTCCGGGGATCGTCCGACCAGCCCTGGCAAGGGCGTAAGAGCCGGCGATCCTACCTCGCCAGTTTCGGAATCCCGCTCGGTGTAGGCGACTGTCCGCGCTTCCGCGTCGGGGCCTCGCTCATCATCGACGCGGCACGGTCTTACGCCCCTCCGGGGCTGGGCGGGCGGTTCTTCGGCGTCCCAGCGCTTACGCGCTGGGCTACTTTCTTTCGCCCTGCCGGGCGAGATCCCCGAGTCTCACTTACCCCCGCCCCAAAAAGTGTGTGAGAATTCCTGCATGGCACGCCTTTCCACGCATGTGCTCGACACCGCTCGCGGCAAACCCGCGGCCGGAATGCGGGTCGAACTATTTGCCGTGTCCCCGCACGCGCGCACGCTGGTGAAAGCCTGCCTCACCGATGCCGATGGCCGAACCGCCGAACCGCTGCTCGCGGGCGAAGCCATTCCCACCGGAACCTACGAATTGGTATTCGGCGTGGGCGCTTACTATCGGGCTTCGGGCGAGTTGCTGCCCGAGCCGGCGTTTCTGGAAGAAGTCGTAGTGCGCTTCGGGGTGGCCGATGGCGCCGGCAATTATCACGTTCCGCTGCTGGTTTCGCCGTACGGCTACAGCACCTATCGGGGATCGTAATGGAAGCGCGCGAGGCCATCCGCCGCTGCCTGGAATTGGCGGAATATACCGAAGAGCCGGGTCACATCACGCGCCGCTTTCTTACGCCGCCCATGCGCGGCGTACATGATCGCGTCCGCGCGTGGATGGAAGAAGCCGGCCTGGAGACGCGGGTGGACGCCGCCGGAAACCTGCGCGGAGTTTCCCGCGTGGCCGCCCCGCGGCTCATGATCGGTTCGCATCTCGATACCGTGCCGCACGCCGGCGCGTACGACGGCATTCTGGGGGTGATGCTCGGGATTGCGCTGGCCGCGCGCTGCCGCACCTGCGCGCTCGAAATTGCGGCATTTTCCGAGGAAGAGGGTGCGCGTTTCGGCGTACCCTTCATCGGCAGCCGCGCTGTGGTGGGCGATCCGGTGATGGACCCGCCCGTACTGGCCGCGATTCGCGATTTCGCGCTCGATCCGGCTTGCCTGCCCGCCGCCGAAATGGATGCTGCCGTGCGCGGATACTTCGAAATCCATATCGAACAGGGACCGGTGCTCGAAGCTCTCGGCGTTCCGCTGGGGGCGGTCGAGTCGATTGTGGGGCTGCGGCGGTTGGACGTCGCCTTTCACGGCAAAGCCAATCACGCCGGAACCACGCCCATGGATTTGCGCCGCGACGCGCTGGCAGGCGCGGCCGAGTGGATCGGCGCCGTGGAACGCGAAGCGCGGGCCGTGCCTGGTTTGGTGGCGACGGTGGGGCAGCTCCAAGTGAGCCCCGGTGCGAGCAACGTGATTCCGGAAACCGCCCACGCCACGCTGGACATTCGCCACGCCCGCGAACACGACCTGGACGCCACGCAGGCCGCGCTGGTCGCGGCCGCCGAGCGCATTGCCGCCGCGCGCGGGCTAAGCGTCGAAGCGGCCTTGCGTTCCCGGCATCCGGCCACGGCCATGGATCCCGATTCCGTGGCAGCCCTCGAACGTGCCGTCGCCACGGCCGGTTATCCGGTGCATCGCATGTCGAGCGGCGCCGGCCACGATGCCATGATCCTGGCGCGGCGCGTGCCCGCCGTCATGCTGTTCCTGCGCAGCCCGGGCGGAATCAGCCATCATCCGGACGAAGCCGTGCTCGAAGAAGATGTCACCGCGGCGCTAGACGTGGGTGAGTGCTTTGTGACCGAATGGGGGAAGCGCTATGCCTGAGCTGGCGATTCGCGGCGGCATGGCGGCCACTCCGGAAGGGGTTGTCCGCGCGGATATCGCCATCGAGGGAGGCGCCATCGTCGCCGTGGCGCCAGAGCTTGCCGGTGCGCCGCGGGAGATCGATGCGCGCGGCCTCACGGTGCTGCCCGGCGCCATCGACGCGCACCTGCATTTCAACGAAGCCGGCCGAACCGAATGGGAAGGCGCCGCTACCGGCAGCCGCGCCTTGGCGTCGGCCGGGGGCGCGTTGTTCTTCGACATGCCGCTGAATTCCTCGCCCTGCACCGTCGGGCCGGCCGAGTTCGATGCCAAGCGGGCCGCGCTGGAACAATCGTCGATTACCGATTTCGGTCTGTGGGGCGGCATCGTGCCCGGCAATCGCGCAGCCCTGGCGGAGTTGGCGGCGCGCGGCGCCATCGGTTTCAAAGCTTTTATGGCGGATTCGGGCCTTGACGAATTCCCACGCGCCGACGATCTGACGCTGTACGAGGCCATGCGGGAAGCGGCGCGGCTGGGGCTGCCGGTAGCTGTGCACGCCGAGGACAACGAGCTGGTGCGGGCGCTGGCCTCGCGCGCGCTGGCGCAAGGCCGAACCGGCATTCGCGATTATCTGGATTCGCGCCCCGTTCTGGCCGAAGTGGCGGCCATCGAGCGGGCCGCACTGCTGGCGCGAGAGACCGGCGCGCGCCTCTACATCGTGCACGTGAGTTCGGGACGCGGCGTGGCGGCGGCGCTCGAGGCGCGCGCACGCGGCGCCGATATCACCATCGAAACCTGCGCTCACTACCTCTATTTCACCGAAGCCGACATGGAGCGGATCGGCGCGGCGGCCAAGTGCGCGCCCCCGCTGCGGCCCGGTTCCGAACGTGACGCGCTGTGGGCAAGCGTGCTCGCGGGCGACGTGGATGTGGTGAGCTCCGATCATTCTCCCGCCCCGCCTTCACTTAAGCAGGATGCCAACTTCTTCAAAATCTGGGGCGGTATTGCCGGAGTAGAATCGACGCGCGCCGTGCTTGCCGGGCGCGCGCCCGTCGGCCTCGTAGTGCGGCTGACGGCCGAAAACCCCGCGCGCTACTTCGGAATCGCGCGCAAAGGCCGCATCGCGGTGGGCTGCGACGCCGACCTGGCTCTGGTCGACGATGCGGCCTCCTACACCGTGGAACCGGACAAGCTGTTCCTGCGCCACCGCCTGAGCCCATATGCCGGGGCGCGTTTCCGCGGCGTGGTCCGTCGCACCGTGGCCTCCGGCGAAACCATCTATCTCGATGGCGCCATCGTCTCCGGGCGCCGTGGCAAAATGGTAACCGCTCATGCAACATCTCGGACACACGCGTAGCTCCCATCGCCGGGACCATCTGCTGCAAACGCCCGATACTTTCGTGCGCGCGCCCTTGCCGGGCATGCAGAAAGCCACCGCAATCGTTCACGTGGCGCCGGCCGCGGGCGCGCGCTTCACCCAATACACAGCCGGGTTCGAACCAGGTGGAACGCTGGGCCAAACCGCGGCCGAGCGCTTTCTCTATGTACTGGAGGGATCGATCCGCGTCGCCGGCAAGCTCGTCGGACCGGGTGGTTATGCCTATCTGCCACCGGCCGCGGGCGAGCGGATAGAAGCCGCGGAGGTTTCTCGCGCGGCCGTGATCGAGAAGCCCTACCTGCCGCTCGAAGGTGCGGCCACGCCCGCGACGTTCATCGGCGCCGAAGCGGACGTGCCCGCGCAACCGCTCATGGGCGACCCGGACCTGTTGGTGCGCGCGCTCATTCCCGCCGACGCCGCTTTTGACTTCGCCGTAAATACCATGACCTACGCCCCCGGCGCGGCCCTGGCGATGGTGGAGATTCATGTGATGGAGCACGGCTTGCTCATGCTCGAAGGCGGCGGCATCTATCGGCTGGGCGACGCGTGGTATCCGGTAACCGCGGGCGACTTCATCTGGATGGGACCGTATTGCCCGCAGTGGTTCGGCGCGATCGGCAAGACGCCGGCCAAGTATTTGATCTACAAAGATTGGAACCGGCACCCGCTGGATTGAACCGCTCATGAACCTAGCCATCGATTCCGGCCGTCTCACGCACGAGCTCGACACCCTCGCCGCCATCTCCGAAGCCCCGGCGCCGGCCGTAACGCGGGTCGTGTATTCCGACGCCGACCGGCGTGCTCGCGCCTATGTGAAGCAGCTCGCGGTGGACGCTGGACTGGCGCCGCGGGAGGACGCGGTGGGAAATCTGTTCGCGCGCTGGGTGGGCGCGGATCCGGAGCTGGCGGCCATTGGAACGGGCTCGCATATCGATGCGATTCCGAACGCCGGCCGTTACGACGGCACGGTGGGCGTGCTGGGCGGCCTGGAAGCGATTCGCAGCCTGCGGAAGGCCGGCGTAAAGCCGCGCCGCTCCATTGAGCTCGTGGTTTTCGCCGCCGAAGAGCCCACCCGTTTCGGCATCGGCTGTTTTGGCAGCCGCCTGCTGGCGGGCACGCTCGGTCCCGATGCCGGCGCTACTTTGCGCGACAAAGAAGGCCGCAGCCTGGACGAATGGCGCACCGCCGCGGGCTTCGCCGGCCCAATCGGGGGCGTGCGCCTGGCGGAGGGCTATTACGCCGGTTTCGTGGAATTGCACATCGAGCAAGGCCCGCTGCTCGAACGCGACGGCATTGCGCTTGGCGTAGTGACGGCGATTGCCGCGCCGGCCAGCTTGCGGCTGTGGATTGAAGGCGAGGGCGGTCATGCCGGCGGCGCGCTCATGCCCGGCCGCCGCGATGCGCTGTGCACCGCGGCCGAAATCGTTCTGGCGGTGGAAGCCGCCGCGCGCCAGACCGGTGCCATCGATACGGTGGCAACTTGCGGCGTGTGCGGCGTGTTTCCGGGCGCGATCAACAGCATCCCCAGCCGCGTCCGCCTGGAACTGGATGTGCGCGACATCGATCTCGCGCGCCGCGATCGAGTGCTCGCCCGCATCGCCGCCGCACAGAGCGAAATCGCAAGCCGCCGCAACGTCGGCGTGAAGACCGAAATCATCAACGCCGACGCTCCGGCGGCTTGCGACCAGCGATTGATCGATGCCCTAGCTCGCGGCGCCGAACGCCACGGCTTAGGCTATACCAGAATGGTGAGCCGGGCGTACCATGATTCGCTCTTCATGGCCCGCATCGCTTCCACGGCCATGCTCTTCATCCCCTGCCGCGGCGGCGTGAGCCATCGCCCCGACGAGTACGCCTCGCCCGAAGCGATCTCGAACGGCGCGCTGGTGCTGGCGGAAGCGCTGCGCGAACTGGCGGAGTAGAGGCTGTCTTCCTACGCCCCGGCCGTCATCGATTTGTAGCCGCAGGTCCCGGCCTTCCTCATGGCCTCCATTCCCTCCTCGACCCCGATCAGCGGGGTTGTCTTGACGTTACTGCAGGCGCCGCCCGCGGCGATTGCCATGGCAAATGCCGCGACACTGACATTGTCCGGCATTTCGAAAATCCCAACCAGGTCGTAATCGCCGAACGAAAACCAAAAGGTTCCGAGCTTGCCGCCGAGATTCTCCACTACCCGCCGTACCACCTCCACGCGGTTCTCGGGATGTTTGATCAGCGTAGCCCAGCCTGCTGTGCTGTAAGAGAGTTGTATCAAGTAATCGGCCATCGTGGGCCTCCTTTCGAGGTGTCTGTCTTCTTGGGATTGAGTTAAGCGCGCCGTCCATGCCGTCCGTGAACGGCATCCCCTTCGATCAGCCCTGGGGAGCAATCTTATCACAGAACCAGGAGACCGAACCGCCGTGGTGTAAAATGATGCGACGCCGCGTCGGCGAGGATGGGGGATGACGATGACAAATCGGCGCCACAGCCGTAGAGGATTCATGAGCCTGACCGGGGCCGGCATAGCTGGAGTTTTCGGCTGCCCAGGGTCAGGCGCCGCGGCCGATGCCGGTGCGCAGGACGCAGATCTTGTCGTGTTCAACGCTAAGGTTTACACGGTCGATTCCCGCGCACCGAAGGCGGAGGCATTCGCCGTCAAAGCTGGCCGGTTCGCCGCCGTCGGGAGCAACTCGGAAATCAAGCCGCTCATCGGCAAAAGGACGCAGACGTTCGACGCCCGGCAGATGACCATCGTGCCCGGCTTCATCGACTCTGCCCAATGCCACATACTTTTCGCAGGAGCCGGCACGGCGTCGTTAGTAGGGCGGACCCCAGGGTCCGCGCGGGACGCCCTCGTCCCGCTCTTCTTCCCGCTCAATTCACTTCCTCCGCCGGACCGAACATCCGCCGCAAGAGGTAGTATTCGTTTACCGGCCGGTCGTCGGTGAGCGTGGGCGCGCCGGGCGCCCGGCCGATCAATTGCTCGAGCGGAAGCTCTTTTGCCAGCACGGCCTGGAACTGGGCCTCGGCCGTGGATTCCGGTCCCCATTCCAATAGGTCGTGCAAAGCCGCCGGCGGAAGCCGCGAAGCCATCTCGGCCGCGTTCGGCCGCGGCAAAGGCTGAAAGCTGCAAAGAAAATGAAAGCCCCAGCCCTCGATCGACCGGAACGTGCGCACGTACGGAAAACTGGCGCGGAGCGCCTGCGCGAACGCGGATAACACCGTGCGATCGCCCGAAGGCAGCCACTGCTGCAAAATCCCGCCCGGCCGCAGCCGGCGGGCCAGCACCTGGTAGAACTCGGTGGAATAGAGCAAGCTCGATCCAGCGGCCTCCACCGGCGGCGGCGGGTCGATGACGATTACGTCGTAGGTATCCCGCGTGCGCTCCAGGTATCGCCGGTCGTCGTCGATCACCACCGTGGCGCGCGGCGAGCGCAGCAATCGTTCGCCATCGGCGTGGAAAAAACCGAAAGCCTTGGGGACGCTCGGCACCAGTTCCACCACGGTGACCGGAATGTTCCACGAGAGCGCGGCGCGAAACGAGGTCCCCATGCCGAAACACAGGATCAGCGCCCGCCGCGGCGGCGCATCCAGTAACGCCAGCGGCAGATGCGCCATCATCTTGGTAATGGGCGTCAGAAACGTCATGCCGGTGCCGTTGGTAAGCAGAATTTTGTCCATGCCTTCGCCATCGGCAATCACCGTGGCCGTGTAGTCGCGGCGGATCCAGGCGCCGGGGTAAACGGCCTCGAAGTCGCGCGTGAGCGCCACCAGCAACACGCCGGCCGTCAGCGCGGCAAGCGGCCGCTTGAGACGGCTGAGCTTGGGCGCGGAAAACACGCCGAACCCGAATAGCGGCAGAGCCAAAAGAATCAGCGTCCAACGCTGGCCGAGCGCCGGCAACAGCAGAAAACCGGCCACCAGCGGCCCTGCAATGCACCCAATGGCGTTGACCGCGTAGGCTCGCCCGGCCCGATCGGGATCGCCGCCCGACCACCGGTCCACCAGCATTGGCGTGAGGAAACCCAACACCCCGCAGAACGGTGCAATTCCCAGTGCCACGCGCAGCGCGCCGAATGCAAGGCTCGCATCTTCCGGGCCGGGAATGCGCGGATCCGCCGTGACCAGCGGCAGCAGCGCGCAGCAGCTCGCCAGAATGGCCAGAGGCTGCCAGACGAATTCCGACGCCACTCCGCCGCCGCTCTTCCACTGCCGCCGATAGAGTCGCGAGCCGATGGCCGTGGCGGCCAAATAGACCGCCAGCATGGCCGCGAACGAGTAAACTACCGGTCCCAGAAATGGAACGTATTGCCGCGTCCAAACTACTTCCATGGCCAGACTCGCCATCCCGGTGGTGAACAGCAGTGCCAGCGTGGTTCTATCCGCCCTCCCTTCAGTTCCGTTACGCTCATCCTTCCGCGACACGAACCGAGCCGCGACCGTCAGGGAGCGGTCGCCCGAGGAGCTGGCCGCGCCCGCCGACCGCGAGAATCCGACCGCCAGCGTGGCAATCGCCGCGTTCGCCACGGCCGCTACCTCCAGCGACCGGGCAAAGCCCATCAGCTCGATCATCACGAACGCCGACGCTACGGTGCCGGTCATCGCGCCCAGCACGTTGGCCACGTACAGGTAACTGAACGAACGCGCCGATTCCCCTTCGAACGCCGCTCGAATTCCGGCCATCGCCACCGGAAACGTGGCCCCCATCAAAGCGCAGAACGGCAACATCATCAGCGCGATCCAGGCGGCCGAAGCCAGGTAAAACCCCGACGATTCCCAGGATGTCTGCTGCACGGCCAGCAACCCGTGGCCGTACCGCAACAGCGGGGCCACCACCACGCCCGACACGCCGATTCCCAATTCCAGCGTCCCGTAAAGGCGGATGAAGAACCGGGCAGGCCTAGCTTCGAAGCGGTGTACCACACGCCCGCCGCCCCAACTTCCCAGAGCCAGCCCCGCCATAAACACGGAAAGAACGATGGAGACCAAAGGCGTGGTGACGCCAAAGCCGGCCATCGCCACGCGCAACCAGATCACCTGGTAGACCAGGCTGCAAAAGCCCGATAGGAAAAAACAAACGAAAAAGACATTCATAAGCCGAAAAACCGCAATCCCGGCATTCCTGCCGAGACCACAGTATAACGTCGCTGACCGCGCAGACATAACCCATTTACCGGCCGAGCCAGAACGAGCAGACCTTTAACGGTCACAGCACTTCCAAAATCCCAATTTCTTTCATTTTAAAGGCCTTACTCCCCGGAGGCTTCGGCTTCCCGTGAGCCGCCGTGTTTTCGTGGCGCAGACTCGCAGATCGAGACGGTTCACCCCGAGCTTATCGGCTTCGGCCCCTGGGCCCCCGAGGAACGCTGCAAAATCAGCCGCGCCCAGAATATCAGCCACGTCCTGGCCGACGGCTTGCACCGGCTGGTGTGCAAGTCCGACTCCTGGAAGCTTTTCCTCCGCTACCAGGCCCAGATGCAGCGCAACCATATCAACGCCGTCGCGGACCTGGACCGGCTGATCGCCATGCGCGACCGGCTCGACAGTTCCCAACCCGTGTGCGAGCAGCGGCCACCCGACCCGGATCCCGGCTGCTTTGCGCACAAGCTGAACAAAGTATTCCGCGACCCGGCAGTAGTCGAATTGCGAAACGAAGCCAAATCCCAGCAAGCGACTGAAACCGAGCCGGATGCGGCGCCGGCAGCGCCCGCCACGGATCCCGAGCCGGAAGATCGGGACCTGAAACCTGATCGCTGAAGGCGGAACGCCGGGCCAAATATCGAGGAAAGCAGGCACAGTCCGGAACTAGGGCAAGCATCTAACCCGCGAGGTGTGCTTGCGGGCGAAGAAATGCCGGCTGGACAGCCGACACAGCAGGCCTGCAGGCCCGCGCCACGAGGCGGTTGTCCAGCAGCGAGCGAGTCACCCACCGACTTGCTGCCCCAACTGACTGCGACCCCAGCGCGGCTTCTCCCGCTTCATTTGTAGCATGGTGACTAGTGGTTGTTCTGGGGATTGGCTGTAGGTGGTTGAAAAGGCGGAGGCGATTTTCAGACTTTTTTGTGACCGGGGTTTTGGGGCTGGGGGTGCGATTGCGTTTTTGGGTGCGGCGGCCCTAGGGATGGAGCTGGACAGTCGAGCTTTCGTCCGGCTCTCCTCGCCGCGCAGCGCGTCAACGGGTGACCCGAGCGATCAGATGCAAGAGGTGGGTCAGCCTGGACTAATGGCTTATCGATAGAAGGAAAAAGGGGACGGAGCCAATTGCGCCCTTTTCGGCGGGTTGAAAAGGTGCAGGTTCAGGCTGACCCAGCCAGTCTTGCGGAAAGTAGCTGGCGTTAGTTAGGCTGCGCCGCGGTCGCGGGATAAACTGGAGTCGAGGAGGGATCCGCTTGTCAACTTCGTCTTTTCCCTACGAAACCCGCTTGGACATTCTTCATCCGCCGCTGGTAGTAATCGATGAAAAGGCGCTGGTGGATGCCTGCGAATACGAGTGGTACAACCAGACCCTGTGCCAGGTGAACGATTCGGTGGTGCGCCTCGGCGTGATCCGCGGGGAATACCACTGGCACAAGCACGACGCCGACGATGAGTTCTTTTACGTGGTGGAGGGCAAGCTGCTGATCGATCTGGAAGACCGCACCGTCGAGCTGGGACCGCGAAAGGGATTCGTGGTGCCCAGAGGAGTGGTGCACCGCACCCGCGCCCCCGAGCGCACGGTGATCCTGATGGTGGAAAACGCGGGGATCGTACCCACCGGCAACTAGTCTAGTGTGGGGCAGGTGCCACGCTGCCGCCGATTGTCAATCGGCGTTCGGCGGCTCGTCTACAGGCATCCGGAAGCGGGTTACGAACCCGCTGCAGGTTTCCAACCTGCCCCACAGGTATACACTATCTTCTGCGTTCGGCCACGATATTAACGCGCATATCGCGGGCGTGGCGGACTACGCGCTGAACGGTGGTTTCACGGAAGCGCCGCCACCAGGGGAGGGGGCGGGAGCGGCCCACGAAGATTTGGGTGATGCGGTTGGCGTGGGCGAAATCCGCGATGGCGCGGGCCGGGTCGTCGCTTTGGATCACGTGGGTGGCGATGCGGAGGTTGCGGGCGAAGGTGAGATGGCGCTCGGCGGCTTCGCGGCTTTTCGCGTCGTTGGCAACGTGGATGGCGAGGCAATCGGCCTGGAGGTAATCGGCCACGCGTTTGCCGCGGCGGATCAGCATGGCGGACGTGGGGCGGCCGGTCAGGCAGATCAGGATTCGCTCGCGAGCCGGGCGGTTTTCGGAAGCCGGTGCTTCGCCCGCCAGCGGCTCGGCGGAGGTTGCCGGCGGGGGCGTCAGCTTTTCTTCCAGCTCATGGGCGGCGTGGCGCATGGCTAGCTCGCGCAGCGCATTGAGGTTGGCCTCGCTGAAAAAATTGTCCATTGCCTGGCGGGCTTTTTCGGCCTTATACACGACGCCGCGCTCCAGGCGGTTGCGGAGCGCGCCGGGAGTGAGGTCGACGAAGACTACTTCATCGGCCTCGTCGACCACCCAGTCGGGAATGGTCTCGCGCACGCGCACGCCGGTTCCCTTCCAGACTTCGTCGTTGAGACTCTCGAGGTGCTGCACGTTCATGGTGGTGAGCACGTCGATGCCGGCATCGAGCAGCGCATGGACATCCTGCCAGCGCTTGGTACGGTCGCAACCGGGAACGTTGGTATGGGCGAATTCGTCCACCAGCGCCACGGCCGGTTTGCGGCGTAGCACGGCGTCCACATCCATCTCTTCGAATTGAGTGCCGGCGTAGGAGATGACGCGGCGCGGAACGATTTCGAAGCCTTCGGTCTTGGCGATGGTTTCCTGGCGGCCGTGCGGCTCGAAGTACGCGATGACGATGTCGACGCCCTGGCGGCGCAGCTCCTGGGCTTCCTCGAGCATGCGAAAGGTCTTGCCGACCCCGGCGGCATAGCCGAGGTAGACCTTGAGGTGGCCTTTACGGTTCTGGCTCATGACGCGTCTTTGTGAGGGAACAGGCGCACGTCGAAATCCTCGGCGGCGTCGATCAGGCGTTCGATCAGGCCGCGGCCGCCCCACCAGGTGCGTTCCCGGCCGCTGTGTCCGAGGAAGATCTGGGTGACGCGCTGCTCGCGGGCAAAATCGAGGATGGTTTCGACAAAATCGCCGGGGGGCAGGCAGTGGACTTCGGCGCCCTTCTCGCGGGCCAGGGCGAGGTTCGATTCCAGGCGGGCACGGTCTTCAGGGCGGACGGTGGGCTGCTCGACGTAAGTCGCCAGCAGGGTTCCGTGGAAGCGCAGCGCATTGCGGTGTGCGCTTTCCAGCATCTCGACGGCGCTGGAACGCGGAGTGAGGCAGACCAGAAGCCGCTCCTGAGTGCCCCACCGGGTAGCGATGCCGTTGGCTTCAAGATATTCCTGCAACTGCCACTCGACCACGTCGGCGGCCAGCAGCAGGGCCATCTCGCGCAGTTCGGCAAGCGCGCGGGCATCGGCGGCGGTGCCGCCGCGCACGATCAGGGCATCGGGCGGCGCGTCCACCACTTCGATCTCGTCGGCATCGAGCAGGAACTCTTCGGGAACGCTGTTGGCGGCGCGTTTGCCGGTGATGCGCTCGACTTCGGTCTGCTTTTCGCGGATGTGCTGGAGGTTGACGGCGGTGATGACGGCGATGCCGCGGTCGAGGAGTTCGCGGACATCCTGCCAGCGGTGCGGATTGCGGCTGCCGGGAGGATTGTCGTAAGCCAGGCCGTCGATCAGACAAACGCCGGGATGACGGCGGAAGATGGCGGCGAGGTCCATGACCTCGTAAACACGGCCCGCGTGGCGTTCGATGACGGGGGGAATCATTTGGAGGCGGGAAAGTATCTCCTGGATCTCGGGTGTAGGCTGTCCCTGCACCGCACCCACTACGACGTCCTGGCCGCGCTCCGCCCGGCGCCGGCCTTCGGCGAACATACGGTACGACTTGCCGACGCGGGGTGCGTATCCCAGAAACACTTTCAGGCGCCCGAGACGCTGGCGGCGCTCTTCCGCCTGGACGCGGCGGAGCAGCTCTTCGGGGTCGGGGCGATGGTCAGTATGCTGGGGCATGGGAAGGGCTGGGGCGGAAGGCAGAAGTGAGAAGACGGAAGTCAGAAGCCGGCGGGCGGAAACGAATCACGGCGAAGCTGTTCATGCGCTGCGACACCCTGAGGCTAATGTACTATGGCGCGCGCAGAGCTGTCGCGGTGTGCGACAGGAAAGTGGAGACCGACACGATTCGTCAGCAAAACGTCTGGAATTTGAGCGTACGGGTACACTAGCTTGCGCCACCCTGCGGGGTAGGCAATTCGTCTGCCGGCGGCTGGGCGAAGCTCGCCGCGTCCGCTGCGCGGAACGTGCGATAGGGCAGGCGAATCGCCGGCCCGACTAACGCGGGATTTCGTCGCTGCTATCGAGAGCATTAAGCCGACGACGATTATCGGCGTGAGCACGATTGGCGGCGCTTTCACGCAGAAAGTCGTTGAGAGCATGTCGCGCATCGACGGCCGCCCTGTGATGTGATTCTTGCGCTGTCGAACCCGACCGAGAAAGCCGAATGCACGCCCGAGCAAGCCTACGCCTGGTCGAAGGGAAAGGCGATCTACGCGGCCGGCGTGCAGTTCGCGCCGGTCCACTACAACGGCCAGACATTTCTGCCGGGACAAGCGAACAATTTCTACATTTTCCCGGCGGTCGGTATGGCGATCTTCGCGACGCAGGCAAAACGCGTCACAGACGAGATGTTCATCGAGGCCGGGCAAGCGGTGGCGGACCAGGTGCCATCCGAGTTGCTCAAGCAGGGCCTCCTATACCCGCTGCAGTCGAATATTCTCGAGGCCGAGATCCAGACTGCCGCGCGAGTGGCCAAATGCGTTTTCGACTCGGGCCTCGCCCGCGTCGAACGTCCAACTGACATGGTGGCGTTCATCCGCCAGCACGTCTACAAGCCGGAATACGCAAACGAAGCGGCGGTCGCCACGGCAGGTTGAGAAGGCAGCGAGCCGGCAACCCCCCAACCCTGGCCGGAACTGGAGCCGGTGACGAAGCCTTACACTATGCGGCGTGCCTTTCGGAAGACGAGACGATTGAGTTGAGGCGGTGAGGTTTTTGGTGGATATGCCGCTGTCGCCGGAGTTGGCGCAGCGGCTGCGCGCCGAAGGCCATGACGCAGTCCATGCAAATGAACTGTCAATGAACAGGAACCTGGACGCGGAGATCCTGCAAACCGCGACGCACGCCGATCGCGTCGTCATCACCGCAGACTGGACTTCCCGAGGCTACTCGCCCACTTCGGTTCGGCGGGATCGGGGCTGATCCTGCTACGTGGCGGGAACTATAGCGAAACCGGGAGCCGGGATTGTGTGCGGCGCGTCCTGACGCCGGTTTCGCAAGCAGAATTGGCCTAGGTCCATCGTCGTCGTCGACCGTGAAAGAATCCGGCGGCGCTGGCTCCCTCTCTGATTTTGGGGTGAAGTCAGACGCGGACTTCGGCTCGTGAGGCTCCCGTGGATGGGACTTCACGGGATCTACCCGTGCCGAGCTCTTCACAAGACGTCCTAAGTGAGCACGTTTTCTCCGGTGGCACGGTCGCGTCGAACCTCCGTATGCGTCAGAAAAGCTTCGGCTTACACGGCGACGAGCCGATTCGTGATGCCCGCATCTGGAGGGAACAGGAGCATAATCAGATTGTGGCTGGGATCTTCACTTTGATCGGGCGTAGTGATAACCAGGCGGTTCGCTGGGGCCGGCTCGCCCTTGTCTGGCTGGCGGTTTCCAGTTGCGCGACCGCCCAGGGGACAATTGTCAGTATTCGTTCATGGGGTGGCGGGTACGGCGGGACTCCAGAGAGCACACTGCGACTCAACTGCTTGCCAAACCTCGAAGGCTCTCGCGATGAAAGGTGTCAGCAATTTCGGGCTGTATTGGCGGCGGCTAGGCAACCGAACATGGAGTCCCCTGGCAATGCCATGGGAATTACTCCCCAGTGGCTCGCGGCGAATGTCGATGAGGCCGTGCGACACGATCTGCCGGAGTCGACTGTGCCGCATACGCCAGCGCAGATCGCGCTTTTTCGCTCTGCCTTCACGAATCCCACATTAACAAGCGAGATTGTGAAGCACTTTTGTTGTGGCACCGATGATTACCCGCACGCCCGCATCCAGGTGTTTGGCCAAGATACAGGGAAGATCTTTTTGATTTCTGACAGCCAGAACGTGTTTTATGATTCCCTGGCGGCTGGAGGAGAACGGCAAGCGCTCCTTGGTGAATCATCGGGGAGTTGGCGACGCGTTATACAAGCTATTGCCGAACGGCTTTTCCAATCGGGATCGGATCGGCGGCATTAGCCTGCGGGCAAAATATAGTGGTGTCGTGCTTTGGCGCATCAGTGAGAAGTGGGATATGGCGGGCAGCATGGCCGTCCTCGGCCCTCGTTTTCAAGAGCTGAGTCGCCGTTTCGCAGTGGTGGAATCAACGATCACGTTTATTGAGTCCCTCGATACCGAGGGCTACGGTTGGTGGGGTAAAGCGCGGGTGCCAAATGGCTCCGGCCGGGAAGAGATTGGCTTCTTCTTCCCGATGGATGGGAACGCTCCCCCGGGCTTAAGCGCGTTCAACTCGCAGATCGACGGCCTCATAAGCCGTGTTCAATCGATACCATGGCTCAGCCGCTACCTCGCCGCGCATAGGTCCGCGCACGTTGAGCTTCGCTTTGTGAATGACCGATCCCTGAGCGTTCGGGCTCGGGATAGTCTGCTTGAGGACCTGCGCAAAAACGACAAGCGAAGCGTAGCGGAACGGGTGGCGGCGGAGCGCGGCGGGTCCATGTTGCTCGAGATCGAAGACGACCCCGGTAGCTGGTCCAGGTGGATCAGTTTCACGAATGGGGACATGCTACTTTGGCATTTCCAAGGTAAGAAGGCCCTGGGTTACCCCACGACGACGCGCCGTACTTGGGACTACTACGGATGGAAGGGCGTTGCCCTCCTTGTTCGTCCGGACGGGGCAGTATCGGAATAGCGCGACGTCGTCACGCTTTCATTGACCCAGTCCCAAGTGATAACTGGAGGACCGAGGGCCAAATGGTCGGGGTCAAATGGCCAAATGGTCAGCCTGACGGAAGCTGTTGGCGAAAGCCGCCAACACGTTGGAGCGCTCCTACATGTTCGCGATTTTCGCGTTTCGAACATTAAAAGGGCGTTTGCGGCGCCGGGGCGGAGAGGCAAGGACCCATCGGGGCGGCTCGTGTGGTCAGGATTTCCTCATCGGCGCTGATCAAAGGTTTCTTGAAGGACATTCTCCGTCTATGCCCGCCGTGGGAGTGGTGGCCAGTTGGGCGACGAGGTAGGGCACCCTCCGAGGTGTTACGGCGCCCACCTCAGGGATTCCGAGACGAGAGCGCCTACGGAAACGCAAAATTCACCAACATGTAGGAGCAGTCCGACGTGTTGGCGGCTTTCGCCAACAGATTCCGTCAGGCTGACCTCTCCGATCTTAGGCTGACCTCTCCGATCTTCTCCGATCCGACCTCTCCGATCTTGGTCCTGATCTTGGTCCTTGACGCTGCGTCTCGTGGAGGATAAGCCGAGTCTATCGACCATATAATCCAGGCGCGCGAAAGCCCAAAATCTAAGAAACCTTTTGCAACTCCTCACGGATGACACGCCGCAAAGTGTCCTCCAGTCCGGGCGCGGACTTTTTGCCCTCGATGTAGTCGCGCAACACGTTGTTGATGACGGTCTGGTAATTGCCGCCACCGGCACGCTCAACCTGATCGCGGAAGTAATCGAGGATGTCGGAATCCAGCCGGATGGTGATTCGTTCCTTGCCCGGAGGCAGCGGGAGCACGGCTCCGCGTTTGCCTTTGCTGAAGTCGTAGGTTTTCATCGCTTTTCGTATTCCTCCCGTTCGTGGGGCTCGGCGCGCCGGGCGGAGATCAGCCGGATATCGTCCCCGCGCCAACTGTAGACCACAACCAGTAGCCGCCCGGCGGCGTCAGCGCCGAGAATGACAAAACGCTGCTCGATAGGGCCCGATTCGTCATCGACGACTGTGATGGCCACTGGATCGTCAAATACCAAGGCCGCGTCGGCAAAACGAACCCCGTGCTTGGCCACGTTGCTTGTCGCTTTGCCGGGATCCCAGAGGACTACCACAATCCAGTGTACACACATATGTACACCGGGGCAATCCCCAGCACCAGTGGTCGGGTTTAGGGCAGACCGCCAAGAACGATGGTCTGCCCCACGGTGAAGGTAGCAAGCTTACTTGTGCAACGGCGCGGCCCGATCGAGGGCGAGGTTCAGTTCCAGGACATTGACGCGGGGCTCGCCCAAAATGCCGAAGGTGCGGCCTTCGGTGTGGGCGGCCACCAGTTGCCGGAGGCGATCCGGGCTGAGATTGCGCGCCGAGGCAACCCGCGCGACTTGGGCTTCCGCCGCGGCGGGAGAGATGTCGGGATCCAGGCCGCTGCCGGACTGAGTGACTGCATCGGCGGGAAGGGGACCGGAGGCTTGCGGATTTTCGGCGCGGAAATTTTTGGCGTCGTCCCGCACGCGGTCGACCAACTTCTGGCTGGTGGGGCCGAGGTTGGAGCCGCCTGAGGACAGGCCGTCGTAACCGTCGTTGCCGGCGGCGGAAGGCCGGCCGTGGAAATACTCGGGCCGGGTGAACTTCTGCCCGATCAAGCTGGAGCCTATCGGCTTGCCATTCACTTCGACCAGGCTGCCATCGGCCTGGTGCGGAAAGAGCACGCGCGCGAGACCGGTCACCACCAGCGGATAAGCCAAGCCGGTGATCAGCGTGAACAGGAGGGTAACTTTGACGGCAATCAAGAGTTGTTTCATGGGATATCCTCAAGCCAGATTCAGCAGGCCCAGCAGGCGATCGATCAGCCAGATGCCGGGGAATGGGGCGATGACGCCGCCCACGCCATAGATCAGCAGGTTGCGCCGCAGCAGCGCGGCTGCCGACATCGGCTTGTATTTGACGCCGCGCAGCGCCAGCGGAATCAGGGCGATGATGATCAGGGCGTTGAACACCACCGCGGCGAGCACCGCGCTTGTCGGGGAATGCAGGCCCATGATGTTGAGCGCGGCCATCTGCGGATAGGTGGCCATGAACATGGCCGGCAGAATAGCGAAGTACTTGGCGATATCGTTGGCGATGGAGAAAGTGGTGAGCGCGCCGCGGGTCATGAGCAATTGTTTGCCGATGGCCACGACCTCGATCAGCTTGGTGGGGTTGCTATCGAGATCCACCATATTGCCGGCCTCTTTGGCCGCCATGGTTCCGGTATTCATGGCGAGCCCGACGTCGGCCTGGGCGAGCGCGGGAGCGTCGTTGGTGCCATCGCCGGTCATGGCAACCAGGCGTCCGCCAGCCTGCTCTTTCTTGATCAGATCCATCTTGTCTTTGGGCGTGGCTTGGGCGAGGAAATCGTCGACGCCGGCTTCGGCGGCGATGGCGGCGGCGGTGAGGGGGTTGTCGCCGGTAATCATGATGGTCTTGATACCCATGGCGCGAAGCTGCTGGAAGCGCTCGCGCATGCCGCCTTTGACCACGTCTTTGAGATGCACGACGCCGAGGGCGCGGCCGCGATCGGCCACCACCAGAGGCGTGCCGCCGGAGCGGGAAATGCGGTCGGTGACGTCCATCAGTTCAGTGGGGACGGCGCCGCCGTTTTCGGCGACGAACTCCACCACCGATTCGGTGGCGCCTTTGCGGACGGCCCGCCCGTCGATATCGACGCCGCTCATGCGGGTCTGGGCGGTGAAGGGAATGAAGTGGGCTTCGTGCGCGGCCACTTCGCGGCCGCGGATGTTGTAGCGCTGCTTGGCCAGCACCACGATGGAGCGGCCTTCGGGGGTTTCGTCGGCGAGCGAGGAGAGCTGGGCGGCATCGGCCAGTTCGGCTTCGCTGACGTCGCCGATGGGGATGAACTCGACGGCCTGGCGGTTGCCGAGAGTGATAGTGCCGGTCTTATCGAGCAGCAGCGAGTTGACGTCGCCGGCGGCTTCCACCGCTTTGCCGCTCATGGCCAGCACGTTGTGTTGCATGACGCGATCCATGCCGGCGATGCCGATGGCGGAGAGCAAGCCGCCGATGGTGGTGGGAATGAGGCAGACCAACAGCGAAATCAGCACGGTGACCGATGGCGCGGAGCCGCTGTGGGAGGCTTTGACACTGTACAGGGCGAAAGGCTGCAGCGTGACTACGGCCAGCAGAAAGATCAGGGTAAGGCCGGCGATCACGATGTTGAGGGCGATTTCGTTGGGGGTCTTCTGGCGTTCGGCGCCCTCGACCAGCGCGATCATGCGGTCCAGGAAGGTTTCGCCGGGGTTGGAGGTGATCTTGACTTTGATCCAGTCCGAGAGCACCTTGGTGCCGCCGGTCACGGCGCTGCGGTCGCCGCCCGATTCGCGGATGACCGGGGCGCTTTCGCCGGTAATGGCGCTTTCATCCACGCTGGCGATGCCTTCGATCACGTCGCCATCGCCGGGGATAGTTTCGCCGATCTCCACCAGCACGACATCGCCCGAGCGCAGCACGGTGGCCGGCACGGTTTCGGTCCGCCCGTTCACGAAGCGGCGGGCGGTGGTCTCGGTCTTGGTCTTGCGCAACGTATCGGCCTGCGCCTTGCCGCGGCCTTCGGCCATGGCTTCGGCGAAGTTGGCGAACAGGACGGTGAACCACAGCCAAAGGGTGATCTGGAAGGTGAAGCCGGCGATGGAGGCGCCCTGCGCGATGTCGCGGACGGCCAGCACGGTGGTCATGGCGGCGCCCACTTCCACCACGAACATGACGGGGTTCTTCATCATCAGGCGCGGGCTGAGCTTGCGGAGGGAATCGACGATGGCGCGCTTGACGATAGGCGGGTCCAACAGCGGCCGGGCCCGAGAGCCTTTCTTCGGCAGGAGAGAGGTCACGTCGTTAGAAGAAGATGATACCGAAGACGGCGGGGTTGCGGTTGCCAGCGACATAAAATTAGCTCCAAAGCCTCCCTTGCCACATCAGGAAATGTTCCACCACCGGACCGAGCGAAAGCGCGGGGAAAAAGGTGAGCGCGCCCACGATCACCACCACGCCCACCAGCAGGCCGACGAACAACGGCCCGTGGGTGGGGAAGGTTCCGGCCGAAAGCGGCACCTGTTTTTTCTGAACCAGGCTGCCCGCCGCGGCCAGCAGCGGAATCAACATCAGGAAGCGGCCGAACAGCATGGCAAAGCCCAGCGTGGTGTTCAGGTAGGGTGTGTTGGCGCTCAGGCCGCCGAAGGCGCTGCCGTTGTTGCCCACCGCGCTGGTAAAACCGTAGAGCACTTCCGACAGACCGTGAGGGCCGCCGTTCGACAGGCTCTTGCCGACGGTTTCCAGGTTGATCGAGGCAGCCGAGAAGCCGAGGATGGTGAAGGCCAGCACCATCACCGCGAGCATCATCATCTTGACTTCTTTCTGTTCGATTTTCTTGCCCAGGTATTCCGGCGTGCGCCCCACCATGAGACCGGCGATGAACACGGCCAGCACGGCGAACAGCAGCATGCCGTACAGGCCCGAGCCGACGCCGCCGAAGATGATCTCGCCAAGCTCCATATTGACCATCGGGACCAGCCCGGCCAGCGGCGTCAGGCTATCGTGCGCGTTATTCACGGCGCCGCAACTGGCATCGGTGGTGACCGTCGTGAATAAGGCGGAATCGGCAATACCGAAGCGGACTTCCTTGCCTTCCATGTTGCCGCCGGGTTGCGCGGCTGTAGCGTGGGTCCCGATGCCGAGCCTGGCCAGGTTGGGGTTGCCGGCTTGCTCGGAAGGATAAGCCACGAACACACCCGCCAGAAAGAGGATACTCATAGCGGCGAGGATAGCCCACCCCTGGCGCGTATCTTTCACCATCTTGCCGAAGGTATAGGTGAGACCGGCGGGGATCAGGAAGATCGAAAGCATTTGGAGGAAGTTGCTGAACGGGGTGGGATTCTCGTAGGGATGGGCGGAGTTGGCGTTGGTGAAGCCGCCGCCGTTGGTGCCCAGCATCTTGATGGCTTCCTGCGAGGCGAGGGGGCCTTGCGGGATGATTTGGACGGCGCCTTCGAGCGTGGTGGCCTTGGTATAGGCGGCGAAGTTCTGAATCGAGCCCTGGGAGACGAGCGCCACCGCGTAGACGATCGAGATGGGCAGCAGCACGTAGAGAATGGCGCGGGTGAAATCCACCCAGAAATTGCCCAAAGTCTTGACGGAGTGGCGGGCAAAGCCGCGCACGAAAGCGATCGCCACCGAGATGCCAACCGCAGCCGAGAAGAAATTGTGGGTCGCCAGGGCCAGCATTTGGCTGAAATAGCTCATGGTGGTTTCCGGCGTATACGACTGCCAATTGGTGTTGGTGGTGAAACTGATGGCAGTGTTGAACGAGAGGAACTGTTCCACGTTGGCCAGGCCCTGCGGGTTGAGCGGCAGCCATTGTTGGATCCGCATGATGAGATAGGTGAGAAGCAGGCTTACCAGGCTGAAGAACAAGACGCCCGCGGCGTAGCCGGTCCAGCGGTGCTCTTGGGTTTCTTCGATGCCGCACACGCGGTAGATTCCCCTTTCGAGCGGCCGTAAGACCGGATGCAGCCAGGTGCGCTCACCGGCGAAGACTTTGGCCATGTACGCGCCCATGGGCTTGGCCAGCGCAATGACGACGAAAAGGAAAAACAGGATTTGCAGAATTCCGTTGGCGGTCACAGGATCCTCCGAAATTGAGAAGGCGGGAGGCGTAAGCCAGAAGCTAGATAGGAACCCATAAGCGGTTAAAAGCGCTCCGGGCGCAACAGCGCCACGAACAGATACACGCCGAGCGCTACGGCGACGATGAGAGCAATTGCATATTCCATGGAGATTTCCCCTGAGCCGGATTTAGAGCCGGTCACACCCTTTGACGAAACCCCAACTGGCGACAAAAAAGCCGACAGCGGCAGCGACGAGAATCACATCTAACATAATGTTATCGTTTCACGAGCCTTAATCAGCTTACAGGCGGCCTCATCAATAAGTCGTAAATAAAAAATCAGGATTGGCTTAGGCCGCACAGATTGAGTGGAATCAAGGGGATGAGGACGGCCTGGGGCGGATTAATCCTTATGATGGATTATGAGGACTACCACTGAGGTGAAGGATGAAAATGCACAACCCGCCGCACCCGGGCGAAGTTTTGAGGGTGCTGTGCCTGGAGCCGCTGAACCTGACCGTTACGGAAGCCGCGCAGGCGCTTGGCGTGAGCCGTAAGACGCTGTCCAGCATTCTAAATCGGCGTGCCGGCATCAGCCCGGAGATGGCGGTTCGTCTCTCGATGGCATTCGATACCAGCGCGGAAAGCTGGCTCAATCAGCAGCTTCAGTTCGATCTGTGGCACGCGGAGAAGAGCCGCAAGCATCTTCGCGTGGTGAAATTGTCCGCGGCCTGATCGGGAGGCGCTCGGGGCAAAAGCCGCAGCTAGGGTTTCATCCTGACGGTCACTCCGGCCGGGGTGAGGTCGACGCTTTGGATGCTGTGGCCTAGTTCGAAGGGCTGGCCTACGACAGCGTCCGGGTAAAGCGGCAGAAGCACGTTCTGGATGAGGAAATCGAGGGTGCGGCCGTCGATGGTGACGCCCGAAATGGTTACCTGCTCGACATCCACCGTGGCATAACCGCCGGAAGAGTGGAGCCGCGCGGTGACGCTCACGGGCCGCTCGCCATCCAGCAGTTTGGCCATCAGCCATCCCGGCTGGGCCCCTTGGGACCGGCGTAACTTCAAGAAATCAATGGTTGCACTGCCAGTGGCCTGGCCGGGCGCCGGGATGCGGATGCGGGTATCGCGGACGCCGGCTGGGGCCTCGCCGGCGGCGTAGGCGTTGAGCTCGGGAAGGGTCAAGTCGAGGCGACTGCCGGGGCGAAGACGGCCGGAATCGATCAGATCGAGCTTGCGTTTCGCGGCGGCGTACTCGCCGGTAGTAGCAAGGAGTAGGCTGGCCGATGCCAGCCAGAAAACAGATTTCACCCTCCCCATCACGTGCAAATAGACGCTAAAAGTGGCAAAATCGTTGCCCGGTTTGGGTCAAGGTGCGCAGGGGCGCGGGCCGGCTAACAGGCAACACGTTGAAAACACGGGCGGGCTGTCGGCTGCGGCAGTCTCCTGGGTTGGTACGGTTCGTGCAATAGCGATTCTGAAATAAGGTTCTTCGGAGTTGTTTATGCCGAATCAGGTCTGGGTCCTTGTCGCTCTGGCCCTGTTAGCAGCACTGCTGGGGCGTGGTGTTTACGCCTGGTGGAAATTCCGGGGGCGCCGTCTGGTGACGTGCCCGGAAAACCAGCGACCCGCCGGGGTACGGCTGGATTCCTCTCATGCCGCGCTGAGCGGCCTGCTGCATGCTCCCAATCTACAATTGGCGGAATGCACCCGGTGGCCGGAGAAAGCCGGCTGCGGGCAGGAGTGCCTGCGGGAGATCGAATCCCGTCCGGCCGATTGCCTGGTGCGGAATATCGTACTGGAATGGTATGCCGGCAAGTCCTGCTGTTCGTGCGGCCGGCCCTTCGGAACAATTCCGGTCGCGGGGGCTAATCCCGCGGTGCAAACCGCCGATAGGAACAGTGTGGAATGGAGCGAAATCCCGGTCGATCGCTTGCGCGACACACTGGCTACAGCCAAGCCCATCTGTTTCGCGTGCCATATGGCGGCGCGGATGGTGCGCGAGCACCCGGATCTGATCACGGACCGCTCCCTGCGGACGTGAACTGTGAACACCTTTGGCTTGCTCGTTGCCGGGCCGGTATCGTTGTTGATCCTGGCGCACGTGCAGGTTTGGGCCCAATCGCCAGACCCGATTTCAGTTGCTCTATACACCCAGTTTTCTGAGGAGCCACCGGCTGCGGTCGCGGATGCGATGCAGCGCGAATTGCTGACCATCATGCAGCCAGTTGGGCTGCGTTTCGATTGGCGCTCCACGGCGGAGGCAGAGCACGCTCCGCCGGCTGCGGACATTGTGGTAGCGAAATTTCTCGGCAGGTGCGATGCGGCGGAGATGCAGTCGCACCGACGGAACCCGGGCCCGCTGGGATGGACCCACATTAGCGACGGCGCCATCCTTCACTTCACCGATGTGGATTGCAACCGGCTGCGTGACTTCTTGCAGAACAGCATGCTGCATGTTCAGCCGCTGGAACGCGACGCGGCGTTTGGCCGGGCCATCGGGCGCGTGCTGGCCCACGAGATTTACCACATTTTCGCCAACACCCAGCGGCATGGCTCGGGTGTCAGCAAGGCGGCTTATTCCGTGGACGATCTGCTGTTTGCCGCTCTGCGCTTAGATAAGCTCGGCATGGAGCGAATGGCCGCCGGGTTGCATCGAACGTCCGCGCAATCGCCGGGGAACGCGGCGGAAAAAGGCAAGGCCGGCGATTTTTGAGGGATCCGTATTTGGCGGCTGTGAACTTTCGGCGGGCCTGCGTAACAAGCTAGTGCGGAGCCGTAAATGAGATTTTGACCACCTTCAGATGCACCGGTCCCTGTTCGTCCGATATTTCCCGGGTTGGCGCGATCTTGAATTTCCAGCTCCTGCCCGGATTTAGGTCTTCCGTAACGGCGTCAATCGATTCGATCTGAGCCCCGCCTCGGTCCAGGATGCCGAACTTCGCACTCACCGTTGCGAGCTTTACTTTGCAGCCGTTGTACAGTTCGCCCTCGACGCGAAGCGCGTGTGGCCCTTGCCTCGTCAGCTCCGAGCGCACTTCCACACACCCGACTACGTCACGCCTAGCCGGGCTGCAACCCGCGCAGAGGAACGCCAATAACAACCAAGTCCCTCGCATAGAGAAACCAGCATAAACCATTTGCGCCGGCAATGTGAGGGGGACTCTTTTGGCACACGCTGGGGAACAACTGTAGGCTCTCAACCGCGCCACTTGCGCGATTTGTATCGCTCAACCCTGCGGTTCGAGGTGGGCGGCGCGCTGGGCAAAGATCAACTGGCGTGCATGGGGGCGGATGCGCGGCAGAAGACGCCAGAACGTCAGCGCCGCCGCCACGCAGATCGAGCCTCCAATCGCGACGGTGAGCGAAGCGCCCAGACGCCCCGCCACGGCTCCCGCTAACAGCGAGCCGAACGGCGTCATGCCCATCATCATCATGGAGTAGACCGCCATAACGCGGCCGCGCAATTCGTCCGGCACCATGCTCTGTATCAGGGTATTGGTTGCGCCCATCTGAATCATCATGCAAAAGCCGGCGCCCACCAGCAGAATCGAAGAGAGGGTCATGTGGTGGGAAGAGGCGAATCCAATGAGGAAACAGCCCAGACCGGTGGCGGCCGCGGCCAGCCAGACACTCAGACCCTTGAGCTCGGTGCGGGTTGCCAGCAGCAGGGCACCGGCCAGCGCTCCCACGCCGGTCCAGCCCATCAGCCAGCCCAGCGCGGTGGCGCCGCCGTGGAGCACGCGGTCGGCGAAAATCGGCATCAGCACGGTAAACGGCAGGGCTACCAGGCTCATGATGCCGAGCATAATCAAAAGCGCGTGAACCGGCGGATTGCTCAGGACGAACCGGAAGCCTTCCGCCACGTTGGCCAAGGGCGATCCGGCGGGCTGCGGGCGGCGCTTTTCGGCGATGCGCATCAGCAACAGCCCAGCGATGACCGCGATGTAGCTGATGGCGTTCGCAAAGAAGCACCAGCCCTCACCGATGGTGGCCACCAGAACACCGGCCACCGCCGGCCCCACTACGCGAGAGGCGTTGAACATGGAGGAGTTCAGGGCGATGGCATTCATGAGGTCGGCCTTGCCCACCATCTCCACGATGAACGACTGGCGGGCCGGGATGTCGAAGGCATTCACCAGGCCGAGCAAAGTCGAGAGAACGAAGATGTGCCAAATACGGACGAAGCCGGTGAGAGTGAGGCTGGCCAGAACGAACGCCAGCAGCATGGAAGCGGTTTGCGTGCCGATCACCACGTTTCGCCGCTCGAAGCGGTCGGCCACGATGCCGCCGAGGGTGGAAAACAGAAACACGGGAATCTGGCTGCTGAAGCCGACCGCGCCCAGGAGGGCCGAAGAATGCGTGAGCCGGTAGACCAGCCAGGCCTGGGCCACGTTCTGCATCCAGGTGCCGATGAGGCTGATCAACTGGCCGGCGAAGAAGAGCTGGAAATTACGGTATTCGAGCGCGCGAAAGGTGGCGGGCAATTTCATGGCGCCGGCTCAGGCATGCACTCCGGCAATTTCTTCGGCGATGCGGGCAGCTTCGGCGGCAGGGTCTGGGGCGCGCGTGATCTGGCGTCCGATGACGAGATAATCGGCGCCGTCGCGCATGGCTTCGTACGGAGTTGCCACCCGCTTCTGATCGCCCTTATCTCGGCCGGCGGAACGGACTCCTGGGGTTGCCAGAATGCGGGAGGGGCCGATGATGCGGCGCACGGCGGCAGCTTCGAGAGGGGAAGCCACGATGCCGTCGACGCCCGATTCCACGGCTTTGCGCGCCCGCCGCTCGACCAGATCGGAAATTCGGCAGGTGAAGCCCAACTCTTCGGCATCTTCGGGACTGAAACTGGTGAGCACGGTCACGGCCAGCAGTTGCAGCTTGGAATCGCCCTTGCCCTCGACTGCCGCGCGCATCACCGAACCGACGGCATGAACGGTGACAAAGCGCACGCCCACGCGGGCCACCTGGGAGACGGCGCGGCGGACGGTTTCGGGAATGTCATAGAACTTGAGGTCGAGAAATACCTGTTTGCCGCGATCCATCAACTCCCGAACGATTTCCATGCCACAGACAGCGTAAAGCTCCAGGCCGACTTTGTAGAAGTCGACGCCCTCGCCGATGCGCGCGACCAGCGTCCGCGCTTCGGCCGCCGACTCCACGTCTAGAGCCACAATGATGGGATTGTGAGTCATGCTGCTTCGATTGTCCCATGGGGGCTGAGAGATTCGCACTTATGGACAAGTGGGACAGGCGAATCGCTTTTCGGCGCCTGTCAAGCCCCGCCCGCGGACAACCGCTTGACAGGCGACAAAAGGCGATCGCCTGTCCCACTTCAACAGCTTTCCGCCTTTGCCGCGGCCGCTCTTGCGGGACCGGTAGCGGGGAACTGGCGTTTGGCCGTTTTGCGCAGCCAGGCGACGGCGCGCCAGCCCAGTTCCACAGCGACCAGAGCGCCATAAAGCACGGGCAGGCGAATGTCGGACTTCACCAGCCAGTAGTAATGCACTACTCCGGCAACGGCGGTGAAGTAGATCAGGCGATGCAGCACTTGCCAGCGCTTACCGCCGAGCCGGCGAATCCAACCCGCGGTGGAGGTGAGCGCCAGGGGAAGCATGAGCACGAAGCCCGTAAAGCCGGCCGTAATGAAGGGGCGTTTGACTACGTCCTTGGCGATATCCGGCAACGAGAAAAACTTGTCCAGCCAGAGGTAGGTGAGAAAATGCAGGGTGCCGTAGAAGAAGGCAAACAGGCCGAACATGCGGCGAAAGCGAATCAGGTCCGGCAGGGCGAGCAGCTTGCGAAGCGGGCTGACGGCGAGGGTGATCACGATGAAGCGGATGGTCCAATCGCCGGTGAAGTGGGTGATGAATTCCACCGGATTGGCGGTCAGGCCATCGCCTTCGAAAGCCCGCCACAGGACCAGAAGGATCGGTGTCAGGCAGAGCAGGAATACCGGCAGTTTGGTCCAGCGGCTTCGCAACATATCGATCGCCCCAGTCCTCACCCTCAAAAGTTCTTCTTCAGGTCCATGCCCTTATACAGGCTGGCCACCTCGTTGCCGTAACCGTTGAACATCAGGGTAGGGCGTTTGAAGAATTCGCCCAGTCGGCGCTCGCTGGCCTGGCTCCAGCGCGGATGATCCACTTGCGGGTTGACGTTGGAATAGAAGCCGTATTCGTGGGAGTTGGCCAAATTCCAGGCGGTGGGCGGCTGCTTTTCCACCAGCTTGATCTTCACCAGCGACTTGGCGCTCTTGAAACCGTACTTCCAGGGGACTGTCAAGCGGACCGGCGCGCCGTCCTGCGGCGGCAGCGAATCGCCGTACATACCGAAGCTCAGCATGGCGAGCGGGTGCATGGCTTCGTCCAGCCGCAGCCCTTCCACGTAAGGGAATTCGATGCCGGCCTCTCCGGACGAGAGCATCATGCCGGGGTTGTAGTAGGTTTCGAAGGCTACGTACTGTGCTTTGGCCGTCGGCTGCACCTGTTTGAGCAGCACGTTCAGCGAATATCCCACCCAGGGCACAACGATCGACCATGCTTCCACGCAGCGATGGCGATAGATGCGCTCTTCCATTGGCGCGAGGGCGATCAATTCGTCCACGCTGAACTTGCGCGGCTTGGCCACGGCCCCCTCCACCGAAACCTTCCAATTAGGGCCGGGCTTGAAACCCTGCGCCAGTTTGGCTGGCTGTTCCTTTTGCGTGCCGAACTCATAGAAGTTGTTGTAGTGGGTGACGTCGTTGTAAGTGTTCACCTTTTCGGTCGTACTGAAAGGGCTCTTCACCAGGTTGGGGAACCTGCCGCCGGCGGCGCGGGCGCGGCCGGAGGGGGAGAGCGCTTCGCGGCCGGCCACCAGAGCCACAGGCAGACCGGCCAGAAACCGCCTCCGGTTCAGATAAACCGAGCGCGGCGTGATATCGGAATAGCGGAGATCCGCAGGCTTTTTGATCAGCATCCTCTTTGTTCCTACTATACTCTTCGCCGCGGGGGCCGGTTTGGTTACGGTGGAAAGTGGGCAAATCGGGGGCCTTTACTACGAACGTCTGTAAACCGTTAGAGGAATTCTTCAGCCTCGTGGGTGTGCTGACCCGATAGGTCACAAACCGCGTTGACGCTCGTACTCGTCGAGAGGCGTCACGCGACCTGCTGCAATGCCGGCAAAACCGCGATCCAGAGAGCCGAGCGTCGCCGCGTCCATAGGCGGCCCATCTTCATCGGCGGCATGGCGGAGGTCCTCCAGCCACGTGCGCGCGAGTTCCGCCTGCGCATCTGGAAGATCGTCTACAAGCTGGTGGAGGGCCTCGCGTGTCGTCATGTCTGAACCACCCCATGTGCATCATATCGCTGTCGGGATAGGAACTGCGGATGAGCTGCTGGACCGGCCGGGAGGCCTGTCCTACATAGCCGTTCGTCCGGCAGCCGCGCCGCGGCGAGGGATGATAGACCACAAAATGCGATGGTCTGTCCCACCGAGGCCGGCTCAACCCGTCATCTGGTCCGGGTCGGTAGTTTTCAGGTCGAGCCAGCCTTGTTGGGGGATGGCCTCGATGGGCAGACCGGCTTGCCAGAGCGAGCATTGGAAGCGAAGGCCGCGCCCGGAGGCAACGCCAATAGCGGCTAGCGGCACCGACACCTCCAACACGCGAGCATAAGCGCATTCGACTGTGCCCGGGCCGGCGAGGTAAACCTCGCTCGCAATCGCGCCGCCGCCCGCCAGACTGATGGCCACGCGGCTGACGGGCGCGTGGCCGGCGAGCGGCTGCAGATTGATGCGAGCTTCCAGGGACGCCAGCCCCGGTTCGATGCCGCCGCGAAAATCGATGCGTAGATAGAAGTTACGGCCTTCGCTGCCAAAATGCAGTTCGGCCACCGGCGCCTTGCCGGCGTGCATGGAGCCGGAGCGGTCATCCACCCGGTAGGAGGCCGCTCCCAGCCACTCGAAGTAAGAAGTCACTTCGCCGTCGATCACCGGGGCGATCGGCCCCGATGGCTCGGTCACCACCGCATGCACGCTGATGCGCAGAATCGGGCGGGAGAGCTCTTCGGGCGGCGTGCGATCGAGAAAGCGATACACGTTGGCCAGATGGCTGCGGTACAACTGATCGAATTCCGGGCGGTTGGCCGAATCGTGTTCGGGACCGTACCACCAGCACCAGTCGCTGCCCTCGGCGATCAGCAGCTCCTCGAGCGCCATCTTGCGCTTTTCCGGCGCGACATTGGCGGCGGCATCGTAGGCTTCCCGCGCGCGCAAGAGCCGCGACCATGCCTGGTTGTCTTCCTCGGCGCCGATCCAGACGTCGAAGTTGGCATTGATCCAGGAGCCGGGGAAAATGTGGTCCAACGGTTCGGCGGGAAGCGAGTGCATGGCCTCGCCGATGGTGATGGCCCGCAGGCCGGGATCGGCGGAGATGCGGCGGTACAGCTCGCGGAGGAACGGCCGGCCGTTGCGCGGGTAGTATTCCCATGCGTTTTCACCATCGAGAACGATCGGGACCAGCGCATCGCGCCCCGCGGCCAGGATCCCGGAGCAGTTTTCGCGAATTCGCTTCAGGAAATCGTCGGCGGCCTGGACCGCGTCCATTTTGGAATAGACGAAGCCGATCAGGTCGCTTAAATAATGATCGCGGAAGAGAACGCTTAGCGATCGCTCTCCCTGGCGCCAGCGATACGGCCGATACAGCCCATCCACCGGCACGGGGCGCGACAAGGTGGCGTTGAGGACGCCGCTATCGGTGGCGGCCCACTGGAAGCCCACTTCCGCGGCGATGGAAAAGACTTCGTCCGAGACCGAACCTTCCGAAGGCCAAAGTCCCGCGGGCGCCACGCCAAACTGTTGCTCGATGTAGTCGCGGGCCATGCGCAGTTGCAGGCGGGCGTCGCCGGCATAGCGGAACCGCGGCGGCAGCGGCACGTTGGGATGCGACACGCGCGCGATATCGGAGTCGCAGAGCAGCGGCAGGATGGGGTGATAAAACGGCGTGGTGGAAATCTCGATTTGCCCGGAAGCCGCCAGTTTCCGATACTCGGGTAGGACCTGGGAGCAAATCTCGCGCTGTTTTTCTCCCATTCGCCGTTGATCGGCCGGGCTGAAATTGCGGCCACGCTCCAGCCAATGGCGGACCTCCGGATCGCTTTGGTGAAGGGCCTCGTCGAACCAAGCCAGTTGCGACCACATTTGCAGGTCACGAAAATCCTGGACGCCAAGCATGCTTGCGGCCGACGGTCCTTGCACCTGCGCCGCCGAATACAGCTCGCCGTAGCGCGGGTAGCGATAGATCATCTGCCGCGGGTCGGAATAGAAGGAATGGCGCAGGAGAAAGGCGCGATCCTGGGGGGTGAGGTTTTCGGCCGGCTTGAGCGCCACTTCGAGAAACGGGTCGACGGCCTTTCCCGCGGCGTAGTCCGCCACCTGGACCATCATGGAAGGCACCAGGTTGAAGGTCTGGCGCACATTCGGGAATTCTTCCAGGATCTGGGCCATGCCGTAGTAGTCCTTGAGCGCGTGCATGCGCGTCCACGGCAGCTTGTACACGCCCGAGATCAGGTCCTTATAGAAGGGCTGGTGCATGTGCCAGAGAAAGCACAGGTAGGTTTGGGGCATGGAAATCTGTCAGGATGAGACCATCGCAAAATCCGAGAAATCCGCTTGCTTACGTGCGCGGCTCGGAAGGCGTTGGTTGAGGGGAAGGCGCTTACCGAGCCGCGACCGTAAGGGAGCGGTTGGCTCACTTGTTCTTGCAGTTCTGTCAAGCGACAAGCGTTCACCTTCCAAAATAGCTGCGCACGGGTGGCGGAGGCTCGGTGCCGCGAATGGCGCGCCACAGAATATCGTTGAGCGCGTCTTCGTCGATTTCATCCGCGACTTCGAACGCCATTTTGCGGGACGCATCTGCTCCGGGCGCATTGGGCGGGTTGATGTCGGTGAGCGAGATGCGGGGCTTTTCGGCCGCGTACGGCGACGGGTCGGGCTGGGCTTGAAGCGCGGCCGCCATGGGCCGGGCGTTGGCGTCGAAATGGGTCATGGGCTGGAGACCGAGCAGCAGCTCGATGGTGTGCAGCATTGAAGTGGTGTTGTACATGGTGCCGTCCACGGTATGGCGGCGCACGTATGCCGAGATCAGGAACGCCGGCGAACGGTGCGAATCCACGTGATCGGGCCCGTTCTGGGCGTCGTCTTCCAGAATGAAAATAGCCGTGCTGGTCCAAAAGCGGGAATGCGAGACGGCCTCGGCGATCTGGCCCACGGCGTAATCGTTGTCGGCGGCCAGTGCGAGCGGTGCGCGTTTGCCGGGGGTGGTGCCGTTGGTGTGATCGTTGCCGAGGCGCATCACGATCAGCCGCGGCATCTCACCGCTTTTCTCGTATTCGGCGAGTTCGTCGAGGAACACCTTGGCGCGGTCGACATCGGGGTAATCCAGATCGAAGCCGCGGTACATGCGGTTGGTGACTTTGGCCAGCACCGGGTCGCGCACGCTGGCGACCTGCTCTCCACCGGGCTGCGACTTGAGCGTGTTATTCACCATGTAGCCGAAGTTGCGAATGGAGATACCGGCCATGGCGGCGTTGGTCCAAATGTATCCGGCGGGCGGCAGCGAGGTTGGGTCTTGCTCTTCAAAATCGTACAGCCTTCTGCGGCCCGCGTATTCGTTGGGCCAGAGCTTCTCGACGTAATCGGGGGCAATGGCCGCGGTGGACCAATTGTGCCCGGAGGCGCTGACGTCGGCATTGACGTAGAAGTTATCGAAGAGGACGAATTCCCGCGCCAGCTTGTGCAGGTTGGGAGTCACGTTCTCGCCGAACATTTCCAGCGACGTATCTCCGTTGCCCTCCTTCATGTCGCCCAGCACCTGGTCGTAGGTGCGATTTTCCTTGACGATGTAGATCACGCGCTGGATGGGCGGCAGCGGGTTCGCCGCACCCACATTGGGGTCGCGATAGGGGGAATTGCGGAAGGCCTGCTTGGTCCATTCTTCCAGGCGATCGTCGCGGAAGCCCTCGATCCAGGAGACCGTGCCGGTTTGCATGTATCCCACATAGCCGGGGCGAACGCCGGGTTCCTGGTGCAGCCCCGCGGGTCTTTTGGTGGGGTTGGGGCCATCGGTCGGATTGGCGTAGGAGCGCAAGCCTTTGCCATTAAGCACAGTCAGAACGCCGGAGGGCAGCATGCGCGCCGCGGTGGGATACCAGCCGGTGGGAATGAACCCGCGCACAAAGCTGCGCTCGCCGGAGACGTCGGCCACGGCCACTGCGTTCGCGTCCGAACAGACCACAAACAGGCGGCTGCCATCGGTGGAGAGCGCCAGGCCGGATGGAGTCATTCCCAGCGGCTGCGTCATCTGGCGAGGCGTCATGGACACGTTGATTGTCTCGATGACGTTCAATTCCTTCGACTCGCTGACAGCGACGGCATAGACGTTGTTGGTGTTGGCGGCGGCGACAAACAGCCGCGCCGCCCAGGCCGCTTCGCCTTCTTCGCCCTTGCTGGCTCCGGCACGCCAGACCATGTCGGTGGGATGCGCGCCAATAGGCACACGCGCCAGTTGCCCGCCGCTGGCGGCGTCGTAATGCTCCAGCGTCCCATCGGCCCAGGAGGTGACAAAGAACGATTTGCCGTCGGGATGAAACAGGATGCGATACGGCCGCCGGCCGGTCTTCACGTGCTCGGTCACCATGCCGGACTGCGGATTGATGACGGCCAGCGAGTCGTGGTAGAGGTCAGCGGCGTAGATCAGCCGCCCATCCGGCGAAAACGCCAGGTCGGCGATGAAGTCATGGACGGTCCGCTGGGCCGCCGGGACCACTTCAAAGGTGCGTCCCGGGGCAAGCGCGCCGTCCGCCGAGAGCGTGAATTCGTATACCGCGGCGCGCGAGCCGCCGCTCACGTACACGCGATTGGTGTTCGGCTGGAACGCCATGCCGAGCCATGCATCGGGAACCGGCGTCTGGCCCACTACGCGCCCGCTGGAGGATTCGATCACGGTCACCGATGGCGGGCGGTATCCGCAATTGAGCACCAGAAGGTACTTGCCGCCGGGGGAAAGAGCCGAGGCCAGCGGGAGCGTATCCACGGGAATCTGGCGGCCCACCGGATCGATCCGCCAGAAGCTGTTCAGTAGAAAGCTGCCATCGGGAAGAGGCCCCACGCGCTCGCGGGGCGCGGGCTGGGAAAATACGAAAGCCGCAAACACCGGAATTGCGGAGAACAGGAGAACGCGCCGTATGGGCGATTTCATAAGGATGATCCCATTGTATAGCCGGGTGGCGCGTAACCGGAGCGTAACCCGTGAAACGCGGGGGAAGAGAAATAATCTCGCCGCCCATTGTGCGATTCATCCTGAGATTGCGTCAGAAACGTGCGACACGAAATCGGGCACGGTCGCGCTCAGGACGCTCAGGAGTTGACGCAAGGTGCGACCGCGGTCGGCGGCCTGTTGTTCCAGTTTCGCCAGCACCAGTGCTTGCTCCTGCCGGAAAATCCCGACCAGGAAAGATTGTGGGTGGAGTGCAACGATGCCCCACGGATCCAGATTCTCTGGCCTGAAGTGGCGCACATTGAATGTCACAATGATCGGCGCCTCGCAGTGGACAGCGGCCGCTGCGACGTGGCGATCCTTTTCGTCGTTCGTCATCCGGACATCAGCCAGTCATAACCGCTGATCCACGCCTCGCTGAAGTGGACCCGCAGCTCGGCTTCGAAATGGGCGGTCAGAGAACTCGGCCATCGAAGCTTCGACTCCAGAGTGCGGGTTGTCTCTCGAATGATCTCCTCCGACCATTTCGGCTCAAAAAGCCGGGGCGGTTCCGCAAGGCGCAACAGAGTATCGCACAAAGAGAAATTGGCGAGGACGCAGGCGTCCAGGACGACAAGCGGTGCGCCTGTCATTCCTGGCCGGGAATCGATACGCGCTCATACAGGCCCGCTTCATCGACCGCCCGGCCGATTCTGCGGAGTGCATCGAGGCGCCGATCAGCACGCTTACGCTCATCGAGGAACTGCCTGACAGCTTGTTTCGATCAGCTCATCAGGACTCTGATAGCGGCCGCTGGCGAGCTCTTGCTCGACCTGCCTTCTCAAGTCCCCCGGTAACGTGACATCCATGGCTGATTCCTCAGTCTATTTTACACTTGTGGATCGACGGAGCGAGGGCGCCACGGTCTTATCCGCCCACCAGGACGGTAAACTCACCGAGGACGATGGTGCCGCCGTGGGCCGTGAGATCCCCGATACGAGCCTGCGGCAACTTCTCGGTGAGCACGGTGAACGAGCCGAGTACGATTACGTCCGGAGGGCCGACGCAGACGGCCATATCGGTGACACGCGCGGCGGGCAGGCCTCCGATTAGGACAGTGACTGCCCCAGGGGGTAGAATCGGGCCGCCCACGTGCGGCACTGGGCCGGTCGCCATGGGGCAAACGTGCATGTCGGTAATGCGCGAGGCGGGCGATCCCATACGGTTCCTCCTGCTATGCCTTCTTCGGCTCCCACAGCTTGATGCGGCGAGCCACTTCCAGGCCTTGGGAAATGAAGCTCTGAAATTTCTCCGGGCCTTTTTCCGGTTCGGTGCACAGAGCCGAAACAATCACCGCGCCGGCCACCATCTTGGCGCTCAAGAACTCGCCCGGCGGTACTTCAGGCGCGCCCGGCGCGGCCAGGCTGCCACCGCTCAGGAACACCGCCAGGCCCACACAGCCGGCCGGCGTGCGAAACTCCGCTTTCTCTCCGGCCGCTCTAGCCGCGCGCCGATTTTCATCGCTGGGCTGCGAAATCCAACTCTCCACCGCCGTCAGCGCGGCGGCGATCTTGGGCGGAGGATTGCTCCCCGAGGCGCGCCGCGCCGCCACCCACGCCCACCATATCGCTTCTCTTTTCGGCAGAGCGTGGGCCAGGAATTGCACCGCATCGCGATACAGCTTCCCCTCGGTCAGGCGCTCCACGAACGAGCGCGGATCGAGGTCCGGCCGCAGCAATGCCTTAGCCTCATCGCCCAGTTCCGCGACCTCAGCGATGGTTTCCGCCGCCGATTTCGTGACCGCCGCGCTATCGCTCATGGCTTTAGTTAATCATAACGACGCCGCCCTGAATCTGCGTCATGGCATCGCCGCTGGCCTGCAGCATGGTATCGGCGCTGATGGTGATCATCATCCCGCTGATGGTGATGCCGCTCTGGTCGATGGTGATGCTGTTCCCTCCCACCGTGAGGGTGATAGATTGCATCGCCTGCGTGCTGATGCTGCCGAGCTGCACGTTGGTGCTTTGGTTTCCCATGTCCAGAGTGATGGACTGGTTACCCTGGGTGATCTCGGTGGATTGATTGCCGTCGATGGTGATGGTTTCCTTGCCGTGCACCGTCTTGGTCTCGTCTACCTGAATCGTAGTGGTGCGGTTGTTCCCGACGGTGCGATTCTCGTCGTGCTCCACTTCGGTGGTCAGGTCTTTCTCGGCGTGCAACAGGATTTCCTCGCTGCCCATTTTGTCTTCAAAGCGGAACTCGTTGTAGTTCGAGGCGGATCCGCCCTGCGAGCTGCGGCTCTTGATGCCGCTTTGGGTCTTGTTGTCGGGAAGCGTATAGGGCGGCATCTGGTCGTTGTTATACACGCTGCCGACAATGATGGGATGGTCGGGATCGCCTTCCAGAAAATCGACGATCACCTCCTGCCCGATGCGCGGAATATGGACCGCGCCCCATTGTTTGCCGGCCCAAGACGTGGCCACGCGCAGCCAGCAGGAGCTGCTGGCGTTGTTTTGGCCCTGCCGGTCCCAGGGAAACTGCACTTTTACACGGCCATATTTGTCGGGGAAAATCTCGTCGCCGGGTGGCCCCACCACAATCGCCGTCTGGACACCGTGAACCACCGGCTGCGGCGTGGTACGCGGCGGTGTAAACGGAAGCGCGGAAGGAATCGCGGTGAAGCGGTTTTGGTAAGTGAATGGCTCGGTGTTGCGATCGGGCTCGATGGGTTGGGTGGCCTCGTGTTCCACGCCCGTCAGCACAAATTCCCCGTTGTCCGAAAAGTGGTTGGTAAGCGTAAACTTGTAACCCGGCGTGAGCCCTTCGTGATTGCTCTCACCTTGAATCAGGATGCTGGGAAGGGTCTCCTGCTTCATGCGAATCGCCACGGTGCGGTCGGCGTCGGCGAAAGCGTCTTGCAGATTCGCCGTCTGGTCCCCGCCACCGGAGGTCACACCGTCGAACCGCAACGCATAATCGCCGGGATAATCGTACAGCTCCCAGCCGCTCGCGCCGCCGGTGCTCAACTGGTGCGCGACCGTGCCTACTTGCACGGTGGGCTGGATGGTTTTGCTGGATTCGAAATTCTTGTCCGGGGTCTCGAAGTGGAAGTCGCGCGCCGTGTATTTCCCCGAGCGCAGATTCTGAAGCTTGCTCCAGCCATAGATGCGCAGGTCGTCGCGCGTGCCGCCCATCGCCTCTTCGTAGCGGATGGAAGGTTGCAGACCGAGGTCCTGATACACCTGTGGGCTGTCTCCGACGACCATGGTGTGGTCGCTCGATGAATGCTGGAAGAAGTAAAAGATGCCCTCCTCTTCCATCAAGCGGCTGGCGAACGCGAAATCGGTCTCGCGGTATTGAACGCAGTACTCGCGCGGTTTGTAAGTGCCGGTCAATTGCATTTCCGTGGTCAGGGGCGCGAGCACGGCGTTGAGGATGTCCGGCACGGTCTTCTGTTGAAAGATGCGGCTCTGCGCGATGCGGGTCAGGGTCCAGAGTTTGGGCACTACCTGAATGCGCAGGTGCAAATACTTGTCGAATTCCAGTTGCGAGATGGCGCTGACGATGCCGTTGACGATGCGCGCACCGCCCAGCGTCGTCATGGTAAGCGTCACCGATTGCCCCAGCAGGCCGCTGAACGAAAAATCGCCGGTCCCCTGCCAGAAGGCGTCAAGCTCGTAATGAAACAATTCGGATATGGCTTCGCGGCCCTTGACTCCGCTTACGAAAATCGCATCCTTGCCAAGCGGAGTCTGGATGGTGAGCGGGCGATCGGTCTGCGCGAACATAGATGATTCCCTCCGCGGCGAGGATGGGCTCGGCCGCACCAAATCGATCAGTTGTAAACGAAAGCGCCGTTTTCGCCGATGGTGACCTGAATCGGCGCGGGCTTCTGCCGCTCCGCCAGGCGCCCCAAAATGCGACGGGAAATCTCCGGCAGCAGGGTATTGGTCAGAATGTTGTCCACGTTGCGGGCCCCGCTTTCGACTTCGGTGCAGCGGCGGGCCACTTCCTCCACCAGCGCTTCGTCGTGGGTCAGGGCGATCTTGTGCGTCTCGTGGAGACGCCGTTGAATCTTGCCGAGTTTCAGGCGAACGATCTGTTTCAATGCTTCGTCGCGCACCGGGAAGTAAGGAACGATCACCAGGCGGCCCAGGAATGCCGGTTTGAAGATCTTGTTCAACTCCGGCTTGAGCGCCTTCACCAGGCCCTCGGGGCTCGGCATGGTTTCGGGGTCGGCGGTCAGCTTCATGAGCGTATCCGTGCCGGCGTTCGAGGTCAAAATGATGATGGTATTTTTGAAATCGATCTCCCGCCCCTCGCCGTCCTCCATCATGCCTTTGTCGAATACCTGGAAGAAGAGCTCGAGCACGTCGGGATGGGCCTTTTCGCACTCATCGAGCAGGACCACCGAGTAAGGCCGGCGCCGCACGGCTTCGGTGAGGACGCCGCCTTCGCCGTAGCCCACGTATCCCGGGGGCGAGCCCTTGAGCGTCGAGACCGTATGCGCCTCCTGAAATTCGGACATATTGATGGTGATCATGTTTTTCTCGCCGCCGTAGAGCAGGTCGGCCAGGGCTAGCGCGGTCTCGGTCTTTCCCACACCGCTCGGGCCCACCAACAGGAATACGCCAATCGGCTTGGAGGGATCTTCCATGCTCGCTTTGGAGGTGCGAATGCGCTCGCTGATGGCGGCAAGGGCGTGGTCCTGGCCGATCACGCGGCGGCCGAGGTGTTTTTCCAGCGAGAGCACCGATTCCACTTCGTCCTTCAACATTTTGCCGATGGGGATGCCGGTCCAGCCGGACACTACGTCGCCCACGATGTGCGCATCCACCGAGACCCGCATCAACGGGTTCTCGCCCTGCAAGACTTCCAGCTCCGCATTGAGCCGGTCCAATTCGGCGCGGACGGCTTGCGGGTCCATGGGTAATGCTGCCGCGGCCACTGGCGCTGCCGCTGGAGCCGCGCCGGCGGCAACTGCCTGGGGAACTTCGACGACCGTGCCCGTCTTGGCGTCTTCCAGCTTCGCGCGCAGCTCGCGGATGCGGTTCACCAGCTCGCGTTCTTTCCCCCAACGGGCCTCCAGTTCCACCTTGCGCGCCTCGGCGGCGACCTTCAGTTTGGCTACCCCCGCCAGCCGCTCGGCGTGGTCCGCGCCCAGCGCCGATTCGCGCTCCAGCACGCGCATCTGCACCGCGCAATCGTCGATCTCCCGAATGGCGTCTTCGAGCGCCGGAGGCGTCGCGTTCTGGCTCAGGGAAAGGCGCGCGCAGGCCGTGTCCAGCACGCTGACGGCTTTGTCGGGAAGCTGGCGGTCGGCGAGATAACGGTGCGAAAACTTCACCGCGGCGATCAAGCCTTCGTCCAGAATGCGGACATTGTGGTGCTTTTCGAGCGCCGGCACGAGGCCGCGGAGCATCACCTGGCACTTGATCTCGTCGGGCTCCTCCACTTTCACCACCTGGAAACGCCGCGCCAGGGCGGGATCCTTTTCGAAGTATTTCTTGTATTCCGACCAGGTGGTGGCCGCGATGGTGCGCAGTTCCCCACGAGCCAGCGCGGGTTTGAGGAGGTTAGCAGCGTCGTTCTGGCCCGCCGCGCCGCCCGCCCCGATCATGGTGTGCGCTTCATCGATGAAGAGAATAATGGGAATGGGTGACGACTTCACTTCTTCGATCAAGCCCTTCAGGCGGTTCTCGAATTCGCCTTTCACCCCGGCTCCGGCCTGCAGCAGGGCGAGATCCAGCGTGCGCACGGTAACGTTGCGCAGCACCGGCGGCACGTCGCCTTGGGTGATGCGCAGCGCGAAGCCTTCCACCACGGCGGTCTTTCCAACGCCGGCCTCGCCCGTCAAAATGGGATTGTTCTGGCGGCGGCGGGTGAGAATATCCACGATCTGCCGGATTTCAAAATCGCGGCCCAAAACATTATCGATCTTTCCGTTTTTGGCGTTCTCGGTGAGATTCACCGTGAATTGATCCAGGTTGGGGGTCTTGCCGCCCGGCTTCGAGCCCGGCGCACCACCAGCCGCAGCGGCGGCCGCGGCCGCCGGCTGAGCCACGAACTCCAGCGAATCTTCCAGAATGGCCGGCAACTGTTTGCGCAGCGACTCGGGCTCGATCCTCTGGAACTCCTTGCTGAAGTCGCGCATCAACCGCGACAGTTCCTCGCTGGCGGCCAACGCCAGAATCACGAACCCCGACCGGATCTGTGTTCCGCCAAACTCCAGCGACCCGATGGTCCACGCTTCACTCAGCGCTTTCACCAGGGTGGGAGTGTAGGAAGGGCCGCGCGCGTTGCCGCGCTTCATCCGTTCCAGGCTTGCGGAGATTTCCGCCGCCAGCCGCGACCGGTCCACGCCGAAGGTCTTAATGATGATGGCGAAGTCGGTGTCGGTCGCTTCCAGCAACTTGGAGAGAAAGTGCTCCACTTCCAGGTTGAAGTGGGTTTGCGATACGCACAGGCCGACGGCGTCTTCGAGCGCTTTGCGTGTGGTGGGGTTCAGCCGGCCCACCAGCGGTTTCATCAAATCCATGGGGTTTCTCCTATATTTCGAAAATCGTCTCACCCGGATCGTGCTGGAAGGGGGCCGATTTCATCCAGCTCGTCCATCCCAACTGGGGAGCCTCCGGTGCGGCCCCGGCCAGTTCGCAAGCGGGCACCGCGTCGCGGCGCAGAATCAATTGCAACTCGAGGTCGAACTCATTGCCGGCGTAAAAAGCCGTCAGAGCGCGAAGGGCGCGGTGCCCTTCTCCGCCCGGCAGAAAACCGCGGTACTCGGCCAGGTCCAAGGGCCCGAGACGGATGCGCACCCGCGACTGCCGGTCCCAGACCTCATCGCCCACCACGCAGCCAAAACCTAAACATTCCGAATCCTGCCGGCTCTCATCGAGCGCGCATCGCGCATCCGGCTCGAGCGCGTACCAGGCGCCTACGAATTGGTCGATCTGGACCGGCACGCCGAAATAGTCGGTCAAAATCTGGCGCAACCCCAGCGCCGACCGCGCCTCCAACGCGAGCAGACCGCTGTAGAACAGGAGCGAATCGTCGCTCACGTTCTGGCGGTTTTCCAAACCCGGCGTGTCCAGCCCGATCAGCGCCAGCAGGTGGTGTGAAAAGCGGTCTCTTTCCCCGCGCTCGTAAGCAATGGTGAAGCGGTACTTCTCCCAAACCTGGAAGAACAGAGAAAGCATGCGGTGATGGAAGATATCGAAGAAGTCCCGCGGGGTGGTGTCGTGAGCCCGCATGCGCTCCAGCACCATCTCGCTGTAGGGCATCGGCAGCACGCCCAGCGGGCCGATCAGCCCCATGAAATTCACCCGCATCTGGACCGGCCCGTCTTCGGATGGCTCGATGCTCTGCACCTGGCTGGCCGGAAACGCCATGTGGGGATTCACGCCCAGCCGCGCCACTTCGTCACGCGGATTGGAGAAACGCCCCACCACCTGGCGCTGCGGGAACATGCGCGCCAGCAGCCGCACTGCCTGGAAGAACTCGAAACGGTACGGTTCGCGCGTGAGCGAATCCGCCACCGGCCAGCGCTCCAGGTCTACAGCAAGATTTTCTGGCCTGCCCGCGGCGGCCATTGGCGCAGCATCTCCTTTCTCTGCCGCGTCCGCACGCGCAGTTGGCTGAAGCTGTTCAGCGAAACATACAACCCCAGGAAGGCTTCCAGCACGGCGGCGAACAGGTACACGCCGCCCCCGACGAACTGCTCCTCGTCGAATTCCATGTCCACCTGAAGGCCGCGCGTAAACGAGCTCGCACCATCGGAAACCACGCGCGCGAAATGCCGCCGGCTGGTCAATCCCACCAACCCTTCGATCTGTTTGTCGGCATAAGTGGAAGCGGCGAAATTGTAGATTCGCAGCAGCTCCTGCAGCGCCTCGCGGCCATCGGACACCAGCGACAGGTGATTGAGCGAAAGCTGGCTCACCAGGCGCCACAAAGTATCCTTGCCCACGGCCGGCCGCAGCGTGTCGGTCGGTTTGATCAGCGCCACGATGCGCTTCATCGGCACCACGCCCTCCAGCTCGAAATCGCCGGCTTCGTTGCCGAAAGGCAGCCGCGCCGGCAGATCGCGGTTGGTGCAAATGGTCCGCACCGTCAGCGCATCCACGTCCGGATGAACCGGCCGCGACGAAAGATCCACCAGGGTGAGGTACACGTCCGTGCCCTCGTCGTCCCTCGCCGCCGACCGGCGCCGCGCCGCGTGCCAGAATGCCTGAACTTTGTGGCGCGTCGACCCGTGGCGAAAGGAATAGAAGGGCTCGAAGTGGATGACCTCCTGCGCCTGCGGATTGGCGCTCACGACTTCGGAGACCTCGAACACTTCCATGGCGGTGCGCCGGCTTACATCGGGGACGATGGGGTACTCGTAGCTGCGATGCGAAAGCAGAATCGGCTCCGCGGTCTGCGGAAACAGATTTACAATCGGCGCACAACCCAGCCGGAACGTCTTGGCGGATACACCGAGCTCCAGGGCCTGGCGCCGGTCCGCCCGTTCAAACGGGGAGATGAGAAAAATGAATTCGGCGCGCGAGCCGAAACCCGCCCCGGCCAGCCGGTCCAACCCGCTCAGATCGAAAAAGAAGAACTTCTGCGGAAAGCAAAAATACTCCTGCAGCAGGCCGTATCCGAGGAACGAGCGCCGCGGATAGGGCAGCATGGATTCTTCCTCCCCAAACCCCACCGGACGCAAACAGCTCGCCGGCAGCGCCAGCGGCTCGACGCGCGATTTCGGGGTTGGGTCGCGCACCAGGATTTGCGCGCAGTTATTGGCCATCAACTCGTACAGATTGTGAATCAGGTTGGACTCGCCGCTCAGGTAGAACCGCAGCGACGAGAGCGAGGTCATCTTGGAGAAATTGAGGTCCGCAAGGCAGCGCAGCTCGAGGCGCACCGCCGCGGCGGCGTCGGAGACTTTCACCGCGGGCCGCAGCCGGTCCGGCGCGGTCCATTCCGCTTCCGCGACCGCGATCGGCCAAAGCTGCAGATCGTAACAGGTGCGGAATTTGCACGGAATCCCGTTTACCGGGCGCGAACGGAGCACCGAACCGCGTTCCAGCTTGATGCCCGCGGCCGGCGGTATCTGCTCCGGGTCCGCCGCGAATTCCACCACCGACATCGACGGAATCGGCCGCAGGTAATGCGGATACAAAATATTCAGCAGCGCTTCGGTGATCTCGGGAAATTCGTCGTCGATCTTGAGATGAACCCGCGCCGCCAGAAAGGCGAAGGCTTCGAGCAGCCGCTCCACGTGCGGGTCTTCGCACTTATCCGGTTCGATGATCAGCCGCGAGGCGATCTTCGGGTATTTGGAGGCGAACTCCGCGCCCATTTGCCGCAGGAAGGAAAGCTCGCGCTCGTAGTACAGCAGCAGCTCATCCCGCACTCGGCTCTCCCTTGACTTGGTAGTCGCCGCTCGATAACTGCAGCACGGTATCGAAGGAAATGTGCTCCGGCGCGGGGTCCATGTCCAAAAGCCCCTCGATCTGAAACCGCAACACGTGGCGCGCCGCACCCGCCGATTCCAGCGGAATCACTTTCAGCCGGCTGATGCGCGGCTCAAACCGCGCGACCGCCGACTGGATCAAGCGGGACAGTTTCTGCCGGTCGGCCAAAGAGGTCCAACTCAAGGAAGTCGCGTCCGGCAAACCGTAATTGAATAGCGAGCGCTCCACCTCGCGGTATTCCGGGCCCACCGCTTCCGGGTTCTGCCGCGAATTGAGCAGCCATTCCAGGTCGCGCCGCAGCGAGCTCTTCAGCAAGCGCACCGATTGCGCGCGGGTCATCGGGTTTTCGGTCGCGCTCTTGGGATCCTGATCGATGAGCCGCTCGATCAACGATAGGGTAACGGTCTGTTCGGGTTCCCAGCGCGCCATAGGCTATCTCGAAATGGTCATTGCCTGCAGCGGGTCCAGGCGGCATATCCAGGCATACAGCTTCTGCCGCCGTTCCGGCGGCGCGTCCTTGTCCAGACACGAGTACAACAGCGCCAGCGGACGCGCGATCACGTCCGGCGCCTCCCACTCTTCCAGATGCAGCCGCTCGATCTCGGCGGCCAGTTCCTCGAGGATCGGATGCGCGATGCCGTCGTGTCCCACGCTGACGCACAACTGCGCCAGTTGCGCTTTGCGCTGGAAGCGCGCGCGTCCGCTCCGCTCCTGGGCCAGTTCGCGCATCAGCAGCTCGATTCCTTCTTGCGCCCGGCCGGAGCGGGCCGCCTGCATGGCCAAGTCGAATGCGTCCGGCGGCGCTTCCGCTGCCACCGTCTCTTCGTGTTGCTGCCACACCGGGCGTGCGTAGGCCGGCTCCGGTTCGGGCGCGGGCGGCGGCGCGGGCGGCGGCGGAATCACCTCTTCCTTCAACCAGGCCAGCGTTTCCGCGTTGGCCGTGGCGGTGTCGTCCATCAGCGTCATTTCCATGAGCTGCGGATAATCCGTGAGTAACGCTTTCAGCTCGGAAACTACCGCCAGGCGAATCGGGTCGAACCAGCCTCCCATTCCGTGGCACGCTCGCACGATGTAGCGCTGCAAATCCAGCCATCCCCGGCCGCACTCCATGCCCATGGCCGTTTCGCCCACCTGCAGAATTTCCTGCCAGTTGGACTCCAGTGCCAGGCTCTTGAGCTGCTGCCGCACTTCGGTGGCCGGAGGCAGCAGCAGCCGCTGGTCGATATTGACGCCGCCGGCGCGCAGCTCACCCCAGCGCAAACCCCGCAACAGCAGGTAGGGCGCCGGGCTGTACTGGTCCTGCGCGCGTAGAAATTTCGCCGCGGCGACGACCCGCGCTACAGCGTCGGCCGCATCCACCGGTTCGGCGGACAGGATTCCCGCGGGCCTCGAGGGCGCACGCGCCGGCGCGGCGGCGGTAACCGGCGCCGTCTCGATGATCAGCTCCGGTTCGGGTTCCGGTTCGGGCTCGGCTTCCGTCACCGGCGCCGGTTCGGGCTCGTCCGGCTCGGTTTCGCGTCTCTTCTGCAGCAGAATGTGGGCGATCTGCCGCACTTCGGTGAGCGCCCTCTCGAGATTCCCGAACGACGGCGCCACGCCGCCAAACCTCTCGTTGCCGGCCTCTCCCAAAGCCGTCAGCGATTCCAGCGTGCGGTCGAAAGTCTCCACCAGATCGGCATAGAACTTCTTGGGCGTGGCGGCAAAGTCCTTCTGGAACTCCTCCGGCGTGGTCTTGCCTTCCTTGACAGCCTGCTCGCGAGCGGTGCGCTTGGTGTCGCTCGCGTTGGCTTCGTCTTCGCTCGGAACCGCGCGCGACTCCTTGTACTTGTACCAGTCGAGTTTGCCTTTGGTCAGGAACGTGCATTTGACGGCGGGCTCCAGGCGGTCGCCGAACCATTCGAGCGGGGCCGACCGGAGCTCGGCGTCGCCGTCCTCCAGTTCCGGGTAAAGGACGTCCCAGAAGTTTTCGATCAGGCCTCGCAGCAGCTCGATGCTCGGCTGCAAGGTTCCGATCCCGTCGCGCCGCAGGTGCGCTTCCGCCAGCCAAACCGCCAACTGCAGGTCTTTGCTCTTGGTGGCCAGCGTCTCACCGGCCAGCTTGATTACCTGCGGCCAGTCGGCAAGTTTGCGCTCGAACTGCCAGACGCCTTGCGGTCCTGGGTCGTCCTCGCGGCGCGCTTCCTTGATTTTGTCGAAGACGGGCGCGTAGCGCAGGTTCTGTCCCGCCGGATTGTCCCCGGGGATGGGTGTGAGCAGGTCCTCACGCAGTGGCATGTTCGTCGAGCGCAGGCTCCGCCGCGGTAATCTCGATCCGGCGGACCTCCAGAATGGGGATCTCCTCCCCGTCCACCAGCAGTGTCTTCTGGCCGAACGGCACCACCTGGCCGCCGGCCTGTTCTTCCCATACCGTCGAGCGGCCTAACCTCACGGCGTCGTCGGCGTGGCGAAAGCTGAACGGCGCCAGCACGGGGATCAGCACTTCACCCAGTTCGGCGCCGCGAAACGCCGGGCCGGTCCGGACCAGCGCCGGAGCCCAAAGCAGGTCGCGCAGCCGCTTGGGTACCGCGATTTCCACCGAGGCCACGTGCTCGAACGGAATCCACATCAGTTGGCCGGCCGCGAAAATCTCGAGCCGCGCTCCCACCCGCTCGTCCGCGTCCTCCAACTCCTCGAAAGGCTGGCCGTTCAAGGCCCCCGGCCGCGTGGCTGCCGGTGCGATGGGATAGTCCTTTTTTTCGAATAGGTCGTTGCGCGAGCGCTCCGCCGCCAGCGCCGCCCGATACAGGAGTGCGCCGGTGGCCGCTTCCGCGCTCCCTTCCGACAGCACGGCCAGGTGTTTCTCCGCGCGGTCGTACTCTCCCGCGAAACAGAGCAACTCAAACAGGAACGTTCGCTGCTTCAGGTCGGTCGGATTGTTGCGCAGCTCTTGACCCAGGGCCTGAATCGCCCCATTCAGGTTGCCGGCCCGATAAAGCTCTTTGGCAGTCATGGCTCCCCGCTCATATCACCCACCGAAGACACGACCGGGCCGGCGTTCGACCGCCAGCCCGGCTTAAGACTCCCCACAGGCTAAGGCCTGTGCCACCTACAGTTTGCTGTTCTGCAGGATGTTCCAGCCGAACGGTACCGGACTTCCCGCCGAGCCGGTCGCGGTCTGCGGCGTGTACGTAAACTGGATCGTCGCGAAACTGAAGGAAACGCTCTCGGAGGGCTTGCCGCCACCGGCCGATCCTCCCCAACTGATGCTGTCGATGAATACCTGGGTGAAATCGATGACCAGGAATTCAACCGGCGAGTCGCCGCCCGCTTCGAGGACTTTCAGTTGCGCCTTGGGGAAGTGCTTGCCCGAAGCGCAATTCAGAAAGAGCGAAGGCGTGGCGGTATCGATAGTCTTCTGAATCGACATCGACGATAGGTCCACTTTGCCCGCGCCGGAGCCGGTACCCGTGCCCACCGTTGTCGGGTTCGACGCTCCCACGCTATAGCTGTGGATGTCGATCCAGTTGGTAAAGCCTTTTGCCTGACACTCTCCGTTGACTCCTTGAATAGTCAAGTACATTGCTACGGCCATGTTGCTTTCTCCTCTGATGTGGATTGGCGCCCGCGCTCCTCCGAACGCGGGCGGTTGAGGTTGAGTTCCTACTTGGCTGCCTGCGGCAATTCCGCGACCAGCCGCATGGATACCGACAATTCATCCAATTGGAAGTGCGGCCGCAGGAAAGCCACGGCGCGATAAACGCCCGGCTTGCCCGGCACTTCCACCACTTCTATGCGCGCGTCGCGCAGGGGACGCTGGGCCTTGATCGTGGCGGAGACGTCGTCGCTGCCGGCCACGTAGTTCATGATCCAGCGGTTCAGGAAAGACTCGCATTCGCTACGCGACATGAAACTGCCGATCTTGTCCCGCATCATCGATTTCATGTAGTGGGCGAAGCGCGACACGGCCAGAATGTAGGGAAGCTGCGCCGAGAGCCGGGCATTGGCGTTGGCCGCTTCCTGATCGTACTGTTTGGGCTTCTGCGCCGACTGCACGCTGAAGAACGCCGCGTAGTCCGTGCCCTTGCAATGCACCAACGGGACGAATCCCAGGTCCGCCAGCTCTTTTTCGCGCCGGTCGGTGACCGGGATTTCGGTGGGGCATTTCAGGGCGACGTCGCCCGAATCGGTGGTGAAGGTGTGGGTCGGCAGTCCCTCCACCAGGCCGCCGCCTTCCACACCTCGGATCGCGGCGCACCAGCCATAGAGCGCGAAAGCTTGCGTCAGGCGCGCGCCTAACGCATAGGCCGCGTTGCCCCACAAGTACTTCGCGTGGTCGCTGCCGTCCACGCCTTCTTCGTAATGGAAACCATCCACCTGCACGCCGTCTTTGCCATACGGCAAACGCATCAGCACATGCGGTACGCACAGGCCGATGTAGCGCGAGTCCTCGCTCTGGCGGAAGCTCTTCCATTTGGCGTACTCGCTCGAGTCGAAGATCTTCGCCATGTCGCGCGGCGCGTCCAGGTTGGTGAAGCTTTCCATATTGAGCATGTCCGGCGACGCCGCCGACAGGAATGGGGCGTGGGCCGTCGCCGCCACCTGCGAGACCTTCTCCAGAAGTTCCATGTCTTCCGGTCCGCGCCCGAATTCGTAGTCGCCCACCAGTGCCGCGAACGGAGCGCCGCCGAATACCCCGTACTCTTCCTCGTAGACCTTCTTGAACAGCGCGCTCTGATCGAATTCCGGCGCCCGCTGCAGATCCCGCAACAGCTCCTTCTTGGTCACGTTGAAAACCTTGATCTTGAGCTTGTCGCTGGTTTCGCTGTTATCCAAGAGGTATTTCAAGCCGCGCCAGGTGCCCTCCAGCTTCTGAAAGGCCGCATTGTGCAGCACCTCGTTCAGCTGAATCGAAACCAGGTGATCGATCTGGGCGATGCGGGCGTTGATCATCGCCTCGGCGTCCTTGGACACCGTCATCGACCCTTCCAGCACCTGCGCGACAAATTCCTTCACCAGGTTCTTGCCGCGTTCCTTGGCTGCCGGATCGCGCGCCAGCCGCCCTTCCTCCACGATCCGGTCGAGCAGGCTGACTTCGGCGGTTTGTTCGGCCGCGGACGTTGCGCCCGCGACTGTGGCTTTCTGTGCATCACTCATGGGATTCCCCCTTTCCCAACTCGGCGCGCAGTTTCGCCAGTTTTTCCTTGTCGCTCACCGATTCCCGCAGCAACTCTTCGAGCTTGTCGTTGCCCTGCATGGACCCGCGCAGGTCCGACAGCCGGTCGCGCAATTCCAGCAATTCGCGCAGCGGACCCACCTGCCGCGCTACCGATTCCGGCGCGAAGTCGTCCATGCTCTTGAAATTCAGATCGACCTTCAGCTTGGGTGCCTCCGGATCCTCGCTCAGCTTGTTTTCCACCGAAAACGCCAAATGAGGTTTCATATTCGCCAGCACGGTGTCGAAGTTGTCCGGCGTCACCTCCACGAATTTCCGATCCTTGACTCGCGCCAAAGGCTCGGTCGGTTGGCCCGTAAAATCGCCCAACACGCCCATGACAAACGGTAGTTCCTTGATTTCGATCGCGTCTCCGACTTCCACGTCGTAAGTGATCTGAACCCGCGGAGGTCTCACTCGATCGAGCTTATGCTGAGTACTTTGTCTTGCCATGTCATCCCCCATTCGCCGAATCGGCCGCGGAGTTCGCGCGCCGATGGGGCAGGTTCAAGATTATCAAAAAAAAGCCGCGGCGGCTGGCTCTGCCCAAATGAATTATACGCGGGGGCCTTAGGCCGCCATCGAAAAAGATCCTGAATCGGTACTATGCCGAAACGGATCGGGTAACTACCCGAGTAAGTCTTGGATGCACAGGACCAATAGTCCAACCGGTCCTGTGTCAGTGACTCTATTTCTCTCGCCTCAATCTACTACCAGCGCTCCGCCGGATACCAGCGAGATCAGCATGCGCGCGAACTCCGCAGCCGGCGCCTGCGGTGGAATTTTCCCTTCCGCGACCAACGCCCGGTAACGGTCCCGCCAAGTGGCCTTGCCGTCGCACCCAAAGATCGCTTCCACCAGCCAGAGCGGGCTCTTGAAACGCGAGCGCACCGGTCCAACTACCTGGAATTGCGCCTCGCACGGAGTGAAATGGCCTTCGATCGGGCGGTATGACAACTGTAATTCGCAAGCTGGGGCAATTCTCGGGCGGCAGGCGAGCAGCATTTCTTCCGCGCCCGGCTGCCTGGCCCGGACTTCCCAATCGAGCAATCCATCCAGGTGGCGCCAGTTGAAGCCAACGCCAGCCTGGGCTCGCACGTTGACCGGCGACCGTTCTCCGGCATGACGCTGGATCAACACCGACCCGTAGAGGAGCGATTCGGTCTGGTTCCGTTCCCAGATGGCACGCCAGAACGGAGCGTCGTCATCGGACGCCTTGGCGATTGCGTCCTGGACCGCGTTGCGCTCGTCGGTGACGATGACCACGTCGAACCCAGCTTCGTCCGGCCTCAGCCACTTGCGAATGCGCTGTTCCAGTGTCTCTCCGCGGCGGTCCGACGCCATCAGAATCGCGTAGAATCGCCCGCCGGGGCGAAGAAAACGCGGCAAACCCTCCACCGCGCGGCGAAAAATCTGTTCTCCGTCTTCGCCGCCGTCCCGATAGATATACTTGCCGTCCGGCGAAGGCATGTAGGGCGGATGGATGGCAATGCGGTCGAAGGTCAACCCTTCCACCGGCGCGTACATGTCGCCCTCCAGCACGGTGACGTTCTCGAGGCCCGCCAAACCAGCGTTGAAAGCCGCGAACCTGGCGCTGCGAGGCGAAACATCGGTGGCCCAGACGTGACCGGCCCATCGCGCCGAGCGGATCGCCGCGTACCCGGTTCCGGTGCCGATTTCGAGCATGGCTTCACAAGGCGTTTCCGGCAGCCGGTCCACAAAAGCAAGAGTGTTGGCAAAGAACGCCGGGTACACGCCATCGGGCGCACGGCCGCACGCTTCGCCGTCCGGGAAACAGACGCGATCGCTCGCCGCCAGCGCCCAGGGAAGGGGTACCAGCGCAGCCGTGCCGAACACCGCTCCCGGTCTGGCCGGATCCGGCGCCAGCAGATTCAGCGCCTCCAGCGCCTGCACACCTTCCGGCGTCAGGAGCCTTTCCGCCGTTTCGCGCTCCACGTACAGGCCAAACGCAAACAAACGGATCAGCGCATCGAGCGGCGTCGTCACCCGATCTTTTATCCCCAGGCCGGGCGGCGGCGCCTGAAACTTGTATAGGTGCTCGATTCCCAGCCGCGCGCAAACTTTTTCGTAAATGAATCCGTTGGACTCGAACAAGCGCCTCGCGGCCAGATACTCCTCCGCCGTGCCCAGTTTCGGCGGCATATCGTGCCAGAAAGCCTGCGGCGCGGCGTGGCTCATCGTGGTGAGAATACCACAGCTTCCCGGTAAATCCTCTCCAAATGCCGGGCCAAACCCGCCGTATCGCACGCCGCCGATCGGCGCAATCGGTCCCGCATGTTTCGCCTGAGCTCCGCCAGCCGTTCCGGCGTTCTTGGGTCGCGCGCCAGCTCGATTGCCAGCGCCACATAGCCCGCCCGATCCGCAGCCACAGTTTCGCCCAGTCCGGCCGCCATCGCGAGCGACGCGCTGGTGCGGGCCGCCCACCGGTCGCCGCGAAAACACAGCACCGGAACCCCCTGCCACAGCGCTTCGATTGTGGTCGTGCCGCCATTATATGGAAACGGATCGAGCGCCACGTCGATTCGCGCGTAGGATTTCAGGAACTCGTCGTGCTCCGCTGGGCCTTCCAGCACCAGCCGGTCCGCGCCAATCCCCTCGCGCTCGAACTGTGCCCGCACAAAGCAGCGCATGTCGCCGGCTTCGAGGCCGCGGTTCTTGAGGAGCAACGTGCTGCCCGGCGCCTGCCGAAGAATCGCGCTCCACGCCGCGATCACCTCTGGCGTGATTTTGTACTGCGAGGCCAACGATCCGAACGCGAGCCTTCCGCCGCTCTCGAGGCACGGCGGCGCCGTTACTTCCGGAGTCGAATATCCCACCTCGAACGCCAGGTACGTGCCCGGCACGCGCGCGATCCTTTCGCAATAGAACCGCTCCTCGTCCGGGGGAATTACCACCTCATCGCCGACCAGCCAATCGTAAGCTTCCATCCCGCTGGTGGCGTACAGATTGAACCAGCCGACGACGACCGGCGCCGGCCGCGCCGCCACCAGCGGCAGCCGCGCCATCGCACTGTAGCCGTTCAGATCCACCAGCACGTCCACGGCGCTTTGCTCGATCGCTTCCGCCGCGGCCGCGTTGGAAAGCGCAGAGATGTCATGGAAGACGTCGCCAGCCGGGCGGCGATACTCCTCCCCGATGGCTTGTTCGGGTCCGTCGGAGAACAGGTGAATCTCGAACCGCGTGCGATCGTGCGCGTGGATCGCTCCCCATACCGGCTTCATCCAGTTCCGCCGGTGGAAGAAAGCCGAAAGATAGCCGATGCGCAGCCTTGAACCATGTGGGGCAGGTTGGCAACCTGCGGACCGATTGGGGGTGCCCTCGGGGCCCGGTCCTGATGGCCTTGATCGAACAGCCCGCCGCGGAAACGCCCGCCGCGCCCAATCCTGCCGCGTCGCCAGGATGGTCGCATTGGATGCGCTGGGGCCGCCGGGGACGATCACCGCCGCCATGGCCCTCGAGACATCCCCACTTCCTGCCTCGGCCGCCAGTGCAAACTCGCTCAGGGCCTCGTCCACTTGTCCGGTCTCGAAGAGCGCCTGGCCCAGGTTGTGATGCGCCTCGGCCCAGTCCGGCCGAAGTTGACAGGCTTTCCGAAACCGTTCGGCGGCGTCTCGGTACTCGTGCCGGTCGCGCGCCAGGCATCCGGAAGCGAACCAGGCGCGCCCGAGGCCCGGGTCGGCGGCAATCGCGGTTTCGTAATATCGGGCAGCGTCCGCGCCGCGTCCCAGTGCCGCCAGAGCGTCGCCCAGATCGCATCGAAGGCCGGCGTCGGCCGGCGCTAAACGTGCCGCCTGCTCGAGAAACGGTAGCGCCTCGGGGGCGCGTCCTAAGGCGTTCAGCGTTTGCCCCAGCGCCGCCAGCGAGTCGCCGTGGGCCGGCTCCGCATCGAGCGCCCGGCGAAAGCATGCCGCGGCTTCCTCCAACTCGCCGGCCCTCCGGTGCAGGTTCCCCAGGCTGTAATGCGCCGCGGCGAATCCCGTGTCGCACCGCAACGCTTCGCGGTACGCATCGGCAGCTTCAGTTGCCCGGCCCCGCGCCTTCAGCAGATTGCCCAGGTTGAGGAAAAAGCCCGCGGTGACTTCAATGCCGATGGCTCGGCGAAAACTCTCTTCCGCACCCGCCTCATCCCCCGCCGCCGCTAGCGCCAACCCCAGCAGGTTCCAGCAGTGAGCGTGGTCCGGCTTCGCCGCCAGCGCCTGGCGGAACAGGCGGACGGCCGCCTCGCTCCGTCCCGTCTGGTGCGCAATCATCCCCAGCAGGTAGAGCGCGTCCGGCTGGCGCGGATTGTGCAACAGCACGGCCCGATATCTCGCTGCCGCTTCCTCCAGCCGCCCAGCCCGGTGGTGCATCATGGCGTCGTCCAGATCGTCCGCTTCCGTCCCCATTCCGCCCCCAGCTCAGGAATTATACCTTTAACTGCCAATCCGAGCCGCGACCAAGGGGAGCGGTCTTTGCCAGCGCCTCCAGTTGTGCATCGTCGTGCATTCTTCTGCGCCCCCGGAGACGTGAAAAAACAAATAACCCTTTACTTTCTTCATCGGCGTTTGTCGGGGACCATTGTGTTCCGTGTGCATTGACCGCCTGCGCGAAGTGGGCAAGCATGAACCTTTTATGGTACATTGTGCTAGATAAAGTGCAGGATAAAGAGGCTAGATGAGGCCATGGGCCTCTGCCTTGCCAGGCGGGCCCCACGAATAGCCAAACGGGTCACCTCCCGGTTTCCCCGGCGGAAACGTCCCGTCTGTTTGAATGTCCCCGATTTCCCCAGTTGCTGAAACTCCAGTTGCATCGCCAGCCCCATTTATACGGCTCCGGCGGTCGCCAAACCAGAACGATGTTCTCTTCAAGATCCGTTGGCGGGCAGCGGCACCGGCGCAAGTGGTTGAAAAATGAAGAACTGGCAGGAAGCTAAGTTGTTCTTGGCAAGATTCTGAATCCGCCGCTTCTGATCCCGGCGCCGCTTCCTCCGCGGTCTTGGAATCACCTCTTGAGGAAAACAGAAAGCAGTCGTCGCGGGGTTCAGAACCTGATGGAGACGCTCCCGCCCCCGGCGCCGCCGTGTCCGCTACCGATCCGCTGGGTCATTTCTGGCGAGTATACCTGGGATACTCTTGCCAAGCGCCGAAGGACAGTGCCCGTTTCCTCCTTGCCCGGCCCTACTTCGCCTGGATCTGACGGAGGTAGACCAGCAGGGCGTCGGCGCGTTGCCCCGCCGTGTTTGGATCGCCCATCTTCGTGAATATTTTTCCCCAGACCGGCATGGCCTCGGTGCCGTGCGACGGCATCATGTCGAGACCGAGAATGACCTTTTTGATATCTGCTTCGGGGAATTTGCCGGAATGATTGTGGCTGATCCGCGTCAAATCGATGGGCGGGGTCTTGAGCGCGCGCGCAGCGGGACCGTCGCCCTTGCCGTCGCGGCCATGGCACGCGGCGCAGTAGTCCTCGTAGATCGCCTGCCCGTTGAAGGCCGCCTTGCTGGCCGGAGTTTGCGCCGTCCCGCGAGGGGCACCGGCGACGGCAGCGATCAGCAAAGCCGTTAACAGAAGATAAGGAAATGCTAGATCTCTGTTCATGGCGAACATGGTAAACGATTGCCTGCAAAATGGGAAGGCCACCTGTCAGAGACCGCAGTGACCAGTTTGCAATCAACTGCCAAAACTCGCGAGCTGGTCCAGAGCGGGTCGGGACACTGCCCAGAACGCCGTTTCGGGGCCAGTCGGGCCACGCGCGACTAACATTCCTGCTATGTTCGTAATGTTCGTAGTTGAAACTCTCGCAGGTCCATTCATTGTTTTGGTCGTTTTTGCGTCTCATCCAGAATGTGATGAACCGGCGGGAAAGCGGAGCGAGTGTTTGGGGGTCGCCATGTTCAGGTCGTGCCCCTGGAGGCGATGAAATGATGGACCGGATTGCAGAGGCACCGCCGCGTCCCAATGCGAGGGTTACCGGCGTCGTGTATTTGCTCTACTTTCTGACGGCAATATCCGGCGAGGTCTTCGTTGGCAGGGGCCAGCTTGTTCTATATGACGCCGTCAACCTCATCTCCCACGCGTTCTACATCGCCGTAACGCTGCTCTTCTACTACCTGTTTAAGCCAGTGAACAGGAGCCTCTCTTTGCTCGCGGCGTTCTTCAGCCTCGCGGGATGCGCCAATGATGTACTGAGCCTCTTTAAGCTCGATCCCCACAAAATTAACAGCCTGGTGTTTTTCGGGCCGTATTGCCTCCTGATCGGCTACCTCATTTTCAAGTCGACTTTTCTGCCTCGAATCCTGGGCGCGCTGATGGCGCTTGCCGGTCTGGGCTGGCTGATCTTTTTGTCACCGCTCGCAAGCCATCTGTCCACCGGCCTTAAGGTGCTCGGAATCCTCGCGGAAGCATCGTTGATGCTATGGCTCATCGTGATGGGTGTGAACGTCCAACGCTGGAAGGAGCAGGCCAGCGCGCGGCGCGGTCGGGTGGGGGCCCGCCCGGAGACTGAGGACTCGACGCTCTTGGTAAACCGGCATATCGGAAACTGGCACACACGGGCCGGTGAAGTTTGGAGATTGGAAGAGCCTCGGGCGGATTCCTCCTGGTAAACGCCGGTCCCTGAAAGCGGGCGATGTCGGTTCGGTAGAAGACCACCTGGACGAAACGCCGACTCTGGCTTGTGCCGCCGGTGGTCCGTAGGCGGCGTTTGGAGAAGCCGGGACGCCCTCGGTGCGCTCTTCTTGGGTAGAATCACGCCCCAGCCTTTCCTTCCCCTCCCTGCTGCCAAGCGATTTCGTGCTCTTCGCACCATTCGATGGCGATCTCTTTCAGCGCTTCCAGCCGGAACGCGAACCAATCCTTCTCAATCCGGCGCCGCCGAATCGCACTCTTGAAATTCCGAAATGCGCCGGCGCCGTGGATGGCGTCCAAGAGTTCCCCGCGAATCCGGTCGGATTTGACCGAAGCCGCGAAATCCTCCATGATCGACCACTCGTGAATGTCGAACTGCGAGGGGAGGCTCACGAAGCGGCCGCCCGAAGCGATTTGCTTCGCAGTCTCCCATTCCGGCTTCTGCCAGTCCGGAAGAAGACTCGGTTCCGTGCCTCTCTCCGCCTCGCTCAGAAGTTCGTGGGTGACGGTCTCCACTTGGCCGGTCTCGCAATCGAGGAAGGAGGAGGCGGATTCGAACTGCATTTCCAGCGCCTCGACGATATCTTCCAGCCGAACCGTTACGGGCATTGCTTTGGAACCATCATACGCTTTCTGCCCTGGGTGCTTCACCGATCCGAGGAGGTCGCGGTCTAGGCGCGTCGAACTGAGGCTAGGCTCCTGCCGGTAAATGAGCTGCAAAATGAAAGGAACCCAAGCTACACCAGCACGACCCCGTCTTTGTGGAGCCCCAATACCAAGACTGTAGGCGCTTCCTCCTCCTCGAATCGGAGCTTCGATCCTTCCGACTTCGCCAGCCGGCCGGCGCGCCATCGGGCGGCTGCGGCGGCGATCGCGAGCACGGCGAGCATGCGAACGTACATGCCGGTGTCGGACAAGGCCCGCCACTCATAGATCACGCCGAACATCATCGCCCAGATCAATCCCATCGCGCCCAGGAACACCAGGTGAAACGACGACTTGCCGGGCAGATACGAGCAGGTGAAAGGAATCTTGTGGAAGCCCTGCAGGCCAAGCTCGGCCAAGAGAATGCCCCAAAGCGCCAGCACCACCAGGTGCTCCGCCGCCAGCCGCCACGGCCACATATAGAGATACGCCGCCGCCGACATCAACCAGACAGGCGCCACGGCCAGCACCAATAGCGAGCGGCGGCTGGCGGCGAGGCAATCGGCGGGGCCGCGAATCGCCGTCAGGCGGAAAATCCAATTCGCGCGCAACGCCATCGGCATGGCGAATACCACCCGCACTCCGAGCAGGCAGAAACACATCATCACCACGCTGGCCAGCAACAGACCCGGGTTGGCCTGGTTATGCGGCATGGCCGGCAGGCGAGCCGCTCGCTGCCGCTCCTCGACCATCGCCTTCATGAGGCCCACGATAAGAGTGAAGCCCAGGCCGAGATAGAACGCCAGAATCATGCGATGCTGGCGGCTGCGGAACAAGGAGCGGATGCTGAACAGCACCACGGCGGAATGGAGCAGATTGCCGAACCGCGGCGTCCAGTGGAAACCGTGCACGCCGGGTACGATGTCCGGTTCTTCCACGATCATGCGCAGGGTGCGGCGGTACGACAACCAAAACGCCGTGCCGGTTCCCGCAATGGCGATCACAAGACCAATCAGCGCCCTCTGCGCCAGTGCGGCGACTACCGCCTGAGCGGCCGCCGGCGCGGACCCGTTCCAGTTGTGGAACAGGGCCAGGAACCAATACGTCGGCAAGCATGCGAGCGCGTGTTGGTTGCGCGCCGCTACGAAGGCGGCCGGCGAGGAAAGCGGAGGCTCGAAAAGAAACACACTCAGAAAGAGGCAAAATGTCGCCATCTGCAGCAGCCCCGAAAGGCGCAGAAACCAGCGCCGCGGCAATTGCGCCGCCAGGCCTTGCACGGCCAGCACCGAGCAGAGCAGAAACGCGCCCGCCGCGAACATGGTGACCCAGTACGTCAGCAAAGCGCGAACGAGGCCCACAAAGCCGGAATCCGGCGCGCCGAAATAGAGCGGCCAGACCATGCCGCTCAACGCGTTCAGCGCGGTCACGGTGAGGCCCAGCGACACCGCCAGTGCGGCCACTTTGGCCAGGAAGATGGTGCTGGCGCGAACCGGCAGCGGCCCGAGCACCATCACGTCGCGCCGGTCCGGAAAGGTGGAATCCCAGCTCAGCACGGCGAACACCCCCACCGTCAGCATGGTGAGAGCGATGAGCATGTGTTCCGCTTGCCAGATTCCAGCCGGAGATTGGCTGGGCATTCTGGGATCATTGCCGAACATGAGAGCACCCAGCGTGAGAACGGCGCTGATAAACAGCAGCAGGCCGGCGAACTGCCCCAGCAGCTTGGTGGTATCGCCCTGCGCCGACAGCAGCTCCAGATCCACCATGCGGAAGAGGAACTCGCGATAGAGAACACGGAAAGAATCGGTCGGTTTCATCATGCGCACACCTCAGGCCCGGATCAGGTCGGCGATCTGCCGGGAAATTCCCACGGTATCCTGCTCCACGGCAAGCTGCGAGAAGATGCCTTCGAGCGTCGGCACCGCCATCAGCGTGCGAAGGTTTTCGATGGAATCGGCAGCCACTACTTTGCCGCGGTGCAGAATCACCACTCGCGACGAGACGCGCTCTACGGTTTCAAGCTCGTGCGAGCTGAACAGCACGACCTTGCCGCGCGCGGCGAGCTCCTGGATCAGGCTGCGCAAGACCAGCCCGGTGCCGACGTCGAGCCCGGAAAACGGCTCGTCGAGCAGAATCAGATCGGGATTGTGCAGCAGCGCGGCCGAAAGCAGGATCTTCTGCCGCATGCCTTTGGAGTAGGACGAGATCGGCACGTGGCGGTCGCCGTGGAGCGAAAACAGGTGCAGCAGGCCGTCGATGCACTCGGCCGCCGGCTTGGTGGCGAGGCCGCGCAGTTGTCCCACCATTACCAGGTATTCCAACCCGGTGAGATGCGGATACAAATGCGGCTCTTCCGGTACGTAGCCCATACGCCGCTTGAACGCCATCAGGTCGCGCTCGATCGGCTGGCCGTCGAACAGGATCTTGCCCGAAGTGGCCTCCATCAGCCCGGTGATCATTTTCATGGTGGTGGACTTGCCCGAGCCGTTACGCCCGAGATAGCCGGTGATCTCACCAGCTTGCGCCGTGAAGCTGACGTTATCCACCGCGACGATGCCGGTGAAGCGTTTGGTTACGTTGCGAAGTTCGAGCATGAGAGATTACTCCTTCGGCGAGGACGTTGACAGTGCCGGCAACCGCTCCCTGACGGTCGCGGCTCTGACTCGCGCAGTAGGCACTGTCAGGGAGCGGTTGCCGGAAGCGTTCCACCATTCACCCTATTCCTCCCGCAAGGCCAGCAGCGGATCGATGGTGCTGGTTCGCCGCGCGGGCAAATAACATGCCACGACCGCCACCAAAATGAGCAGCGCCGGGACGCCGAACGTCATCACCGGGCTGGCCGAGTCCCGATGGAGGAACTGGGCCATGGGAGCCGACGTCGCCACCATGGCGCGATGGAGCCCGTAGGCCGCGGCCCAGCCGAGCACGCCGCCGATCGACACCATCACCACTCCTTGCCGCATAATAAGCGCGAGCAACTGTTCCCGCCGCGCGCCCAGCGCCATGCGGATGCCGATTTCCTTGCGGCGCTGCTGGACCGCCTGAGCGGTCACTCCCGCCAGGCCCAGGGACGCCAGGACCAACCCGAACAGGCCGAAAGGCAGGTAGATGGCCGACGCGACCCGCGCGGAGATGTCCGTCTCGGCGAGGTACTGCCGCACGGTTTTCAGATCGAACGGGGTGAGACGCGGATCGATGGCTGCCAACGCCTGCCGCAATCGCTTATCGTCCAGTTGGCGGCTGCGCACGACGACAGTCACGCCGCGCGACGGCGCGTAGCGGAGGTCCTTCAGGGTCATGGGCAGGAACATGGTAGCGACCGGCGCGTTTCTGAAGAAGACCGGCATGTCATAGCGCACCACGCCCGCCACCTGAAGCATGTTGCCGCCCCGGCGAATGCGGCGGCCGAGCGGATTGGCGTTGCCGAACAGCTCGCGCGCGGCGGTCTGATTGAGCACGGCCGGCAGCAACGCGGCGAGCGCCGGATCCGATCGCAAGTCGCGCTCGTTGAATTCCGAGCCCGCGATCACGGTTGCGCCCAAGGCGGCGAAAAATCCCGGGCCAACCGTCTCCACAACCGTCATGTGAACGGATTCCGGCGATGCCGCCCCGGCGGACGGGACCGCTACCGAGCTGGTGGGTATGGCTTCGGTAAGCAGCAGTTGACTGCTCAAGGAGGCGCTCTCCACTCCACCGGTTCGCGCCAACGCCTCGCGCAGGCCGATGAACATTTCGGCCGATTGTTCCGGCGTCAGCCCGTCGCGGGCCGGGTCGATCGAGAACACGGCGAGAGGCGCGGTGTCGAACTGGGGTTGGCGGGCCATGCCAAACCGCAATCCCACCAATACGTACGTCATGATCAGAACCAGCGCGGTTGCCGCGGCTACCTGGTAAACCACGAAAAGATTGCGCAAACCGAAACGCCGATGGCGGCCGAATGCGACGACAATGTTGGTCTTGAGCGCCGCGGCCAGATCGGGGCGCGTGACGGCGAGGGCGGGCATCAATCCGAAACCGATGCCTGCCAGGCTGGAGATGACGAAGACCAGAACAGCCACGCGGAAATCCGGGTACCACTCGAGTCCGGGCGGCGGCGGGGGACCGATCTGGAACCGGCTGATGACGAGACGAAGCAGGAGGGCGGTGCCGGCGAAGCCCCCGGCGCCGCCGAGAACTGCCAGAATCAGGCTCTCTGTCAGCAACTGGCGGATGAGCCGCCAGCGTCCGGCGCCCACCGAGAGCCGGATCGCGATTTCTTTCGACCGCGCGCTGCCTCGCGCCAGAATCAGCCCGGCCAGGTTGGCGCACATCACCGAGACGATCAGGGCGACCAGGAACCCGTAGAAGGTCAGGATCATGACGCGGCCCTCGGCGGGAATTGGCATTGTGGCGCCGGCGTCAATCAGGCGCACGAGGCGCGTCTTCTTGTTGCGTTCGGAGGGGCTGCGCCACTGCCGCGTTTGCGCGTCGAGTTCGCCTTCGGCGCGAGCGCGACTGACGCCCGGCGCGAGGCGCAGCAGCACCGTGACGGCGGGTTTGCCGGCTCGATGGAGAAGGTCATCGCCCAATTCCGGCGCAACCGATGCATCGGCCGTGATGGGGATGAAGATATCGGACGGATTCGGGGTAGGGAATACGCCGAAGAACTGCTTGGGTCCGACGCCGACAATGGTGGCGCGACGGCCATTCACCCGCATGGTTCTTCCTGCTACCCTGAGGTCCGCGGCGAAATGCGAGCGCCAGAAATGCTCGCTCAGCACCACCGAGGGCTCGGCGCCAGGCGGGTCTAGCACAGGGTCGAAGAACCGGCCCACGAGCGGCTTTCACTCCCAAGATTGCGAAATATTCCGGCGAGACGAGCTGGCCGTAAATCCGCTCGCCATGCGCGCCGTTTACGCCGTCCGCATGCTCCAATGCAAAACCGAAGGGAACCGGCCCGATAAAAGCGCTTGCCGTGAAGCCGCCGGAGTTCCGGTCCCGGTACTTTTCGAATTCCGGATACGTGACGGGCGCTTCCAGGCTGGTGAGCCGTGCCGGTTCCCTCACGCCGGGCAAAGGGCGCAGAAACATCCGGTTGACGACGGTGAACATCAGGCTGCACAAGCCGATGCCCAGGGCGATGGTGAGCACACTCACCAGGGTGAAGCCGAGGCTTTTGCGCATGCCGCGAAGGGAGTAGCGAATGTCGAACAGGAGCGATCCCACCCAGGGCAGCCCGCGCTGGTCCCAAACGCCTTCCTTGGCCGATGTGACGCTGCCGAAGCGGACGGCGGCGAGCCGGCGCGCTTCCTCCGGCGACAGGCCCGAGCGCAGATTCTCGGCCTGGGCCAGTTCCAGGTGGGCGGCGATTTCCTCTTCCATTTCGCGGTCGAGGTCAGGGCCGCGGCGCACTCCGGCGAGCCTCTGCCAAAGCTCGCGCGGGGTCATCTTTTGCCTCCTTCGGCGGGCGCCAGCACGCGGCCAATCATGGCCGAAAGCCGTTGCCAGTAAGAGGTCTCCTCCACCAGCCGTTTGCGTCCGGAGCGGGTAATCGAGTAATACTTGGCCTTCCGGTTATTGTCGGATGCGCCCCACTCGGCGGCGATCCATCCGCGGTGTTGCAGCCGCACCAGCGCGGCGTAGATGGTGCCCTGGTTCAGCAGCACCTCGTCGCCGGAGAGGGTTTCGATGCGCCGCGCGATGCCATAGCCGTGCAGCGGCCCCATCGAATCGAGCGTCCGAAGAACCAGCAAATCCAGCGTTCCCTGCAGCAGATCGAGCTTCGAACCCATGCGGTTCCTTCCTGTGGTACTACCACACGAGTATATCACCGGACGTGTGGCGTGTCCACAGGAGAATTGGAGCCGCTATGACCTTGCCAGCCGCTTCCGCAGCCAGTAAACGACGACCTGGCAGAAAGGCTCCAACTCGCCAGTGTCCGATTCGCCGTTCCATTGCCGAAGCCACTTTTCCAGGGTCGCTCGCGACAACTCGCCGCTTTTGGCCAGCGTGGCCTGGAATGCACTCAGAACGCTCTTGCGGTTGTTCTTGAGAAAAGGCAGGTTGAGGTTCAGCACATCCTTGATCTCAGCATCGAAAGCCGGGTCGCCGGAGACTATGGTTCCGTCACCCAAGTACCGGACCCCGTCTTCCACCCGATGCGCCGGGTTCGCAGGATTTCGCGAGAGGTCGCGATCGCCCTTCCTGGTGTCGCAGTGTTGGTCCTTTCGGGCACGCCCCTCATTTCCCATGCATGCGCCGAGCAAATTAGAGTAGTCGAGCTGCTCGCGGCTGTAGTTTGCCTGGCAGTGCCAGTGCTCGATCTTCATTTCGCCCGGTTCCGCGTGAATTCGCGAGAGGCAGTAGCAGCAAAGCCCACGCTGATCGCTGACGAGGTGGGTCCTCAACGTATCCTTGTCTCGATAGCCATCGAAATCCGCGCCCGGCGCAGCGCGGTGCTGGACGAGGCTGTTCGGCTCCCTGCCCTTCGCAATCCCCCTCATACCTTCGATTCGAGAAACGTCATCAATGCGCGTGCCCGTGTCACTTCGGGATCGCCCGAGCCGAGCTTGGTCTCGACCTCTGCCACCAGCCGCTTGGCACTGTCGAACTGTTCGTCATCGATCGCCCTGAATAGCCGTTTCAGAAGCTCTCGGACCACGTCGTCTCGGGACGCGGTGCCCATCACCTCTTCCAGAACGCGGCTGGAATCGATGCCGAACGAGCGCGGAGGGGTGGTTGTCTCACCGCCGTCCAGCAGCATGACCTCTTCGGGTTGCGCCTCGCCAATCAACTGCGGCGAATGCGTGGTCGCTATGAACTGAACGGACGGAAAGGTGGCCTTCAGGTCGCGAATCACGCGCCGCTGCCACTTTGGATGGAGATGGAGATCTAACTCGTCGATCATTACGACGCCCGGCGTGCTCCGGAGCGCGTCGTCGGTCAGATGAGGGTTTAGCGTGGATGCCCTCGCGGCCAAATCGCCAACCAGGGTGAGCATGATCCGCTGCCCATCGCTCAGGTTCCAGCGGAGCTGAGGCCCGTGCTCGTCCAGGACGACGACAAGGTCCTTGTATCGGCCGTCATAATAGAGGGACGTGGCTCCCTCCACGCAATTCTTAACGGCGCTCTTCACTACGCGGAGGGCGACGGTGTCCTCCCTCGGTTGCAGAGAGGCTATAGACTGATCGCGGATCCAATCGATCAACGCCTTTTCCTGGATTGTGAAATTAAGGCAATCGCGATAGCCATCGAATCTCGACGGCCTTGCGCCGTTTGCCTCAATCTTGCGCGCGTGATGACCCTTCTCGATCCACCGTCGCTCCGTGCCGTAATTGCAAATGAGCGGCAGCGTAATCTCCTCGCCGGCTCTCACCCGCCCTTCGGCTTCGCTGGCAACTTCGCGGATAGCCCGGGTATCTGCGGTTGTGGTGCGGCCACCCTCGCGTTGCAACTCCCGGGCCCAACTAATGCGCGTCCCCATTACCAAGCCGTTGCTCTCGATTCGCGATGGGAACTGCTTTTCAAAAGTGTAGCTGTCCAAGTGGCCGTGCGCGGCGACCCGGACCTCTTCTTGGTCGATGCCCGGCCCTGTAGCGGGACCATGGAGGCCGAGGAACCAGCTACCAACCGAAACGGCGAGCGCGTCGAGCACCGAGGTTTTTCCCGTAGCGTTGTCGCCGACGAGGAGATTGAAGCGAGGATTGAAGCGGAACGCCCGATGCTCGAAACCGTTAAAGTTCTTGATCGTCAGATCGTCAATCCGCATCTCGATTTTCCGCCTGTCGCTTCATAGCTTAGCGAATTGGCACCGTGGAGAGCCAGTGCGTTATTCGAGGGCCGCTGACCGGCTATGCGATGACTGGCGCCCACGCTACCTGGACCCATGAAAGGGTGGAATCCCCCGGCTCAGAACGCCAGGGGAACGGCCGGTTTTCCCGCCAATCGCTGCGCGATATGGTGGCCCAGCAAATCCGCAAAGCTTCCGCTGCCGCCGATCGACGTGTTCGACAGGACCACGGCGGCGTAGTCGCCTTTGGGATTGAAGAAGACATAGCTGCTGTAGCCGCCGGTGGCGCCGTTGTGCCAATAGGTTCCGGTATCGGTTTCATACAGCCAGACGAGCCCTATCCGCAGGCCGGGCGCCGCGTCGGCGCGAAGCTCGTGGGTTTCGGCCAGGGCCGCCGCAAGCTTGGGGTTCGAAAGTTTCTCCGGGTGGAGTTGCGCTTCCAGGAAGGTGAGCATGTCGCCGGCCGTGGATCGAATCCCGCCGGCGCCAGCCAGCGCAACCAGGTCCCAGGCGTGGGCCGGCCGGTGTTCCGCGTCATGGCCCGGAATAAACCGGCGTTGCTGCTCGGGTGAGAGGGAAATCGTGGTCTCCTTGAGACCGAGCGGTCCGGTGACCTCTTGGGCGAGCAGATTCGGATAGGAAGTGCCCGCACGGTTCGACAGCGCCTGGCCCAAAAGGCCAACGCCCAGGTTGCTATATAGAAACGGCGGGTTCGCGGGTTTCGCGACGCCTTGCTTCGAGAGAAAAGCGTAGAGCTGGGTGGGGCCGTAATCGGCGTAGGGATTGGCCGGATCGGCGGGGTGAAAATTATCGGGCATGCGGGGCAGGCCGGAATGCTGGATCGCCAGGTCGAGGAGGGTGATTTCCGCGCCGGCCGGCTTGGACACGGTCCCCTCCGGCAGGAATTCCCGCACCGGATCGTCGAACTTCACCTTTCCTTGCCCCACCATCTCCGCCAGGATCAGCGCGGTGAAGGTTTTGCTGACAGAGCCGATTTCGAACATCGAGTCCGGAGCAGCCGCTCCAAGGACAAAGACGCGCCGGACACCGTGAGCGACCACTCCGATCGCAATGCCCGCACCGGTTCCGGGCGCCAGCGCCCCGGCTGTCAGCGCAGTAGCTTGCCTTTCGAAATTCAGAGGCTGCGAAGTGCCCTGCGTCCATGTTCCGGCCAGCGTTTTGCCGTCCTCGGAGAGCTTGCCGCTCCAGTGGCCTTGCACCTTGGCGACATCGAACGCGAAATCGCTTCCGGCAAGCCTCACGTTGGCGCATTCCCAGTCGAACGCGTGCTGATCCACGCTATCGAGCGCGCAGTACTCCCGGCCGGTGTTGTCGCTTTTGACCTTGATCTGGGCGCGCAGCGATTGGCCGGCGGAGTGGAGCGTTCCCAGCCAGACGCCATCCACGGGCGAGGGTTTGGCCGCCGCCGTGAAAGTGTCGCGCGCAAAGCGGAGCGGCAGCGGAGTTCCCTGGTCCCAAGTGCCGGAGAGGGCCCCATCGTCGCCGACGGTTCCCTTCCAGGCGCCGCGCACCGCCGGCACGCTGAAGCTGAGGTCATGTCCGTCGAACTGGAAGTTCTGGCACGGAATGGCGATCGCGCCCTGGTCGGTACTGTCCAGAGTTCCGGTCAGCGTACCACCGGGGGCAGCCACGACATGCAGCTTGAGGTGCAGCGGCCCGAGTGTGCCGGCGTAATCTCCGGCGATATTGGGCTTCTGTTCATCAACGGCAGCCGATGCTAAGAGCGCGGCAAGGGAAAGCCAGAGGAAGAGTAATGTGCGCATAAAGTCTCTCGCGCCATTCTAACCTCTCGCCAGCGCGGCGAGAGCCTGCAATTCAATAGAGATCGCTGTCGGCTAGAATGCGGAGCGTGCTATGAGAGGAATTCCATCCTGTTTGGCCATCGTCGCCATCGGCATTTTGAGCGCGGCGGAAGCCGGCTTCCTGCTCGACCCCGGGAATCCGTTCTGGAATGAAGCCGCGCCCGAGACGTACCGGGCGCGTTTTGAAACCACCAAGGGCAGTTTCGTTCTGGAGGCTACGCGCGCGCTGGCTCCTCACGGCGCAGACCGATTCTACAACCTGATTCGCGCCGGCTTCTATGACGACTCGCGCTTCTACCGCGTGATCTCCGGGCGATTCGTGCAATTCGGCATCGCGGGCGACCCCAAGATCGCCTCGCTCTGGCGCGACCGCCGGATTCCGTCGGACCCCGAACGCGCCCACAATCTTCGCGGCTCGTTCGCTTTCGCCATGGTGACTCCGGACGCGCGTACCACTCAGATCTTCATTGCGACTGGCGATATGACCGCGCAGGACGGCGCCGGGTTCGCGCCTTTCGGCAGAGTGGTGGAAGGCATGGACGTGCTGGAGCGCCTCTATGCGGGCTATGGAGAGCAGTCGGGCGGCGGCATGCGGGCCGGGCGGCAGGACAAGCTGTTCGGAGAGGGGAATCGATACCTGGATCGGAACTTCCCGCAATTGGACAAACTGATTCGGGCGGTCATTCTGCCGGCTCGCTAATGTTGTGCGCCATGTAGAGGAGCGATTATGTTTTGGGCCGCGCGACGGCCTACAAGGGCTCCGCCCTTGAATTGGGCAAGCTAAAGCGTGCCCCGCCCCTGGAGACAGCCGTCCCGGCGGGGTAATAGGCTCCGTTTTAAGGGTTTGGATGCATGACTCTAAATGGAGTGGCTGTGGCTGGAACTACGTTACCGAATTGCCCGTACAATACTCCTTGTGGGATCCGTCCAGCACGTAGATCGTTCATTAGTGCGTTCTGATGGGTTATATGGTGGACGCTCTCGATTCGGCGGTAAACTGGGGCTATGGGTACGGTACCCGAGAGGCAGACCGAGGACTTCCGGCTAGACCGCACGCAATTTTCCGTCGGTCGCTTGGGGGATCCGGACGACGCACTTGGTTATTGGTTGTCCCGTCCGGTCGAAGAGCGGCTGCGGGCGCTGGAACGCTTGCGTAGGATTTCTTATGGCAACACCGTCGCTTCCGGACGACTTCAAAGAGTTCTTGAAGTTGCTCGACTCGAACGGCGTTGAATACCTGCTGATCGGCGGGTACGCAGTCAACGTTCACGGATACGTCAGGACAACCAACGATCTGGATCTTTGGGTCAGCGTCAATCCGGAAAACGCAGCCAGAATCGATCGCGCGCTTCGCCAGTTCGGGTTCGCCGCGGCAGAGCTGACTTCCGACCTGTTTCTGACCCCGAATAACGTGGTCCGCATGGGTCTGCCGCCCATCCGGATTGAGATCCTCACTTCCATCTCCGGCGTCGAATTCGAACCGTGTTACGCGGAAAAAGAGATGATCCGGATTGAGGAAATGGCGGTTCCAGTGATCAGCCTGGCTCGTCTGCGCGAAAACAAAGCGGCCAGCGGGCGGGCGAAAGACCTGGCGGATCTGGAGAATCTGCCTCGTTAGCTTCCGTGGCCGACATCCCCCGGCGTTTCTCCTTCTCTGGAACTTCCGCCTATTCGTCTCCGTTATACTTTTATTGAGCTAGATGCTTCGTTATCTGCCGCTGATTTTGAAGAATTGTTGGCGCAACCGGCGCCGGACGATTCTCACGGTGGCCTCGATCGGCGTATCGATGTGCCTGTTGGGCGTGATGATTGCCATGTTTCACGCCTTCTATTTGAGCGACCCGGCCCCGGCCCAGGCCCTGCGGCTGGTGGTCCGCAACCGCATTTCGCTGGCGCAGGCCTTTCCCCTCTCGTACCGAAATAACATCGAGCACGTGGGCGGGGTTCGGGAAACCATGATCTATAACTGGTTTGGCGGCACATATAAGGATAGCCGCGACCCCAAAAACCAGTTCGCGCGCTTCGCCATCGAGCCCGAGAGGCTGTTTACGGTCTTTGGGGAATATCGGATCCCGCAAGATCAGAAACAGGCATTTCTGAAAGAGCGCGCCGCGTGTATCATCGGCCGCGACCTCGCCAACTCGGTGCAGCTCCACATCGGCGACCGGATTCACATCGTCGGCGACGTCTATCCGGGCGACTTCGACTTTACCGTCCGCGGAATCTTCGACAGCCCGGAGGCCAGCGATGTGATGTATTTCAACAAGGAATATCTCGATCAATCGTTGCCCGAGCGGCGCCGCGGCAACCTAAGCATGCTCTATGTCTTGATCGACGATCCCTCCCATTCCGCAAGCGTGGCGCAGGCCATCGACGACGGATTCCGCAACTCCACGGCGCAGACGAAAACCGAAACCGAGCAGGCGTTCGTGGTGAGTTTCCTGTCCCTGCTGGGCAACGTCAAATTGCTGCTGCTGGGAATCTCCGCCGCCGTGGTCTTCACCATTTTGCTGGTCTCCGCCAATACCATGGCGATGTCGGTGCGCGAGCGCGTGCGCGAAGTGGGCGTCCTGAAGACGCTGGGCTTCACGCCCGAAGCCGTGCTGGGACTGGTGCTGGGGGAAGCCGTGACCATTTCGCTCGTCGGCGGCGCCATCGGATATTTTATCTCGACTTTTCTGATGCGAGGTGTCGCCAAGAGCCCGTTCGGCGGTTTCCTGCCGCCTATGAGCGGGTTCAACCCCGGAGTTGCGCTCACCTGTGTTGCCACTGCCGGAGCAATCGGGCTCTTCAGCTCACTGGTTCCCGCGTTAAACGCTTCTCGGATCTCCATCGTGGAAGCCCTGCGGAGCACGGATTAGCGCTATGTCGATTCCCCTGGCTTACAACTTGCGCAACCTGGTGGTCCGCAAAACCACCACCGTCATGACCGCGCTCGGCATCGCCCTGACGGTGGCCGTGTTGCTGGCGATTCTGATGATGGTACACGGCCTCCAGGCAACTCTGGCTTCTTCCGGCGACCCTCTCAACGTGCTGGTGGTGCGCCACGGCTCGGATTCCGAGCTGGTCAGCAATTTCCGGCGGACGCAGTTTCAGGACTTGAAATTCAAGCAGGGTATCGCCGCGGGCCCCGATGGCCAGCCGCTGGCGTCGCTCGAAGTCGTCTCCTTGCTGAGTCTGCCAAGCGTGGACAACCCGGCGGGAAACAACATTACGCTCCGCGGCCTGTTGCCGGTGGGCAAGAGCTTGCGTCCCGCCGTCCACTTGCTGAGCGGGCGTTGGTTCGAAACGGGCAAGCCGGAGATGGTGGTTGGCAAATCCGTCGCCAGCCGCTACCCTGACGCGCAAATCGGCAAGAGAATTGCTTTCGGGCGCGGCCAATGGGTGGTGGTGGGTGTGATGGACGCGGGCGCCGGCGCCCAGAATAGCGAGATCTGGGCCGACTTGAACCAGGTGGCGAGTGAATTGAGCCGGACCGAAGTGCTCAGCTCGGCGCTGGTGCGTGCTCCCGATGCGGTTACCGCCAAAGCGCTGGTCAACAGCATTGAAAGCGATCAGAGGCTCGATCTGCACGCCATCAGCGAGCAGGAGTATTACGACCAACAGACCGGCAACGCCAAGCCGGTGGAATACGCCGGCATTTTCGTGGCGATCGTGATGGGTATTGGAAGCAGTTTTGCGGCCATGAATACCATGTATGCAGCGGTAGCGCGCCGCGCGCGGGAAATTGGCACGCTGCGCGTTCTGGGCTTTTCGCGGGGCAGCATTCTGCTGAGCTTCTTCCTGGAATCGGTGTTGCTGAGCGCGCTGGGTGGGTTGGTGGGGTGCCTCCTGGTGCTGCCGTTCAACGGTTACACCTCGGGGATCGGCAACTCGGCGTTTTCCGAAACCGCCTTCGCTTTCCGCGCCACGCCGGAGATTCTCGCAACCGGCTTGATTTTCGCCATTGTCATGGGAGGCCTGGGCGGCTTTTTCCCGGCCCAATCGGCGGCGCGCAAACAAATTCTCACCGCCTTGCGGGAGTCTTAATTGAAGCCAGTATGGACGCCGAACTCAAGAGTCTGAAAATCGACCGCGGCAAGCGCCGCAGTGCCAATGGCGGGCGCCGTACGGCCTGGATCGTGGCGACGGTGGTCCTGCTGGCATTGGTGGTGGGCGGCTGGAGCCTGATCGGATCGCGGCTCAATCCGCCCGCCGATGTCACCATCGCGCGCGTGCGCGCCGTGAGCGCCGGCTCCGTCCCCCAAGGCGTCGTGCTCAACGCCACCGGCTATATCGTGGCCGCGCACAAGATCGAGCTGGCCGCCAAAGTCATCGGAAAAGTGAAGTGGATCGGCGTGGATAAGGGCGACCGGGTAGCCGAAAATCAGGTTCTGGTGCGCCTGGAAGACGAGGAATACCAGGCGCAGTTGCAGGAAGCCAGGGGGCAGCTTGCCAATCTGGAAGCGCGGCTGGCCCAGGCCATGCACGGATCCCGGCCGGAAGAGATCGCGCAGGCGCTGGCCAACCTCAACTCCGCCAAAGCCGACCTGGACAACGCCAAGGTTACCCTCGATCGCGACCGGGATCTGGTGAAGGAAGGCCTCATGGGCAAGCAGGCGTTGGACGATGCGCAAGGCCGCTACGACGGCGCGGTTCACAAAGTGGATTCGTTCGATAAGAGCTACGTGCTGGCCAAGCTCGGGCCCCGCCAGGAAGAGATCGATTCCCTGCGCGGGCAGGTGGAACAGGCCAAGGGCGCTCTGGCCTACGCCGAAAACAACTTGGCGAACACCGTCATCCGCTCTCCGGTAACCGGCACCATTCTGGAGCGTGAGGTGGAGAGGGGCGAGTTCGTGACCAACAGCAACGTGGGCGACCGGGGCGCTAAAGGCTACGTGGTCTCGCTGGCCGACCTGAACGATCTCGAAGTCGAGCTCGACATCAGCCAGAACGATTTCGCCAAGCTGCGCTCCGGCCAGCATGGCACCGTTACCACGGACGCGTTTCCGGATCGCAAATACGACGGTTTCATCAAGGAGATTTCACCGGAGGCGAACCGGCAAAAGGCGACCGTCCAGATCAAAGTGAAGGTGGTGCGGCCGGACGAGTATCTGCGGCCCGAGATGAACGCCAGCGTGGCTTTCGTCGCCGACCAAAAGCCGGGCGCCGCCTCGGAGGTTTCCCGGCCGGTGGTGCTGGTGCCCGCGGCGGCGGTGCGCGACGGGGCGGTGTTTGTGGTGCTCGACGACAAAGCCATTCGCCGCGCGGTGAAGACCGGGGAAACCAGCGGCGCCAACGTGCGCATCGTGGAAGGGCTGATCGGGGGCGAGGATTTGATTCTCGATCCGCCGGCCACGCTCAAGAATGGCGACAAGGTACGCAGGAAAGGGTAAGAACGCGTGAGCGAGTTGATCATCGAGACCAAGAACCTGGGCAAGGAGTTTTTGCGGGACGAGTTCCGCGTGGTCGCCCTGAAGGATGTGAACGTGCACGTGGCCAAAGGCGAGTTCGTCTCGCTGATGGGGCCATCCGGCTCGGGTAAGTCCACCCTGCTTCATTTGGTGGCGGCCATGGACCGGCCAACCACGGGCGAGATTCGCGTGCTCGGCCACGACCTGCGCGAGCTGAACGATCGCCAGATCGCCCACTGGCGCAACGAAAACGTGGGATTTGTCTTTCAGCAGTTCAACCTCATTCCGGTGCTGACCGCGCTCGAAAACGTGGAGCTGCCGCTGAAGCTGACCAACCTGAATAAGACGGAACGCCTGGAGCACGCCGCCACGGCGCTCAAGCTGGTGGGGCTGGGCGACCGGTTGCGGCATTTTCCCCGCCAGCTTTCCGGCGGCCAGGAACAGCGCGTAGCTATTGCCCGCGCCATCGCCACCGATCCGGCTTTGATTCTGGCGGACGAGCCTACCGGGAATCTGGATGCCGCCTCCGCCCTGGAAGTGCTCGAAATTCTATCCAAGCTCAACCGCGATTTTGGCAAGACCGTGGTCATGGTCACCCACGATCCGCACGCCGCCCGCTTCGCCACTCGGACTTACCATTTGGAGAAAGGAGAGTTGCTGGCGGCGTAAGGAGGCGGAGGGCGCGACCCCGCGGCGGGGGATGGTGCTACAATTCACGCGGGGAGTTTTTGGGTTGCGATTCGTTACATTTTCCATAAAAGGCAGACCAATAAGCCGGGAAGAACCCACCGAGGCCGGCGCCCTTCTGGACGGCCGCGTAGTGAGCCTTCGGGGGGCCGGATTTGCCGATTTGCTGGGAGTGATTGCCGGCGGAGAGGACGCATTGGGGCGAGCCCGGCGCTGGGTGACCCATGCGCCCACCGGTTCGGTTTTTGACCGGGACACGGTGCGCCTGACGGCGCCGATCGCGCGGCCTGGAAAAATCATCTGCATCGGCCTGAACTACCGCGATCACGCCGCCGAAGCACATCTGGAGCTTCCCTCCGTTCCGACCGTCTTTTCCAAGTTCGCGACCGCGGTGATCGGTCCCGGCGAGGCTATCGTGCTGCCGCGCAACTCCACCAAGCCGGATTACGAGGCCGAATTCGCGGTCGTGATCGGCCGCCGCGCGCGCCACGTTTCCGAAGCGGACTGGCGCTCGTGCGTGTTCGGCTACACCATTCTGAACGACGTGAGCGCGCGCGATTTCCAGACCGCCACCAGCCAGTGGATGATGGGCAAGACGTTCGACACTTTCGCTCCCTTCGGTCCGGCCATCGTGACCGCCGATGAGATTGCCGATCCCCACAATCTGCGGATCTCGCTCGCCATCAACGGTGAGACTCTGCAGGATTCGAATACTTCGAACCTGATCTTCGGCGTGCCGCAGTTGATCGCTTTCCTGTCGAGTGTGTTCACCCTGGAGCCCGGCGATCTGATCTCCACCGGCACACCAGCCGGAGTCGGATTCGCCCGCAAACCTCCGCGCTGGCTGCGCCCCGGCGACAACGTCAGCATCAAGATCGACGGCCTGGGCGAGCTGGTGAACCCGGTGGTGGCCGAGGCTTGAGCGGCTGCTACAATTGAAGCAACCGCGCGCCCGTAGCTCAGGTGGATAGAGCGGCTGGCTTCGAACCAGTAGGTCGGGAGTTCGAGTCTCTCCGGGCGCGCCAGAAACTCAAGTTGTTTCAGTTGATTGCAGCGAATTCAGCGCGCCCGGCTTCGGCAGCGATTCCCGGATTGCGCCCAGATTTGTGCCCACCCTTTTCCCGCGTCCTTTTCCATCGCATCGAGAATCGTCTGCGCTTGCGGGTGTACGTACCGCTTCGTGATGTTCATGTCTCGGTGTCCGGCGAGGTGGGCCAGGGTCCAGGGTCCATGTGCGGCGCCCAGCGGGTGAGGCGCGTATGCCGCAGTGTGTGCAGCTCCATCAGATTTTCCCATGTTTGTAGACTGCCATAGCTCGGCGCTCCTTCTCCTCTTCGAGTTCCCGCCTCAGTTGCTCTTGCCGATCCGCCGGTAACTTCCCTAGTTCGGTTTTCAGTTCGGCCACCTTCCGCTCGAACCATGCCTGATCCTTCTTCAACGCCCTGGGGCTCTTCGCCTCGCTAGATCGTTCTCTCATAGAGAAATGCCAAAATCTTCCAGGTCTTTGACCATCTCCACGTACTCCGGATATCGTAAGATCGCCCCATCGGAATAGTTGTTGGCGTCATCTTCGGCAGAAGCAGGCTCATTCTTGCGCCACAACCCACGCTCCTTTTCCTGCCAAACATGGCGCATTTCGTGTGCAATGTTCTGGATCAATACAACGCCATCAAGCTCCACGGAAACGAGGATCTCATTCCTAAAATCGAATGGCGTGAGACCTAGGAAGTTAGCATCGTCGTGAAAGCAGTCGCATTGGAACGGCTGATTGGTTTCCTTTTCCCGTCTGTGGGCTTCGCGCTCTTCTCTTTCGGCAATTTCCCACGGTTCGGGAGTTATCCACTGGATCGAGGGAGGGTCGATTTTCAGGTCACCCGCAAAGAAGCCCACAGCGTTTTCGGCGACGAGCCTCTTGCTCTCCTCGACTCCTTCAGAAGCGATCTTCCGGTAATGGTAGCGCTCCGAGCTTGGGTTGAAGTGCATCGGATGCCTAGGTTCCACTTAACCTCCGAGTTTACTCTTGACCCTCATGCTTCCCGAAGGGCTTCTGCCACATACTGAAACCGCCATGCCGTCCCGTGCCGGGTGGCGAAGCCCTGCCGGTTCAGTTCGTCCGCAATCTGTTGCGCTTATGGATCGCCATCTTCTCAGAGGTCCTTTCTGCCCCCAGCATGCCGCATTGGCCAAGTCCAAAAGAGTTTGACGTTCATATTTCCGCCTTTCCGCTTCGCCCTCGTCGCCGTCTGCTGGCGCTCCGAATCGTTGGCGTCGCTAAGTCCTACGCTTCTGGGCGATGTAGTTATAGTGCTCGACGACCCGCCGCTTGGCTTCCTCTTCGGTTCGTCCCGGTTCCGGCCACAACTGAACCTTGCGAGCAGCGGCGGTCTTCGGTATAGCCGAACAGATCCATTCGTCGTGGCTAGTCTTATCTAGCCTGAATTCGAAATCTTCGAGTTTTGGGAACCTGGGATCTGAGGGGCACAGCCTTTCCACGGAACCGTCGATACGAGAGTAGCCGCACTCAAAGCTCTGGAAGTAACTCTCGCCATCCGGGTCTCCCGGACCGGCTGAGGACAGGCCGGCGCCGCAATAAGGGCAGATATACTGGCCCAATGCGTCCCGAGTTGTTTCTAGCTCTCCCTCGAGTTCTTCGACTTTTTGTAGCAGTTCCGCGTTCAGTAGGGTCTGCAAGTCGCTCGGCTCAACCCCGAAGCTTGCTGGTATGAGCACGAGGCGGCCCTTCTTTACCCATGACGCTCCCTTCCGCTTGCAGACTTCCTCCATGTACCTGCCCTCGATAATGTTGAAAATCCACCCCTCCGGGAGGCCAGTCTCTTCGACCAGTGTTCGGAAACGGACCAACTTGGGTTCATGTCGCCCTTTCACAAGGCGTTTCATCGTCGAAAACAGCTCTGCAATCCTTTGCTCGAAGGGCTTTCCCGAATTTGCGCGCGTTACAAGGAGCGCCGCCGTCCAGCCGCGACCAGTCAAGCTAAACTCTCTAGTCGGCACCATTAATTCGATAAAGTTCCAGGATTGCAGTTCATCGAGGGAAGTTGTGAGAATGCTCTCGACATCCTTTGGGGTGAACAACACCTCATCTACGGGCTCGTCGGCGACGCGTTCAAGCATCATCTTCAGCGCCTCGCGGCAACTCTCCGCCCGTTCATCCCGTGCCAATGTCATAAATCTCCACCCCTTCTTATTCCTGCCCAACGTGCCAGGTTCCTGCTACGTCGGTTGCCTATCCCCGCCGGTTAAAATCCGATTGATGACCACGCCGTGCCACGGTCGGCCCGCGCGGGTCGGAACGTCTTCCTCGTTCCGCCGCGCCGCGATTCGATCATAGCCCAGGCCTTCGGCGCGAAGTGCTTTCACACGCTCCAATGCCGCGCCTTCCCCATCATAGAACCTGTAGGGCTTCCGTCCCTCGCAGCGTCCTTCCTTCGCGCGCTTCCGTATCCGTGCGCCGCGGGGCTTCGGAACGATCTGTGACTTCTCATATCGCGCCACGGCCCCCATCATTTGCCTTACCAGGATGCGGGTTGGATCGTTGGCCATCAGGTCCGGCTACGCCACGCTCACCAGCTCAAAGCCGTATTTGCGGAGGTCGGCGACGATGGCTTCCTGAACCATAAGGAATCCGGCGACAGGCTACGTGTTTCCAATTTGGGCCACTGCTCGAAGCGGGGAGCAGGGTCCGAAAGCGATGGTACGGCATTTCAAATGACGCGTGGTTCAGTAACGTGGCTGGCGGACGCGGTCTTCGTACGTAACGCCGTCGCGGATGTCGTCGCGGTCGGCCCACATGCCGAAGATCGGCCAGTCTCGGACCGACTTCGGCCGCTTTGGGGCTGCTTCTGCAGGCACGTGCACCTCGACCCTGGCGCCCTCGGTCAGCTTCACGTCTTCGAGGGGCTTGAAGACGCCGTCCTCGTATTTGGCTGCAATCGTCATGGCCGCGTGCCTCAGCAGTTCAAGGATACCAGGACGGGGTTTGAGGATGAGACTTGGGGAGATTCACGTGCTCCCAGCCAGTTCCCGTTTCTTCGGTATGCTGCGCCATTCTTACTTCAGTCTGGTGTAGTGCGTCATGAAGAGTAACGATTATCTTTTTGGGTCTGCGAGACGATTTGCGAGGGCTTCGCCCCTTCAATTAGGGCAAGCTAAAGCATGCCCCACCCGGTGCGGGTGTCTCCTTGGGTGGGGCATGCTTTAGCTTGCCCTAATTGAAATAACTTCGGGATCTCGGACGCACTACACTAGCTCAGGTTTCCAGCCTGCCATTCGGCTGCGCCGCAGCTCACGCCGTCAATACGCGGCGCCGGCCGGACGCCAACCCGCGCGGATCAAGCGGCGTTACCTCGCGCCCGCGCGAAAATTCTTCGGGCGTTGTCGCCGTACACCTTTTTCAGCACTGCGTCCGGCAGGCCGAAACCATAGAGCGGCCAGTGGTAGTTGAAAAGCTCGCGCACGTAGAAGTGCTCATCGTGGGTTTCCAGAATGCGAAAGGTGGTACTGAACATCCGCTGGTTGTAACCCATGTCGGTTCCATACAGCACGCGGTCCTGGTATTTCTGCATGAACTGGGAAACAAAGCGAGGGATGGGAGCGAGCTCCCCGAACCTGGCCGAAATGTCGCCGTACAGATTTGGATTACGCTCCAGGATTTGGCCCAGGCGTGTCAGGTCATAATCCAAATTCATGAGGTGGCAGGCGATGAAGATGGTCTTGGGGTGCGACCTGACGGCGCGCTCCAGGCTTTCGATCAGCTCGTTATGCCCCAGCATGCCGGGCCTGACTTCGATCATCCAGGTGTAGCCGTTCATGAGACCGTCATTGGACCGATCCATCGGCTGGTAGGACCAGATCGGGTCCGAGACGTGGATATTGATGGGCATGCCCAACTGCCCGCATCGCTCCCAGAGAGGGTCCATGCGCAAATCGTCCGGATGCGGGCCGGCGGGAAGGGCGTTCGGCGGAAAGAAACCGCTTCCTCTTCCCGGATATCCGCCCCGCGGCGGGTTCGCGGAACCGGCTACGCTCACGGATCCAAAACCGCTACCTTTGTCACTGATTTCCCCCACCCCCAGGGCGCCCAGGCGATGGCACTCTTCCAGGGCATGGACGGCATTCGGCCCGAAGCCCGGCTGGTTGACGCCCGATAGGTCGAAACTGCACCACAAGTCAAAACGCTCGGGGTATTTGGCGTAGAGTTGGCGGATTTGGCTGAACCTCTCCGCGGTTGGCGCACCGGTGAAAATCACGGTCTTTTCCACGCCGGCGGCGTCCATCAGCTTGACCATGTCGTCGACTTGCTGCGGGGGACGAACGCCATGGCAATGCACGTCGACGACGGGATACTTGGCCTTCTTGACCTCGGTCTTAGGAACTTTGTAAATGGACTCGGGACGATAATCGTTGAGCAAGAACTTGTCCGGCGTGTCCCGCTCCGCATCCGAGGGGCCCTGTGCCGGTTGTGCCTGGGCGGACCTCGCGCGCGCGGTGACTGCCGCGCCAGAAAGCATCATCCATTGTCTGCGGTTCATAGTTCTTACGCCTTACTACTGCCTGTCTGGAACAATCCGAACTGATTCTATGCCGCACGATGCCTAAAAACAAGAAGGGGCAGCCGGCGTCCGTTGTCACCAGCGGATGCGCAACAGTTGTAGGGCGGACGCCCCCGTCCGCAGCCAGCCCCCTGGCCGGCTCTTCGCCGGCATCGGAGACTTGATTTCTTTGTGGGAAGAGTGCGGGACGAGGGCGTCCCGCGCGGACCGGGGGGTCCGCCCTACTTTCGCCGGTCCCACGGAACAGCCGAGCCGCAGGCAAAGCGGGCATGGGCGTCAACCGACGCGAGCCGCCTGAGAGGCGGCTTTGCAGGCGGAAACGCCTGCTCCACGAAGGCAGCCGATTGCAGGGCAGACCACAAACAACGATGGTCTGCCCCACAGCCTGGCAACAGTCCGAGCAAAATACCAGTATGCTGTTGATTCGAAGTGTGTTATAGTCGCCTTCGACGCGCCACGCGTGACCGAAAGATTCGCTCCGAAATCCCAAAATGGGTTTACACTTCTGGTATGCACAACCTTCTGGTGGTGAATACCGGCTCCACGTCCACCAAGGTCGCCTTGTTTGCGGACGAGGCTGCGGTTGCGGGCGAGGTGATTCGCCACGATCCGGCCACCCTGCTCCCTTGCAGTAAGGTGTGGGACCAGTTCGAACTGCGCTGGCGGGCGATTCACGACTGGGTTTGCCGGAACGTTCGGGAAGTGTCCGCGGTGGCCGCCTTGGGCGGACTATTCCGGCCTCTGGCGGGAGGGACGTATTCGGTGAACGAGCGCATGCTGCGAGATGCACGGGCCAACCTGCAAGGCGAGCACGTGTCGAACCTGGGTTGCGCGCTGGCGCGGCGAATCGCGGATTCGTACGGATGCCCCGCTTACGTGGTAGATCCGGTTTCGGTGGATGAGTTGGAGCCGCTGGCGCGATACTCGGGGTACCCGGCGATCGAGCGGCGGAGCCTTTCGCACGCGCTCAACATCCACCGGGCGGCACGGCGCGCGGCGGCGCATCTCGGTTTGGGGCTGGAAGAGAGCCGCTTGATTGTGGCGCACCTGGGAGGCGGCATCTCGGTGGCGCCGGTGAAGGGGGGCCGCATCGTCGACGTGAACGATGCCTCGAGCGACGGGCCGTTTTCGCCGGAACGGACGGGCGGGCTGCCGCTGCAGCGGTTCTTGGACCTGTGCTTTTCGGGATCGTATACGGAGCGGGATTTGCGGCGGATGGTGATGGGGCGCGGCGGGCTGGTGGCGTACCTTGGAACCAATTCCGCCATGGAGGTGGAGAAGCGCATCGCGGGGGGCGAAGATGCCGCGCGCGAGGTATACCAGGCGATGGCGTATCAGATCGCCAAGGAGATCGGCGCCATGGCGACCGTGCTGGCCGGGTCGTTGCATGCGGTTGTGTTGACGGGCGGGCTGGCGGGTTCGGAGATGCTGGTGGGCTGGGTCCGGGAGCGGGTGGGTTTCATCGCGCCGGTCCTGGTTTTTCCCGGCGAGGACGAAATGGGCGCGCTGGCCGAAGGGGCGCTGCGCGTGATTCGGGGCGAGGCAGAGGCACTGGAGTATTGATCCGGAGTATCGATCCCATGATCCACAACTTCGAGGAACTACTTGCAGCGGCGGCGCAGGTGGGGCGGCGGCGGGTGCTGGTTACCGCGCCGGCGAACCGGGAGACTTTCGACGCGATCCGCCATGCGCGCGACCAATTCGCGCTGGAATTCGTTCTAGTAGGTGACGGCAAGATCATTGAGGACGCGCTGCCGGACCGCCGCGGACTCGAGATTGTCGATCGACCCAAAATGGAAGAGTGCCTGACGGCATCGATGGAACTGCTGGCGCGGGGCGATGCCGGCATACTGATGAAGGGCGGGGTGGACACAGCCACGCTGATGAAGGCGGTGCTGAAGCCGGAAAGCGGGCTGCGAACGGGACGTCTGTTGAGCGACGTGTTCCTGTTCGAATACGCCGCGCGCGCCCAGAACAAGCTGGTCATGATTACCGACGGCGGCCTCACCATCGCGCCGGACCTCGACGCCAAGGTGCAACTCATCCAGAACGCCGTCGAGGTGGCGCACGCGCTGGGGAACGCGAATCCCAAGGTTGCCGTGCTTTCGGCCTCGGAGTTCGTGCAGCCGGGCGTGCCTTCCAGCGTGGACGCGGCGATGCTGGCGAAGATGAACGCGAGCGGGCAGATCGAGGGCTGCGTGGTCGCCGGGCCGCTGGCGCTGGACAGCGCGCTGGCGGCGCGCGCGGCCGAGGAAAAACGCATTGGGTCGGCGGTGGCGGGCGCGGCGGAGATCCTGATATGCCCGAACATCGAGAGCGCGAACATGCTGGCGAAATCGACGACGTATATCGGGAACGCACGCTTGGCGCACGTGATTGTAGGGGCTCCGATTCCGATCCTGATTCCATCGCGGGCGGACAAGAGCGACGCCAAGCTGCTGTCACTGGCGCTGGGCATGATCATGGCGGAGTATTGGCTGGGAGGCTCAATCGGAAACTGGCCGAGCCTCGCTAGCCGGGCACTTCCGGATTTAGCTCTCGGGTGACCTTGTCATCTCAGATGGCACACCTCGGCTTGACGTATGCCCGTCGAATAGAGCGTCATCGGCATCGTACGGTGTAGCAAGTTGCTGGCCGAATCGATGAGCCGGCCCACCTCTTCCTG
>Ga0187848_10000056_pt1 | contig 98641 bp, 84 predicted proteins | sample June2016WEW_4_40_FD_132424 | JGI IMG/M metagenome (GOLD analysis project Ga0187848, IMG submission 132424) | Peatland microbial communities from SPRUCE experiment site at the Marcell Experimental Forest, Minnesota, USA - June2016WEW_4_40 | ecosystem: Environmental > Terrestrial > Soil >... | reverse complement strand
TTTACAGGTGTTTGAACGGCCTAACGTCCAAATGGAAGCAGGCCTCGACCCTAACCAACTGAATCTGTTCGACTTTTAACGGGACAGCTGTGGGGCAGACCATCGTTTTTTGTGGTCTGCCAGCCAGGGTTTTTCTCGATGGAATTTTATCGCAGACGGCTACCTCACTGGTTTCCGGAGCCGAGCGCGAATCTACCGCGCGCGCCGCCAGACGCGAGCCACCGGCCGATGGCTTGGCCGACTCCTGCCAGGCGGCAGCACGATTGGCCCGCACATTTGCAGGCAGTGCAGGCCGCTCGCGACTCCCAGCAGGAATACGGCGCCGGCTTCGAACGGCGTCATGGCGCGTACACGATCTTCGGGTTGCGCGCCGCGACCGTCACGCATTCCCGGTGCACCGGGCACGCGTGCCGACACTTGACCATCTCGATCCAGTAATCGGTCGTATCCGGCAGCCGAACCTGATAGAAACCGTTCTGCATGGGCGCCAGCCTATTTCTTCTCGACTTTCTTCTCGACCTGCGGATTGTCCGCCGGCGCATGGTCCGGCCTGGCGAAGGAGAACGCCACCACGACGATGCCGTAGATCACGATCAGCGCGGCGATGCCGTACATCAGGGCGGCGGACGATTCGGTGGCGGCATTCATGGCGCGCACCAGGGGACCGCGGTCGGGCTGGTTGACATCGCCGTACATGTAGAGCAGGAAATAGATCGCGCACCCAAGGGCGATGAAAGATGTAGGCGAACTTGAGGAAGGCGGGGATTTGGGTGTCCTCGTGCTCGGTGATCCAGCCGCCGGCGTATTCCTTGAGTTTGGGGTTGGTCGGTTCCATGGTTGTTACTCCTTGGTGCTTTCGGCTGGTTGACGATCTGGCGGGGAAGAAAGGCCGACCGGGGGGTCGGCCGCGGACCAGGGGGTCCGCCCTACTGGCTCGCCGCGCGCGGGGGTGTTGACCAGCGATGGTACAGGCTCGTCTTCGAAGACACGGTATTTTACGTTTTCGCCATCTTTGCTCCAATAGCCGTCTTTGCGCGAGCGGATGAGAAAGTAGAGGCCCACGGCCAGCGAGAGGGCGAAGAAGAGCAGGCAGTAGCGGCCGCCATGCACAGGCTGGCCACCAGGGCGATCCACGTCAGTTCCATACCGTGCGGCCCGTTTGGCGCGCCAGGTCGTCCAGGCGCGCGTTGCGCAGCACCCCGGTCATGGCCACCTGCGCTTCCACCCAGACGCGGTGGGCCGGGCACCAGGACTTGCGCTCGCACCCGCAAGCCGAATCGATGCAGAGGTTCAAATGAATCGGCCCCTCCACTGCCTCGATCACATCGAGCAAAGATGCCCGCCTTTGGGCTTCGGGCAGCTCGAAGCCGCCGGTATTGCCGCGATGCGATATCACCATTTGCGCTCGAGCGAGGGTTTGCATCACCTTGGCCAGGAACTGTTCCGGGCAACCGGCCGCATCAGCCAGTTCTGCCCGGCTGGCACGAACGCCCGGTTTCAGACCGGCCAGGTGCACCATCACTCGAACTGCGTAATCGGCCGCTCGGGTAAGTTGCATAGAGGATTAAAAGGACCTTATTGTCTGCAATTGAAATGCCAAACGGTTTTTGCGCTTGGATGGAGTTGTCGCTCAGTGCTAGCCCACCGCGCGAAAATTCCGTGGATCAACCAGTTACGGTCCAGATGAGAGGGTACGCCCAGTCTGAATGCCACAGCCCGCCGGTGGCACAGCGGGCATTGACTCACCCAGTTGGGGCTCTTCACGGCGTAGAGAAATACCGCACATTGACAGCCTTGCCCTCCGGGATACGATATGCTGATGTTTTTAAGGCGAGTGCACAGGCCGATGTGCGCAACAGGGAGGATAGTCCGTCATGGCTGAATCCATAAGGAGGGATCTGGAAAGCACCGTCCAGATGAGCGAGCGGCTGGTGCGAGCCATGCTGGAATCGGTGTCCCAGGCAATCCTGGGAATCGACCGTGAGGGGGAAATCGTCCTGGTGAATAATCGCGCGCAGGAGATGTTCGGATACACGCGCGAGGAGTTATTGGGGTCGAGCGTCGAGTTGCTCCTGCCGGAAACCCGCCGCGCGGGGCACAAACGCCAGCGAAGCGCTTATTTCGATCATCCGCACACGCGGCCGATGGGAATCGGAATGGACTTGGCGGGCCGGCGCAAGAACGGCACCGAGTTCCCGGTCGAGGTGAGCCTGAGCTTTGTGGAAAGCCCGGAAGGCGTCTTCGGTATTGCGTTCGTGACGGACATCAGCCAGCGGAAGACCTTGGAGCAGCAATTGATGCAGGCCCAAAAGATGGAGGCGGTAGGGCGGCTGGCGGGCGGCGTGGCGCATGACTTCAACAACATGTTGACCGTCATCAGTGGCTACAATCGCATGATTTTGGAGGACTTGCCAGTCGATTCCAACCTCCGCACCTACGTCGAAGAAACTCTGAAGGCCGCCGACCGCGCCGCTTCGATCACCGCCCAGTTGCTGGCTTTCAGCCGCCGCCAGGTGATGCAACCGGCGGTGATGGACGTGAACAGGGTAATCACTCACGCCGAAAAGATGCTCCGGCGGCTGATCGGCGAGGATATCGAGCTGGAATTGTCGCTGGGCGAATCGCTCGGTCACATCCGTGCCGACCCGAACCACCTCGAGCAGGCGATTGTGAACTTGGCCGTGAATGCCCGCGACGCCATGCCCAGCGGGGGCCGGCTGCGAATCCAGACGACCGCCGTAACCGTGGACGAGGATTTCGCGCGCACGCACCCCGCGCTGCGCCCCGGCAACTTTTTACGCGTCGACGTTTCCGATACCGGGCACGGCATGGACGAGGCTACCATCGCGCACATTTTCGAGCCGTTTTTCACCACCAAGGAGCGCGGCAAGGGCACCGGTCTGGGTTTGGCGACGGTGTACGGCATGGTGCAACAGACCGGCGGGGATGTGCAAGTGACCAGCCAGCCCGGCCGCGGCTCCACGTTTCACGTTTACCTTCCGATCGTGACGGAATCGTTGAGCGAGGCCGCGGAACGGCCATCGGCCGGCGCGGGGGCCGGTTCCGAAACCCTGCTGGTGGTGGAAGACGAAGACGCGGTCCGCGAGTTCACGGCCAAGGTATTGCGCCAACTGGGCTATGAGGTATTGACTGCTTCCGGCGGCGAGCAGGCGATTCGCATCAGCGACTCCCACTCGGCCGAGATCGCGGCGGTCATTACGGATGTCATCATGCCGGGTATGAGCGGCCGCCAGGTGGCCGACGAGCTGAAGCGCCGCAGGCCGGGGATTAAGGTGCTGTTTCTTTCCGGTTATACCGAGGACGTGATCGCCGAGCACGGCGTGCTGGAACCGGGCGTGGACTTCCTGGCGAAGCCTTTTCACCTGGAAGACCTGGCTAAGAAACTGCGGGAGGTTCTGGAGCGGGCGTGAAGACGTGAAACGGATCTGCCGCCGATGGCCAGCGCGCAGCCGGGCAGAGGTCCGGCTGGACCCGGCCCAGAGGGCGCCCCACAATCGGTCCGCAGGTTACCAACCTAATGCCGCATACGTTTCGCAAGAGCGGTCACGACGCATAGATAGTAGGGCGGACCCCCTGGTCCGCAGCCGGCCCCCTGGCCGGCTCTTCGCCGGTCTCGGAGATCCGATTATTGGGAAGAGGTGCGGGACGAGGGCGTCCCGCGCGGACCACAGGGGGTCCGCCCTACATTGGGGTGGGTTTTCGGGGCGAAGAAGGTCGACCGGGGGGTCGACCGCAGACCTGGGGGTCCGCCCCACAAAATCGTCGTGCCCGGCATCGGCTGGAACGCAGGGGCGGGGTTGGCATGGAGGTTGCTTTAGCCTCCGGCATGTTGGGCAAAGATCTGTTCCGGAATGAGTTGAGGCATTGCCAAGGGGTGCCGTGGAGGCACACCGGTGTGAAGCGCTGGCGACATGGGGAAGGCGGCGGATGGCGGCGAACGCTTGCTATAATCGGTACTTCGTTCACGACATTTGAGAGTGTCACAGCATATTCGGCATGAAGGGTATCTGCGTATTTCTCTTGAGCGCGGCAGCAGGGTTCGCCGCCGATTTCACGACAGGACAGGCGGCCAGAGCGGTAATCGGCCAAACGACATTTACCGCGGCTGACCCCAATTCGACCAATACGGTCATCGGCGCGGCCAGCGGTGTGGCATACGCCAACAATACCCTGTTCGTGGCGGACGATAACCGCCTCGGCGCCTTGCCCGAAAACAACCGCGTCCTGATTTTTCAAAACCTGTCGAGCATGTTGCCGGCGCCGAATGCCAACCTCCCGTACGACACGGTGTGCCCGGTTTGCGTGGGAACTGCTTCGGTGGTGCTGGGGCAGCCGGATTTCACCACCACCACGGTCAATTTCACCGCTTCGCAGAGCAATCTTCGCCAACCCACCGCGGTGGCATCGGACGGCGTGCACCTGGTAGTGGCCGACACCAATCACAACCGCGTTCTGATCTGGAATCGCATTCCGACCGCCAACGATACACCCGCGGACGTGGTGGTGGGACAAACCGATTTCTTCGCCACCGGGCTTTGCGGCAAGGACACCTGCACCAATATCGGCCCCACGGCCAGCTCGTTGCGCGGGCCGCAGGGGGTCTGGATTCAAAACGGCAAGCTTTATATCGCCGATACGCAGAACAGCCGGGTGCTGATCTATAACTCGATTCCCACTTCCAATGGAGCCGCGGCTAACGTGGTGGTAGGCGCTCCCAATTTCACCACCGCCGCGCAGGTCAACCTGGATACCCAAAATCCAACCATGACGGCTTCGACCTTTGTCAACCCGGTTTCGGTTACCACCGACGGGGTGCGCCTTTTCGTGACCGACGCGGGCGCCAACCGGGTGTTGATCTGGAACCATATTCCCACCACCAACGGCACGGCCGCCGATGTTGAAATCGGCCAGCCCGACATGACGCAGTCGATACCCAACGACTCGTTCACGACTTACACCGATCCCACCACCAATATCACCACCCAAATTCCGGTTCTTTGCACCATTCCCACCGGTGTGGACAGCAACGGCAACCCGACCTATCCGAACGTCTGCCTCTATACCCTGAACTTCCCGCGCTTCGCGCTTTCCGACGGCACGCATCTTTTTATTGCCGACGGCGGCAACGACCGGATTCTGGAGTATTACACCATCCCGACCCAGAATGCGCCGGCGGGGGATATTATTCTGGGCCAGATTGGCGGCGACGTGGATCAGGCCAACGACGCCGTGGATTCCATGTACACGCCCATGTCGATGGCTTGGGACGGCAGCAATCTCTACGTCAGCGACCCGTATAACCGCCGCATCATGGTGTACACGCCCGAAGATAATACGCTGCCCTATCAAGCGGTGGTGAACGCAGCCAGCCAGCAGGTGGTCGCCACCGGGTACGTCACGATCGGCGGAACTATCAAAGCCGGCGACGTGGTCACGATCGCCATCGATAACTTGGGCTACAACTATACCCTCAAGGAAACCGACACGTACACGGACGTGGTGGCCGGGTTGGTGGCGGCGATTAATTCCGGGCTTTCCGGCGATCCCAATGCGATCGCCACGGTGGATGCGCCCGACAACCGGGTCGATCTGTCGGCGAAACTGGCCGGCAAGCTGGGGGACCAAGTTTCCTATAGCACTTCGGTTTCGACCGGCGCCAGCATCTCGGCCAATGCGGCGAGCCCGAACCTCACGGGCGGCGGTTCGGCGGCCCAGGTGGGACCGGGGACCATCATCCAAATCAATGGGACGGGGCTTTCGGCGGGAACGGCGTCGGCCGATCAGACGCAGAGCACGCTGCCCACCACCCTAGGTGGCACGCAAGTTTACCTGAACGGAATCCAGGTGCCGATCTACTCGGTTTCGCCAACCCAGGTGGTGGCCCAGGTTCCGTGGGAATTCACCGACGTCACCAGCGTGAACGCCTACGTGCGCAGCGTGATGGGCGACGGCAGCATCATGGTCACCAGCAGCGTGGCGGTCTCCATCGTGCCGGCCAATCCGGGCATTTTCACCATTCCCAACACCAACCCGACTGTGGCCGAGGCGTTTCACGCGTCGAGCGCAGCCGTGGACCTGCTTTCGGTGGACGGCGCGGTGGCGGCGGGCGACATAGCCACGGTCAGCATCGGTACCCTGACCTACAACTATACGGTCCAGAGTTTCGACACGCTGGACAGCGTTCGCGACGCCATGATCGCCTTACTGAACACCGATCCGCAGGTGACCGCGCGCGCCGCCGACGCCTTCGACCGTATCATTTTGCAGGCGCGCATCCAGGGACCCGAGGGTAACAGCATCGCCGTTACCGCCAGCACCAGCTCGGGGGCCAGCCTCACCACGACCGCTTTCAGTCCCACGCTCTGCTGCGCCAACGTGGCCGGTGCGCCGATTACCTATCAAAATCCGGCCGAGGCCGGCGAAATCATCACGGTTTACGCCACGGGGTTGGGGTTGCCGGTTTCCAACCCCACGTATACGCCGCTGATCGCGACCGATCAGATGTACCCGCTGGGTGCGCCGGATACGCTTCCGCCGGCTACAGTCAACGGGGAACAGACCTTCGTTGCCGCCACTTGCGGAGGCAGCACGGCGGATGTTCTGTCCGCTACCCTGCTGCAGGGCTCGTTCGGGACGTTTGCCGTCATGCTGCACCTGAATTCCGGCCTCCAGACCAATATCTATACCATCTGCACGATTGCCCAAGGCAGCTACGTAAGCAACCAGGCCGTAATGACGGTGGTGGCGCAGCAATGATTCAGGCAAGCTCTGGAAACCGGCTCTGACTCGTCCGTGCCAAGGCCGCCCGGTGAAGGCTGACCGCCTTTCACCAGTGAGATGATAAGACGATGGGACGCCGCCAGTGGGTAGTATGGGTGCTGGCATGGGCCGGATGGGTAACGCCGGCCGCGGCGCAGCGCGACGCCACCCTCTGCGGCCGTATTCTGGATGCCTCAGAGAGCGGCATCGGCAGCGCGCAAATCACCGCGATCAACCAAGATACGGGTTTCCGGCGGCAGACCGAATCCGCCGACGACGGAGCGTACAGCATTGGCTCGCTCGCGCCCGGCTCGTACAAAGTGACCGCCCGCAAGGATGGCTTCCGCACCCTGGTGCGCTTCAACGTGGGGCTCGAGAGCGACCACGCGACGGTGGCCGACTTTGCCCTCCCCGTAGGCAGCATACTGGAAACCATCACCGTCGAGGGCACAACTTCTCCGCTGGACCGGATGGATGTCTCGGTCGGCACGGAATTCGACCGCGGCGACGTCGCCCGGCTGCCGCTGAATGGAGCGGGCTTGCTCACCCTGCTCGATGCCGCCGCCAACGTCAACATTACTCCCGCCACGCGCGGCGAAGCCGGCCAGTTTTCCGCCAACGGGCAGCGGCCCAACGTCAACGCCTTCACCGTGGATGGCGCCAGCGCCAATACGGGTATCACGGCTGGCGGATTGCCCGCCCAGGCCACCGGGGGCACGCTGCCGGCGACCAGCGCTTTCGGCAGCCTGGATGCCTTGGTCACGCTCGATTCGGTGGAAGACATGACCGTTCGGACCTCGACCGCCAGCGTGGAGTTTGGCCGCCGGCCCGGCGCCCAGGTCAGCATTACCACCCAGACCGGCTCCAACCAGTTCCATGGCGGCGTATCTTTTTCCTGGCGCGATCAATTGCTCAGCGCCAATAACTGGTTCGCCAACCAGGGCGGTTTCGGCCGCGTGCCGCTCAGCCTGCTGAATGTGGCGCCGGCGGTGGGCGGCCCGGTCAAACGGAACCGCGTTTTTTTCTTTCTGGCTTATCAGCACGTCGCTTTGAAGCAGCCCTTTGTATGGGAACAGCCCGTGCCTTCGCTCGTGGAGCGGCAAAGCGTCGCAGCCTGGGCCCAGCCGGCGCTCAATCTGTTTCCCGCCCCGAACGGCGCGGCGTTCTCGAGCACGCTCGCGGGATGGTCGGGGTTCAGCACCGAACCGGCCGGCCTGAACGCCGGCAGCGTCCGAATCGACGTAGTCCTCTCGCCGCGCCTGAACTGGTTTGCACGCTATCATGACGCGCCTTCGGACAATGCCTTCGGCCTGTCGGAAATCGACCGCCTCTCGATGCGCACCCAGAGCCTCACCCTGGGTCTGAATGCCGGCTTCAGCTCGCGAACGGCCATGGATTTGCGCGTGAACGAAGCCCAATCGTGGGCGGATTCGGTATGGACCACGCCCGGAGACCCTTCCACGCCAAGCTGCGATCTGGAAGACTTGCCGCCCCAATTTGCCACCTCGCCAACGGGATGCGGCGCGCTGGTGCGGCTGACCATCGACGGCGTGGGACAGTTGGTCACCGGAGAGGAGGGAGTTCGCGTCCAGAGGCAGTTTCAGGCGGTGGATACCTTCAGCCTGCGGCTGGGAAACCACGCGCTGGAATGGGGCGCCGACTATCGGCGCATCACCGCCATCCGCCGCGACCCGGCCGGATCGCTCAACCTGATCGCCGATACGGTCAGCGATCTGAACAATAGCCAGAACCTGTGGGTGGCCATTTCACAACCCATCCGCCAGACCGCCGGCGCCCAGGAATTGTCGAGCTGGATCGGCGATACCTGGCGCGCCACCTCCCGCCTTACCTTGACGGCGGGTCTGCGCTGGGAGTTTAGTCCCGCGCCGACCGGTTTGGTCTTGCTCCTCGCCAACGGCACGGTTCCACCGTTGCCCCAGACAGCGCCTCTCTGGCCGCTTCGGCTCGGCAACCTGGCGCCACGCCTCGGCTTGGCCTGGCGATTGACCGCGGATGGCAAGACCGTCCTGCGGACCGGAGGCGGCCTCTACTTCGATTCCAGCATGAGCATCGCGGCCGACGCGCTAAACGGCGGGCCCTTGAGCATCACCCAGTACGTCACCCAGCGCAACGGCCCGTTTTCCTCGGAGCTCACCTATGCCTTTCTGCCGGATCTTCGCCTGCCCGCGGTGGGGCAATGGAATCTGCACCTGGAGCGCGCGCTGAGCGCGCACGACACGCTTTCGCTGGGATATGTCGGCGCGGCCGGTTACGATTTGGTTCGCCGCGAAGTGGGCGGCGCCGGCAGCACGTTGAATTCTCCCCTGGCGCTTACCACCAACAACGGCCGTTCGCGGTATGACGCTCTCGAAGCCCAGTACCGGCGCCGCTTCGCCGCCGGGCTGGATAGCTCGATCACTTACACGTGGGCCCACGCCATCGACAACGATTCGAGCGATGCCTACCTGATGTGGACGGGCTCGGGAATGACTCCCGCATCCGACCGCGCCAACGCCGATTTCGATTTGCGCCAGTCGCTGGCGGCCACCTTCGCCTATACCATTCCCCACGCCGCGGCGGCCGCGCGTTGGACACGCTTGGCCGCGGACTGGAACCTGAGCGCCATTTTGCGGGTACGATCGGGCTTCCCGGTCACCGTGCTCGATAGTGAACAATACAATGGCATTCCGCTCAGCGACGCATTCCGGCCCACCTACGTTTATGGGCAGGCGCTTTGGCTGACCGACGCCAACGCGCCCGGCGGAAGGCGGCTGAACCTGGCCGCGTTCGAATCTTTGGCGAGCGGCATGGAAGGCGACCTCGGGCGCAACGCCATCGCCGGTTTCGGCATGTGGCAGGTGGATCTATCCGCCAGCCGGACGCTGCGCCTCGACGACCTGCGCTCGCTCGAGCTGCGCGCGGACGTTTACAATTTGTTCAACCATCCCAATTTCGGCGACCCGGTCCGCTACCTCGACGATCCCCTCCTGGGCCAATCCACCAGCATGCTTAATATGATGCTGGGAACCGGAAGCCCCGGCAGCGGCCTTTCCCCGCTGCTCGGCGCCGGCGGCCCGCGCGGCGCCCAGTTGGAAATCAAGCTGCGGTTTTAGGCGGGGAATTCGCCGCCGGCACCTGCCGTTACAGTGAAAAGTTGAGCACCGACCTGGCCGAGTTCGATTACGATCTTCCCGACGAGCAGATTGCGCAGGAACCCCTCGAGGACCGGGCGGCGTCGCGCATGCTGGTGGTCGACCGCGCGTCGGGGCGCTGGCAGGACCGCGCGTTTCGCGATCTGCCCGAGTTCCTGGGTCCCGGCGATTGCCTGGTGTTGAACGATTCGCGGGTCTTCCCCGCGCGGCTCTACGGCCATCGCACCGGCTGGCGAGGGAAAGTGGAGGTTCTGCTGGTGCGGCCGCTGGCTTCCGGCGGCCGGGTATGGGAAGCGCTGGTGCGGCCCGGCCGCAAAATACGAACCGGCGAACGGATCGCGTTCGAAGGAGGACTGGAGGCGGAAGTGATCGGCCGGGGCGCGTTCGGCCAACGGATGTTGGCGTTCCCGCCGGGCAGGGACTTATTCGAGGACTTCGAACGCATCGGACACGTGCCTTTGCCGCCCTATATTCGCCGTGCCGACCGGCCCGAAGATCGTGAGCGGTACCAGACGGTATTTGCGGCTGAGAAAGGCTCGGTGGCGGCGCCCACCGCCGGTCTTCACTTTACCCCCGAAGTGCTGGAAGCCTGCCGCGCGCGCGGCGCCCGGACCGCGTACGTCACCCTCCATGTGGGCTTGGGGACGTTTCAGCCGCTCCACGCCGAGCAGTTGCGGGAAGGGAAACTGCATCGGGAGTCGTTCCGCATCAGTGCCGAAAACGCTCGGATCATGCGCGCCACCAGGCGCCTGGTAGCCGTGGGCACCACCAGCCTGCGCACGCTCGAATCGGCCCTGGCGCGTGGCCCGATGGAAGCGGTGTCGGGTGAAACCGAGCTATTCATCCGCCCCGGCTACGCCTTTCGCGGCGCCGGTGCGCTGCTCACCAATTTTCACCTGCCGCGCACGAGCCTGCTGATGCTGGTCTGCGCCTTCGCCGGAACGGAGTTGGCCCTGGCGGCCTATCGGCATGCCGTGAAGAGCAAGTATCGGTTTTATTCTTACGGGGACTGCATGTTGATCGTGTAACGCCAACCGAGCCGCGACCAAGGGGAGCGGTCCCCGAACCCGCCGGTTTGCACCGGGTGCAAAAACAGTATCCCGCTGCAGCCGCCACCGATTTGCCGCAGGGGTTTGCATCGCGGGTTACTCCGGGCTAATGTAGGAATATGGTTGATCTGAAGCTAGACGTTCCGGAAACAGAGGCAGTCGTAGTCGACGCCGAAACCCTGGCGGCGATCGACCGCGGCATCAAGGATGCCGACGAAGGCCGCACCGTTTCCATTGATGAAGTTCGTAAGATGATTCCCAAGTGGATTTCCAAATTCGAATCGCAGAAGCCGCGCTAGCGGATTTTGAGGAAATTTTGGCCTATTCCTGGGCCAATTTTCCGGCCACCGCCGAACGGTTCGGAAACGCCATCCTGAATCACGTCGAGCTGTTGAGGACTTTCCCGCACATCGGCAGGCCGGTGGACGGACGGTACGATGTGCGGCTGCTCGTGCATACTCCGATCCTTATCTACTATCGAGTCAATGAAGCACCCGCCTTCGTCGAGGTTCTTCACTTCTGGCATGGCTCCCGCCGGCATCCCGCCTTCTAGCTAGGTTTACACCGCGTTCAGAATCATCACTGCCCCCTGGTAGCTCCACTGGTTGAGCCACAAGCCAAGCGGCGTCACCCACATCATCACGATCAGCAGGCCAAAACCGAAACGCGCCAGCTCCATGTACACCACCGGGGGAATGCGCGCGGCCAGCAGCAGCTTGGAGCCATCCAGAGGTGGCACCGGCAGCAGGTTGAACAGCGCCAGGTAAAGACTCAGTAGCACCCCGTGGGCGGCGAATTGGGCGAATGCGGGGAAGGCGTGCACGGTGGCGGTCGAGACCAGGCCTAGAATCACCGCCATGACGACATTGCTGGCGGGTCCCGCCATGGCCACCAGCGCCATGCCGTTCAACCCGCCGCGCAACTTGCCCGGTTGCGTCATGACCGGCTTACCCCAGCCGAGGAAGCCGGCCCCCATCAGGGAGGTCACAAACGGCAGAATCGCCGTGCCGATCCAATCCACGTGGGCCAGCGGGTTGAGCGTCAGCCGGCCCTGCCGCACCGGTGTGTCGTCGCCCAGCCGGACCGCCGTCCAGGCATGAGCGAATTCGTGCGGCGCCGTCAGAATCCACAACAGCAGCACGTTGAGCAGCGCGGTTTCGAAATGAAGGGAGTTCATTTATGCCGCCGCACGGCGAGAGCCCACAAAATCAGCAGGGCGGCGACCGCCGCCACCGGGATCCACATGCGGAAACCTGACGACCATTCTAGTGGAGCGCCGTGAGCCGGGCAATAAACAACTCAAATCTTAGCCACAGATAAACACTGATAAACACAGATAAAACCTTTCTTGTCTTTATCCGTGTTCATCTGCGTTTATCTGTGGCTATAGTTCTTCACGCCTTCAAGTGAGTGCGCTAAGGCAGTTCGAGGTCAACTCCCTTGCCGAGCCTCAGCGCCCCTATGGCGCTGGTGATGTCGCTCTCGGCGACGCCGCGCTCCCGCATCATCGACACCACTTGAAATTCATTCAAGTTGCGGCACCACGGGCTCCCGGCACCCTCGCCGTTTGGGGTGATCATCACCGAAATGCCGTTTTCCCCCGCTTCAATATGCATGATCGCCATTTTCCCACCTCAAGCTCAGCGGCCAGTCACTAAGCCATTGTATTGCAAATCAACGCAAGTCTGGGACACTACTACGAGTGGGCATAGTACCCGCCGGCTTGCCGCCAGAGGTACAATGGAGGCAGAAAAATGAAGCCGGAGTTGATCCCCGTGCTCCTCGGTTTCGCGACGTTCCTTGGGACGCTCGCGATTGTTGTGACCGGTTTTCTTTTCAACAATTCTCGCATCGGCGATATTAATTCTCGCATCACCGATCTCCGCACGCACGTCGACACTCGCATCGATGATTTGCGGCACCACTTCGATGAGCGCCTGGACCGCCTCGAAGAAGTATTCGACGCGCGGCTGACCCGTATCGAAGAACACCTCAACTTGAAATAGAGCCAGTTCCTGGCGGCACTGCCTGGCCCGTTCCCCGTGCTCTCTGCTAGTGGTATCCTAAAGTTTACACCGTCATCTTTTCCTGAGGTTGAGATCCCCTTGGCATTATTGGAAGGTTGCAGGCACTCGCTTGAAGTTTCTGTTCCCGTCGAGGAAGTGGAGAGCGAAACCAGCCGGGTTATGGCGGACGTTCAGAAACGCGCCAAGCTGCCCGGCTTTCGTCCCGGTAAGGCGCCTGCCTCGCTGATTCGCAAGCAGTTTGCCGGCGAGATCCGGCAGCGCGTGCTGGAGAGCCTGATCCCCAAATATCTGCAGAAGCAGTTCGAGGCAGAAAACCTCAATGTGGTGGGCACGCCTGACGTCAAGGACGTTCACTTTCACGAGGGTGAGCCGCTGCTCTTTAAGGCCGAATTCGAAGTCGTGCCGGCCTTCGAGCTGAAAGAGTACAAAGGCGTGGAAGTGCCGTATCACGATCCGGAAGTGAGCGACGAAGATGTGGCCGCGCGGATCGAGGAACTGCGCCAGGCCAAGGCCGACTACAGCAACGTGGATCCGCGCCCGATCGAAGACGGCGATTTCGCGGTGGTATCGCTCGAAACCGTCGACGCCGGGAAAGGCGGCATCGCCGGCGAGCCGGTCAAGCAGGACGAGACGGTGCTCGAAATCGGGGGCGCCGATACCTTTCCAGCCTTCAGCGACAACCTGCGGGGGGCGAGCCCCGGCGACGAGAAGGAATTTCCGGTTCCCTATCCCGAGGATTATGGCAACAAGCGTCTGGCCGGAAAGACGGTCGTGTTCCGGGCGCGGGTGAAGGGGATTCGCAAGAAAGAGCTGCCCGAATTAAACGACGATTTCGCCCAGGACCTGGGCGACTACCGCAACCTGGACGAGCTGCGCGATGCCATCCGCAAGAACATCTTCGCCCAACGCCGGTATGAGGCCGAGCAGGAAGCCAAGAACAAAATCGTCGATCAGCTGGTGGCAGAGCACGACTTCCCGGTGCCGGAAGTATTCGTCGACCGGCAGATTCGCAACCGGGTGGAGCAGAATCTGCGGGCCCTCGCCGCCGAAGGCGTTGACCCGAACAGTCTGAAGCTCGACTGGACTAAAGTGAAGGAGTCGCAGCGCGACAAGGCGCTGCACGAGGTAAAGGCCAGCCTGCTGCTTGCCAAGGTGGCGGAACGGGAAGCCATTCACGCTACGCGGGAAGAAGTGGACCGGGAAGTGGAGCGCATCGCCCGCCAGCAGCGGGAACCGGTGGGCGCGGTGGAACTCCGATTTGAGAAGGATGGCACATTGGGAAGAATAGCTAACCATATCCAAACCGAAAAAACGCTTAACTTATTGTTCGAGCACGCCCGTAAGACGGCATGATGCCGATAACCAACCTTGGACGACATTGCTTAGGAGCGCGGTTCGGGTGATAATAGTAACGAAATCGGTTGAGGTTCTCGACGCCGACAGTGGCAGGGGCCGAATCGGAGCCCCATCGCAGCCAGCGGTGGCACAGGAGAAATTTGCTTGAAGCGCGCCGGATCCGATGATGCCTTGCGATGTTCGTTTTGTCATAAGAGTCAGGACGTAGTCGGAAAGCTCATCTCCTCACCGAGCGACTACCCCCGCGCCTACATTTGCGATGAATGTATCGCGGTCTGCAATTCCATTCTCGAAGACGACAAGGTCGACACCCCTTCGGGAACTCCGAATAAGATTCCCAAGCCTTTGGAAGTAAAGGAATTCCTGGATCAGTACGTGATCGGGCAGGAAGCCACGAAGAAGAAGCTGGCGGTAGCTGTCTACAACCATTGCAAGCGGATCCACATGAACCGGCTGCGCAATGCGGATGTCGAGCTGCAAAAGTCCAATATTCTTCTGATTGGCCCGACAGGCACCGGCAAGACGCTGATGGCGCAAACCTTAGCGAAGATCCTAGAGGTGCCCTTCGCGATCGTGGATGCCACCACGCTGACCGAAGCCGGATACGTGGGTGAAGACGTCGAAAACATCATCCTGAAGCTGCTGCAGGCGGCGGATGGGGACGTGCAAAAGTGCCAGCAGGGCATCATTTACATCGACGAGATCGATAAGATCTGCCGCAAGGACGAGAATCCGTCGATTACGCGCGACGTTTCCGGCGAAGGCGTACAGCAGGCGCTGTTGAAGATTCTGGAAGGGACGGTGGCCAATGTGCCGCCGCAGGGCGGGCGCAAGCATCCTCACCAGGAATTCACTCCGGTCGATACCACCAATATCCTGTTCATTTGTGGCGGCGCTTTCGTGGGTTTGGAAAAGGTGATCGCCAAGCGCACGGGCAAGAAGTCGATGGGTTTTTTGCAGGAGGAAGAGAACCGCCCGCGCGGGGGAATCAGCGGACGCCGCGATATCGACCTGCTGTCGCAAGCCCAGCCCATCGACCTGATCAAGTTCGGTTTCATTCCGGAATTTATCGGCCGTCTGCCGGTAAGCGCGGTACTGGAAGACCTGGATCGCGCCGCGCTGATGCAGATTCTGACCAAGCCCAAGAACGCCATCGTCAAACAGTATCAGAAACTACTCGAATTCGAGAACGTACGGCTGAGATTCAGCGACGACGCGCTGGAGTCCATCGCCGATCTCGCCATGGAGCGTAAGGTGGGAGCCCGCGGGCTGCGCATGATCCTGGAAGACCTCATGCTCGATCTGATGTACTATCTCCCCTCCTACAAGAAGGTGCGGGAGTTCCAGGTCACCAGGGACATGGTGCTTTCGCAAAAGATCAGTCTTACAATATTGGAAAAGGCCGGCTAACTTCCATTATCATAGGGATAGCTTGCCGCGCCTGGGCGCCGGAAGAGGGGAAAGGCGCCTTGGGGAACGAATGCTGACTTCGAAGGAAAAATCCGATACAAAGCGTCTGCCAATGATGCCGATCCGCGACGTGGTTATCTTTCCGTACATGATGACCCCGTTCGTAGTGGGCCGCGAGACCAGCGTGCGCGCGCTCGAAGAGGCCATGGCGGGCGATAAGAAAATCTTTTTGGCGACCCAGCACGATGCCTCCATCGACGAGCCGAAGCCCAACGAAATCTACTCGGTAGGCTGCATCGTCAACATCGTGCAGAGCCTCAAGCTGCCGGATGGCAATATCAAGGTTCTGGTGGAGGGCGTGGAACGCGCCAAAGTGGTCTCGGTCGCCGACGACGAAGGCTTCTTCCGCGCGCTGGTGCGCACGGCCGGGTTCCGGGTGGAAAGCGGCCCGCAACTGGATGCCTTGATCAGCCGCGTCACCGGCCTGTTCGAGCAGTACGTCAAGCTGAGCCAGAATCTGAATTACGAGACCATGGTCGCCGCCATCCGGGTGGACGATCCGGGCAAGCTGGCCGATACGGTGGGCGCCAACCTGCAGCTCACCATCGAGGAAAAGCAGGAGCTGCTCGAGATCTTCGATCCCATCGACCGCCTCACGCGGGTGGCCGAGATGCTGGATATCGAGATCGAAAAGCTCAACGTGGACCGCACCATCCAGGGCCGCGTGAAGCGCCAGATGGAGAAGGCGCAAAAAGAGTATTACCTCAACGAAAAAATCAAGGCCATTCAGAAAGAGCTGGGCCGCGGGGAAAAGAGCGAGATCGACGAGCTGAAGAAGCGCATCGAGACGGCCGGCATGACCGCCGATGCGTTAGATAAGGCTCTGACCGAATTGAAGCGCCTGGAAAACATGCCGCCCATGTCGGCCGAATCCACCGTCTCGCGCAACTATCTGGATTGGCTGCTGGCGGTGCCGTGGAAGAAAAAATCCAAGGAAATCCGCGACCTGAAGTTTGCCGAGCAAACGCTCAACAAGGACCACTACGGCCTGGATAAAATCAAGGAGCGCATTCTCGAATTCCTGGCCGTGCGCCGGCTGGTGAAGAATCCCAAAGGTTCGATTCTGTGCTTCGTGGGACCTCCCGGCGTGGGCAAGACCTCGCTCGGCATGTCGATCGCCAAGGCCACCGGCCGCAAGTTCGTGCGCATGTCGCTCGGCGGCGTGCGCGACGAGGCCGAAATCCGCGGCCATCGGCGCACCTACATCGGCGCCCTGCCTGGCCAGGTGATCCAGATGATGAAGAAAGCCGGCACGCGCAATCCGGTCTTCATGCTGGACGAAGTGGATAAAATGTCCACGGATTTTCGGGGCGATCCATCGGCGGCGCTGCTCGAGGTGCTCGATCCGGAACAGAACTTCATGTACGTGGATCACTACCTGGACGTGGAATACGATCTGAGCCAGGTGTTTTTCATCGCCACGGCCAACGTGCTCCACACCATCCCGGCGGCTTTGCAGGACCGCATGGAAGTAATCCGGCTGTCGGGGTACACCGAGTTCGAAAAGATGGAAATCGCGCGCCGTTTCCTGGTTCCCAAACAGATGGAGGCGACCGGCCTCAACGGCAATCAGGTGGAGTTCACCGACGAGGGGCTGAACGGGCTGATTCAGTATTACACCCGCGAAGCCGGGGTGCGAAACCTGGAACGCGAAGTGGGCAACGTCTGCCGCAAGGTGGCCCGCCAGGTGGTGAACGCCCAGTCCGCCAAGGAAAGCGGAAACGGGTCTGCGAAAGAGCCCGCCAAAGAGAGCCCCAATGCGGCGAAGGAGCGGAGAGCCAAGTCGCTGCCCAAGACGGTAGTGAATTTACCGAAGCTCAACGACTTGCTGGGGCCCTGGAGGTTCCGCGACCTCGAAGCGGAGAAGCACAACGAAGTGGGCGCCGCGGTGGGTTTGGCGTGGACCGAAGTCGGCGGCCAGATCCTGACCACGGAATGCAGCTTGATGGAAGGGAAGGGCAAGCTCACTATCACCGGCAAGCTGGGCGAAGTGATGCAGGAGTCGGCGCAGGCGGCCATGAGTTACATCCGTTCGCGCGCGCTGTCGCTCGGCCTTCCCCGCGATTTTTACCGCAATATGGATGTGCACCTGCACATTCCCGAGGGCGCCATTCCCAAGGATGGACCGTCGGCCGGCATCACCATGGCCACCACCATCTGCAGCGCTCTCACCGGCATTCCCGTGCGTGCCGACGTGGCCATGACCGGAGAAATCACCCTGCGCGGCAGGGTGCTGCCGATCGGCGGCCTGAAGGAAAAGTTGATGGCCGCACACCGGCATGGCATCCTGGAAGCGATCGTTCCCAAGGAAAACGAGAAGGACCTTCCCGACATACCCGATGCAATCAAGAAGACCATGAAGCTGAACTTCGTGGAGTCGATGGACCAGGTTTTGAAGATCGCGCTCGAGCGCGAGATTGTCGCGCTCCCCTTGCCGGCCTCCGCCCCGGTCGTGGTGGAGAAACCGGTCGAGGAGTTGGCCCACTAAGGGCCGCGATCCCCAGTGCGATCGAAGTGCGATTGAAGTGAAAGCCGAGTTTGTAGCCAGCGCCGCGCGGCCGGACGCATTTCCGGCGGTGGGCCTGCCTGAAGTTGCGTTTTTAGGGAGAAGTAACGTAGGAAAGTCCAGCTTGATTAACGCCCTCGCGGGGCAAAAAAAGCTGGCTTTCACCAGCAGCACTCCGGGGCGAACACAAACGATCAACTTTTATGTCGTCGGCGGCGCGTTCTGTTTCGTCGATTTGCCGGGCTACGGCTACGCCAGGGCTCCCCGGGAAAGTTTGCGCGGCTGGAAGAGATTAATCGAACACTATCTGGAATATAGAGAGAGCCTCAAGCTGTGCTGCCTGATTCTGGATGCCCGCCGGGGCTGGATGGCGGGCGACCTGGAGTTGAAACACTGGCTGGAGGCTCACACCAGGCCGTACTTGGTGATTGCCACGAAGACCGATAAAGCGAATCAATCTGAACAACAGGGCGGATTCCGCGCCATCCGCGAGGAAGGCGTGGAGCCGTTGCCTTTCTCGGCCGTTACCGGCCGGGGAGTGAGGACCATTTGGCAAGCAATAACGACAACACTGCAGCCCCGGTAGCCAACACCCCGCCGCAGGAAAAACAAGAAAAGCAAGAAAAACCCACCGAAAAAGCGGCCGAGAAAACGGCCGTTCCCGCCCGCGAAGGCGCCGCCGCCGAAAGCGAAAAATCCGCCGACCGGGCCTCCAAAGTTGCCGTCGCCGCGCCGCCCGCCGCCAAAGAGCCGCACGCCGACGCTCCGGCCCCCCCGGCTGCCGAAGCCGCGCCGCCGCCGCCGATTTCCGCCGAAGCGGTGGTTGCCGCGTCGCCCGGCGCGCAGCGGCGCAAACAGGCCGCGCAGGGCAAGAACGGCACGCCCACCCTCGATCTGGTCGAGCTGAAGGATATGAGCATTCAGAAGCTCAACCAGGTTGCCAAGGACATGGGAATCGCCGGAGCGGCCGGCCTGCGCAAGCAGGAGTTGATCTTCAAGATCCTGCAGACTCAGGCCGAAAAGAGCGGCCTGATTTTCTCCGAAGGCGTGCTGGAATGCCTGCCGGACGGCTTCGGCTTTCTGCGCGCCCCCGAGTACAACTATCTGCCCGGGCCGGACGACGTGTACGTCTCGCCCTCCCAGATCCGCCGCTTCGACCTGCGCACCGGAGACACTATTTCCGGCCAGATTCGCCCGCCCAAGGAGGGCGAACGGTATTTCGCGCTGATCAAAGTCGACGCCATCAATTTCGAGCCGCCCGAGGAAGCTCGCAACAAGATCTTCTTCGACAACCTGACGCCGCTCTATCCCGATCAACGGCTGAAGCTCGAAACCACGCGCGATAACTTCTCCGGACGCGTGATGGATCTGCTCGCGCCCATCGGCAAGGGCCAGCGCGGCCTGATCGTCTCGCCGCCGCGCACCGGCAAGACGATGCTGCTGCAAGCGATCGCGAATTCCGTCACCGCCAACCACCCCGAAGTTTCGCTCATCGTGCTGCTGATCGACGAACGCCCCGAGGAGGTCACCGACATGCAGCGCAGCGTGCGCGGCGAGGTGATCAGCTCCACCTTCGACGAGCCGGCCACGCGCCACGTGCAGGTGGCCGAAATGGTGATCGAGAAGGCCAAGCGCCTGGTGGAGCACAAGCGCGACGTCGTGATTCTGCTCGATTCCATCACCCGCCTGGCGCGCGCCTATAACACCATCGTGCCGCCGTCGGGAAAGGTGCTCTCGGGCGGCGTGGATTCCAACGCCTTGCAGCGCCCCAAGCGTTTCTTCGGCGCGGCGCGCAACATCGAAGAGGGCGGCTCGCTGACGATTATCGCCACCGCGCTCATCGACACGGGCAGCCGCATGGACGACGTGATTTTCGAAGAATTCAAGGGCACCGGCAACATGGAAATCCACCTGGAGCGCAAATTGGTGGACAAACGCGTGTTCCCGGCCATCGATATCAACAAGAGCGGCACCCGCAAGGAAGAGCTCCTGCTTCCCAAGGAAGAGCTCAACCGCGTGTTCATTCTGCGCCGCGTGCTGAATCCGCTGTCCCCGGTCGAGACCATGGAGCTGCTGCTCGACAAGCTGGGCAAGACGCGCACCAACGCCGAGTTCCTGGCTTCGATGAGCGGCTAAGCAAAAGAATGATAGCCACAGATGAACACAGATAACATCAATGAGAGATTTTGTTTTTATCTGCGTTTATCTGTGTTCATCCGTGGCTATATTTTTCACCTCCGGGCCGGTGTAGTTTTCCTTTATAGTTAGAATCCTCTAGAGGCTGCGCAATTTGGGGCTTTCGCTCCTGACAAAATCGCAAAAGACGGCCGCGGCCGCCGCGTTTCTGGTGGTGGGAACGATCGCTTTCGTTTCCCGCACCATCGCCGGCGCCGCCATCGCCACGGCGATCTTTCTGGCGGCCATGGTAGCGAGTATCGCCTGGCTCCGCGGCCGGCTGGCGGCAACCGAGCGCGCGCGCGAGGAAGAGGCGCGGCGCAAGGCGACGCTGGAAACGGCCCTCGACAGCATCGGCGACGCCGTCGTGACAACCGATGGCGCGGGCTCCGTCACGTTTCTCAATCCGGTGGCGGAACAGTTGACCGGATGGCCGGCAGGGGAAGCGTTGGGGCGGCCGCTCAGCGAAGTCTTCCGCGCCATCGACGAGAAGACCCGTACCCCGTTCGACTGTCCGTCCGCCCTCGTTCTTGGCAGCGGCCAGTCCATAGCCTTGCCGAACGGCACCGTCCTGGTGGCGAAGGACGGCCGGGAGATCCCCATGGACGACAGCGCCGCGCTCGTCCCCGCGGGGCGGGGCGCGGCTTCCGGCGTGGTGCTGGTGTTTCGCGATGCGACGGCCCGTCGCGCGGCGCAGCGCGCGCTCGAGGAATCCGAGCGCCAGTACCGCCTTCTGTTCGAAAACAATCCCCAGCCGATGTGGGTGTACGACCTGGAGACGCTGGCCTTTCTGGCCGTCAACAGGGCCGCAATCCAGAGCTATGGCTACACGCGCGAAGAGTTCCTGGCCATGACCATCCGCGACATTCGCCCGGCCGAGGACGTGCCGCGTCTGCTCGACAACGTGCGCCTCTCCGCCGGCCTGCACACCGATGGGCCATGGCGGCATCGCCACAAAGACGGCGCCTTGACGACCGTGGAAATTGCCGCCCATCCGTTGCGCTTCGGCTCGCGAGAAGCCCGCCTGGTGATGGTGTACGACATCAGCGAGCGCACCAGCCTGGAGGCGCAGTTTCACCAGGCGCAGCGTCTCGAAAGCGTCGGCCGCCTGGCCGGGGGAGTGGCGCACGACTTCAATAACCTGCTGGCGGTGATCAACGGCTACGCCGATCTGCTGGCCCAGGACATGGCGTCGGGCAGCTCGGCGAGCTCGATCGTGGCCGAAATCCGCGCCGCCGGCGGGCGCGCCGCGGCTCTCACCCAACAATTGCTGGCTTTCAGCCGCAAACAACTGGTGCAGCCCTCCGTGCTCAACCTGAACCAGATCGTGCGAGACGTGGAGAAGATGCTGCGGCGGCTGATCGGCGAAGATATCGAGCTGGTAATCCAGGCTGAAGAGACGCTGGGCAACGTCAGAGCCGACGCCGGACACCTGCAGCAGATCCTCATGAACCTGGCGGTGAACGCGCGCGACGCCATGCCTCGCGGCGGGCGCCTGGTGATCGAGACTTCGAACGTGGAGCTGGACGACCATTACGAGCAGACCCACAATGGCGCCAGCCGTGGCCCGCACGTGCTGCTCGCGGTAAGCGACAACGGCAGCGGCATGCCGCCCGAGGTGCGGGAGCACATCTTCGAGCCCTTCTTCACCACCAAGCCAATGGGCACCGGCACGGGCCTGGGCCTGGCCACGGTCTATGGGATGGTCAGACAGACCGGCGGTTGGATTTGGGTCTACTCAGAACCGGAGCACGGCAGTGTGTTCAAGATCTACCTGCCGCGCGCCGACGCCGAGATCCCGCGCGAGCGGCCGGAAATCCGGCGAAATCTGCGCGGCAGCGAGACCATTCTGGTGGTGGAGGATCAAGCCGAGGTTCGGCATATGACCGCCACGGCGCTGGGGCGATACGGCTACCGGGTGCTGACCGCGGCGAGCGGTGAGGACGCGCAACGCCTGGCTGCCGCACATCCGGACACGATCCACCTCCTGCTAACCGACGTCATCATGCCCGGCATCACCGGCCGCGAACTGGCCGAACGCATGATCGCGGCACGGAGCGGCATGGCCGTGCTCTACATGTCCGGCTACACGGATCAGACCATGGCGCGCAGCGGCGTGCTGGAACCCGGCCTGCATTTGCTAACCAAGCCGTTCACCCCGTCCGAACTAGCCGAGAAAGTGCGAGCCGCTCTGGGCTCGGAAGCCGCCGCCGCTACCCTGCTGGTGGTTTGCGGAGACGGCGAACGGCGGGCCAAGCTTCGCGACCTGCTGATCGAAGCCGGCTACGCGGTGGCCGAGTCCGGCGGCGGCCAGGAAGCCGCATCCGCGGTGGAAGCGGGGGAGTTCGATTTGCTGGTTGCCGAGCTAAGCGCGGATGAGGAGGGACCGACCCTCCAAGCCGTCTGCGGGCGGCCGCGCGACTGCCCCGTGATCGTTCTCTCGGCGGACGAAGGCGGGGATTTCCTGACACTGGCCGCCGAAACTCGCGCTGCCGCGATTCTACCCGTGCCGGTGGAACGGGAGGAGCTGTTGGAAGCGGTGCGGCGGGCTCTGAGACACTGACAGACCCGCAAAAACTACTGTGATCGGGCAGACGAAGAAAAAGGATCGTCTGCCCCACGGCTGACGCGCGCTATGCCGGCACCGTTTCGCTGGCGTACCGCGCGGCCATTTCTTTCAGGCTGACCGGCTGGTAATCGCCGGCATGGCCGGCCTGGCCAAATTGCGTCATGCGCAGCGCCACCACTTTCTTCATGGCTTCGCGAGCGGGTTTCAGGTAGCTGCGGGGATCGAATTCTTCCGGCTTCTCGGCGAATACCTTGCGGATGGCGCCGGTGATGGCCAGACGATTGTCGGTATCCACGTTGATCTTGCGCACGCCGTTCTTGATGCCGAGTTGGATTTCTTCCACCGGCACGCCCCATGTGGGCTTCAGCTTGCCGCCGTATCGATTGATGATGTCCTGCAGGTCCTTGGGAACGCTGGAGGATCCGTGCATCACCAGGTGGACGTTGGGCAGCTTGTGGTGGATCTCGATCAGCCGATTCATTTTGAGCGTTTCGCCGGTCGGCTTCTGCGAGAACTTATAGGCGCCGTGGCTGGTGCCGATGGCGATCGCGAGCGCGTCCAATCCGGTCTGCTTTACGAATTCCACGGCCTGGTCGGGGTCGGTGAGATGGCTCAGGCCGTCGAGACCGGCGCCATGGCCGTCTTCAATGCCGCCCAGGCAGCCGATTTCGCCTTCCACGGTGACGCCTTTGGCATGCGCCAGTTCCACCACTTCGCGCGTCGCCTTCACGTTGTATTCGAAGCTGGAAGGCGTCTTCCCATCGGGCATGAGCGAGCCATCCATCATGACGCTGGTGAACCCCATGTCGATGGCCGACTTGCAGGTTTCGACCGAGTTGCCGTGATCCAGATGCAGCACGGTGGGGATTTCCGGATAGAGTTCCGTGGCCGCCAGCATCAGGTGATAGAGGAAGCGGTCCTGGGAGTAGGCGCGCGCGCCGCGGCTGGCTTGCACGATCACGGGCGACTTGGTTTCCCGAGCCGCTTCCATGATCGACTGGATCTGCTCCATGTTGTTTACGTTGAAGGCGCCAACGCCGTAGCCGCCCTTGGCTGCTTCGTCCAAAAGCTGGCGCATCGATACGAGGGGCATTTCGGTTTCTCCTTGTGCTTACACTGAAAATGATACTCAGGGGTCTTTAAATAAGACGCTAACACGATTGCGCAAAACCGGGCAATGGGACGCGAGCAGCGCCAAGCGCCTTAGCGCCGTCTGTCACGCCACGCGTTGGCGGCGGACCTTGATTTTGCTTTCGTTCTTGCGGGCTGCCGCGAGGTCATAGGCTAGCTGCATTCCCAGCCACGTCTCCGGCGTGCTGCCGAAAGCCTTGGTCAGCCGGATAGCCATCTCCGGGCTAATGGCCGACTTGCCGGTGATGACGTTGTTGAGAGCCTGCCGGCTGACGCGGAGAATCTTTGCCCCTTCGGGAATAGACAGCCTCAGCGGTTCAAGGCACGCGGTTCGTATGCTGCGGCCCGGATGGGGCGGATTCTTCATCGGCACATCAGGGTACCGTAAAGCAACGCTTACAGTTTGTCAAGCGCTGCTTTACGGTTATGGCGCGAAAGCCCAGTGGACTTCGGTCTTTCTTCGCCGCCCGACCCGTGCTGCGTCAACCGCCCGGATCGAAACTGAGCTTCTAGCAGTTCCCACCAGTGCTAACTCAACGTGGCGCACGCACTCATGCGACGCACTCATGCGTGCCGCGTCGAGATTAGACTAGACTGACACCCGCTTCAGTTCGGACGAGAACTTCCGCCCGTTCCGCCAACTATATGGACACATGACCCCGCACCGCCGATTGCCGCACCTTTACCCGGAAGGTGCACCGCTGTTTCTCACCTGGCACCTGCATGGCAGCGTGCCCGCTTCTTTGCTGCCCCCGCCCGGCCCGCTCGCCTCGGGAGAAGCGTTCGTTTGGCTGGACCGCCAGTTGGATACCATGCGGCATGGACCAATGTACCTTCGGCAGCCCGACATCGCACGAATCGTGGTCGGCTGCGTCCGCAAGGGAGTGGAACTGGGGCACTACGAACTGGGGGCTTACGTGGTCATGGCGAACCATGTGCATCTACTGATTCGACCTAAGATCACCCCCGACCACTTGCTAAAATCCCTCAAAGGCGCCAGTGCACGATTTGCCAATCGCCTGCTGGGGCGCACCGGGGAACCCTTTTGGCAAAAGGAATCCTATGATCACTGGGTGCGGAATCGAGGCGAGTTTGAGAAGATTCGGGCGTACATCGAAAACAATCCGGTTAAGGCCGGGTTGGTCCGCACTCCAGGGGACTTTCCCTGGTCGAGCGCGGGCGTCGAGATGAGTCTCGACGCGGCACGCACGAGTGCGTGCGCCACATTGGGTGGCGCTTCTGGGTGCAATCCCCGCTGACGACCCGGACGCCAACAGCAGCTCCGGATCGCGCGAAACCGTTTCGTTCACTCAAAAGCTGGCGCCGCCTCGCTTTGGCCACGCGAGGCGGCGGAGATTTGCCGCCATCCACAGGCGGTCAATGCGGACCACTGGGTCAACAGCGTGGCGAGTCTTTGCGGCCTAACGCAGTCCTCCGAGTCGGCGTGCATGAATGCCTCGCCAATGGCCTTCCGCTTATCTTCAAGCGGACGAGATGGCGGCGGCTCCTTATATAACCAGCAGTGTGCAATTGCCGTGCGCTTGCAGCACGGGCACAGCTTGGGAAGGAAGTCTTTTTCAAATGCGGGGTAGATCATCTTTTCTCCTATCTTTTAAGCTATTTAAAATAAAATAGTTAGCTAAAGGTAAGAGGGTAAAATTATACAGAGGCCGGGTCGAGAATCGACATTCGACTTATCTGATTATACCATTTCCCCGGCTCTCATGCCCTTGCGCCGGCGCGGTTAGCGTCCGGGGCTTCGCTCAACGTTTTGGCCTCTCGTCAGCGCACACCCACGGCTGCGTAAGGAATTTCAGGTACAGACTCGCGACTTGGCTTAATTCAACGTCAAATGCGGTTTGGCCCGACCGCTTGTCGCCGTGGCCGTCATCCTTCAGGTCCGGGAAATCGCGCAACACCCGGCTCTGAACCGGAGTATATTGATAGACTGATCCATCAGCGTGGCCTGGTGCCGATAGATCTGTGTGCCAAACCTCGCACCCAAAGCGATGACCCTCTTGTTGTCTCCCTGCAGGTAACGGTCCTCGAAGCTACTTCGCTCGAACGGCTGCAGTACCAAAACTGCACACTGATAAGCTTCTAATCCAGCCTTTTCGGCACGCATGAGAGAAACCAGATCGCTGTCGATGTTCCAAGCACTCTTACCCTCGAATCTGCCGGCTTCGTGGGCCGCCGCCGACGCGTACCATAAGGCAACCTCGCTGGCCTCTGCGAACGCATAGCGGCTGTTGACATCGCCTCGGTACAAATATTCGCAGGCTGGTGCGGACGACACCGGCGCCGCTTTCGTTTGCGCGTGGCCGAGAGCCCCCATCAAAACGACCGCGCCCAACACCCCAACTGGCTGGATCTTGCACGTCATTTATGCCCAGGCACCTCGCTGAGTTAATTTTGGGGGAAACCTGGGAAACCTGGGGACAGCCCGCGTGTTTCCTCCCAACGCTGCAGGCTAAAGCCTAATGGCACATACTTTTCGCAACGGCGAACGCGGCGTAACTGGTAGGGTGGACCCCTTGGTCCGCGCGGGACGCCCTCGTCCCGTACTTCTCCCCGAGAATCCGGTCTACGACACTGGCGAAGATCCGGCCGCGGGGCCGGCTGCGGACGAGGGCGTCCGCCCTACAGCTTATGCGTTGCCCTATCATCCGCCTACGCGCCGCGGAGATCGCTCAATCCCCCAGAAACTTCCCCAGCTTCCGCAGGCCGGCCACATTGTCGCACACGGCTTTCAGCCCGGCGGTGATCGGAATTGCGAGCAACAATCCCGGGGCGTCCCACAAGAAGCCCCACAGCATCAGCGAAAAGGTGACTACCAACGGGTTCAGGTGGACTCGCGATCCTACAAGCTTCGGGTAAAGAAGGTTGAGCGCCACCAGGTGAAGCAGACCCACGGAAACCACGATCAGCACGTACAGGGGCACCGCGTTCACGGTGAGGGCGGAGAACAGCGGCGGGAGCATCGCCAGCGGCAGGCCCACGTAAGGCACCAGGCTGAGGAAGCCGCTGAGCGGGCCCACCAGAATCGGAAACGGCACGCCCATCCACAAGAACATGCTGGAGCTGATGATGGCCAGCGTGAGTCCGAGGACAAAATTGCCGGTGACGAAAGCCCTCGCCATCTCGGCAATTCCCTGCAAGCTTCGCGCCGCCACCACCCGGTCTTCTCCGGAGAAGAACTGCAGGAAGCTGCGATTCAGGTGGTCGCGCCAGCTCAACATGAAATACACCAGAAACGGCACGAAGGACGCCATCAGCAGAAACATGTAGAACGAGTTCAGGCGCGCGGCGATGAAGTCGCCGATGGGCGTTCGCTCCTCGTGAATCCGAACTTCGGGAATCGCGCCGGGGATGGCCGGGGGCTGCGGCTGCGGTGCCTGTGGCCGGCCCCGCTTGGTGGGCCGCGCCGCTGCCGCTTGCTGCGCCCGCAGCCGGTCTTGCTCTTCCTGCCGCTGTTGGGCGGGAACCAGCAGCCGGGTGGCGTTATCCTCCGCGGCGGCAACCTTCCGCTGCGCCGTGTCCACCAGTTCCCCGATGCGCTCGCCATATTTCGGCAACACGTCATAGAGCGCCGAGAATTGGGAATACGCGCCCAGCCCCACCACGTACAGCATGGCCAGCGCCAGCGTGCACACCACAAAACTTGCCAGCGCGCGCGGAAGCCGCACGCGCGTCAGCAGCACCACGAACGGATCCAGGATGAATGCGATCACCACCGCCACGATCGAAGTGATGAATATGGCGCGGCCGTAGTATAACAGCGCCACCATCGCGCCGAGCGCGATCAGCCACTGGGCACGTTCCGGTGTGGTTTTCGTAGCGGCTGCGGTAAATGGGACAGGCTTGGTGACCAAGGCCACGGACGATCGGCTACCCTTATCTCGAATCTAGCATGAGCTTGTCTATAATGAAATGGAATTGAGTTTCAAGCCTCTCACGGGCGAGGCGGAATCCACCGCTTTCGCCTTGAAATCCCGCATTTTGGCTCTCGACCTCGGCAAGAAGCGCATCGGCTTGGCCATCAGCGATCCGTTGGGAATTACGGCGCAAGGGCTTCCGAATTTGGTGCGCACGCGGAAACGCGCCGATCTGGCCGCTCTCGATGGGCTGGCGCGCGAGCGCGGTGTGAGCCTGTTCCTAATGGGAAACCCGATAAACATGGGCGGCAGCGAGGGGCGCCAATCGGCATGGGTACGCGAGTTCGCCGAAATGTTGGGAAAATACACGGGCCTCGCGGTCAAGCTGTGGGATGAGCGCCTCACCAGCGTGGAGGCCGGACGGGTACTGCGCGAAAGCGGCATCGGCATCCAAAAGCGCGCCGCGGCGGTGGACCGGCTTTCGGCGGTAATCCTGCTGCAAAGCTACCTCGATTCGTTATGAGACGGCTGCGGTGGGTGGCGCTCGGTGTGCTTTTACTGACGGGCGGCGCTGCGTGGCGCCTCGGCCGGCCGTACCGTGGTTTCGACGAGGCGGTGTTCGTCGATCTGCCGCATGGCACTTCCACTTTCGCCATCGGGCAGCGGCTGGCCTCCGCGGGGGTGGTGCGCAGTCCGTGGGATTTTCTCGCCGCGCGGCTATGGACGCCCGCTCGCGTGCTGCAGGCCGGCGAGTACCGCTTCGATCGCCCCGCCACGGCTGCGGAAGTCGTCCAGCGCCTCGCGCGCGGCGACATCTTTTACTACTCGCTCACGGTGCCGGAGGGTTGGAACATGTACGATATCGCCGAGGCTGCTGGCCAGTTCGGCGGCTTTAGTGCGGACCAGTTCTTGCAGGCCGCGCGCGACCCGTCGCCGATTCGCGATCTTGACCCGGAAGCGCCCAGCCTGGAAGGTTATCTCTTCCCCGAAACCTACCGTCTGGCCCGCCATGCGACACCGCGCGAACTTTGCCGGGAGATGACCGATCGGTTTCGCGAGGGCTGGCGAAAAGCCGGCGCGGCCAACGTTCACCAAACCGTTATCCTCGCCTCCATGGTGGAGCGCGAAGGCAAGCTGCCGGAGGAGAGGCCGCTCATCGCCGCCGTCTTTTTCAACCGGCTGCGAATGGGTATGCCGCTCGATTCCGACCCAACCACGATTTACGCCGCCATGCTGGACGGCCGGTGGCGCGGCGCTATTCACCGATCCGATCTCGATAGCGGCAGCCCGTACAACACCTACCGCCACGCGGGCCTTCCGCCCGGCCCGATCGCCAACCCCGGCCTGGAATCGATTCGCGCCGTGCTTCACCCGGCCGCGTCCCCGGCGCTGTATTTCGTGGCCCTGCCGGATGGGTCCGGCGGTCACCAGTTTTCCGTTAGCCTCGCGGATCACCGGATCGCCGTCGACCGCTATCGGCGCGCGGGCCGGCAATGAGTCCAACGCCTGGCAGCGCCAGCGGCGCCTCCAAATCGGCCAAACTGCGCCTGGCCGATTACCTGGCTGAGGCCGCCCCGGCCGAAATCACCGAGGCCGTGTGGCTCGACCTGCTGGCCAGGCTGGCGCCGGTTTCGGAAAGTTACCTGCGCGACCTCCTGCGCGCTACCGGCCTGCCGTTTGCCCAGCCTTACGCGGGTGTGCGGCAGCATACCTTCGAGGAACTGGAGCGATCCCTGCGCGAACTCGGAGCCGTCTACTCCGCGGCCCTGGCGGCCGGCGATCGCGAGCGGGCCCGCTATTGCCGCCGCCAGGTGATTGCCGCCAAGGACCGAGCCAAGTTTCTGGCCGCCAGTTCGCGCCAGCCCGACGGCAAGCGCGCGCAAAAACGCCAGATGGCGGATTGGATGCTCGTCTGGCTGGAATACCCCGGCCTTTTCCCCGCCTGGGTTGAAGCCCGCAAGAAACGCATGTGAGCACCCGTGGCGCGGGCTGTCAAGCTGGTTAAAGCCCGTGCCACCAGGGGTAGCACCGGCTTTAGCCGGTGAGATATTTTTGTTGTTTACGAAAAATGAATGATGTGTCATTCTTTATTTATGACACGACTATTGCTACGCTCCCTGCTGGCTTCCCTGCCTGCACTGTTGCTCTATGTCTTTGTTTTGCCTTGGCTTTCCCTGCGCTTCGATGGATGGCTTGGCCTCGTCTGGCGCTTGCCATCCTGGGTCGAGCTGTTGGCGGCGCTCCTGATGTTGGCCGGCGGCGCGATCGCGGCCTATTCCTTCTGGGCTCTGACCTTTGCTGGCCGCGGCACACCGAACCCGCTGGTTCCGACCACTCGTCTGGTGGAATCGGGCCCGTTTCGCCGCTCCCGCAATCCCCTGATGCTGGGCGGCTGGTTGTTCGGGGCGGGCCTTGCCCTGCTGCTACGCTCGGCGAGTTTGCTGGCTCTGGTCGGCCTCATCGTCATTGCGGGAGCCGTCTATGTCCGCCGGGTGGAAGAACCCAGGATGCTGGCGCGCTTCGGCCAGAGTTGGACACGATATGCCAGCCACACCCCGCGCTGGCTCACCATGGCGCTGGTCGCAGCCTTAACCTTGGCCGGAATTCCCGCTCGTGGAGTATAAGCAAAGCGAGAAGATGGCCGGGCGCAAGCAAGCCCGGCGCCGGCGCTTCCTCGACGTAGCCATCGCCCAGTTCGGGCGGCTGGGGTATCATGCCGTAACCGTGCCGGCGATCGTGGCCGAGTCCCAAAGTTCCACGGGCGCATTCTATCTCTACTTTCGGAACAAGGAGGATGTCTACGTCGCGGCGCTCGAAGAGATCGGCGGGCGGCTTGCCACTGCGATCAACGGCGCGATGCTCAAGCAGAGCCGGCCCGAGGCGCGGATGGATTCGGCCGTGAGGGCCTTCGTCGAATGGCTGGCGGGAAACCCCGCCGAAGCCCGCATGCTGGTGGAAGCGGCGGCTCTGGGAGGCCGAATCGAGCAGGCGCGCCGGGCAATTATCGAAAGCCATGTGCGGTCGGTCTCCATCGCGCTGGAGCAGGTGGCGCCGTGGTTTGACGCAGACGAGCGGACGGTGGTAGCGCGTTGCTGGGTGGGCAGCGTGCTGGAGGCGGCGATGGGGTGGTTGAGTACCGCTCCCGAAGAGCGGATGGAAGCGGAGCGGGTGGCGGCCATCGTGGCCGAATTCAATCTGCGGGGGGCGGGTTTGGGGGGTGGCGGGAGAACGGGAGAGAGTTGAGGAGGCGGTTTCGCGAGTACGGCCCGATGCCAGACAGTTTATTGGCAGAGGCCAAGTCGCCCGGCAAATTGTGGGGCTATTCTGCCTGCGGACCAGCTTTCTGGCCGGTCCAGCCGGCCGAAGTCCCGGTAGAATTGCCCGCCCTACACTTTGCTCTTCGTGCCCGCAGTAATTCCCGCGCTAATATCCTTGCCATATTCGAACGGCGCGTCTATCGTCCCTTACCATCGCCCTTTACTCGCGGCGGAGTAAGTCGAACGAGAGTAACATGAGGGATCGGTAGCAATGCCATCCGACATTACTTATGACGTCTTTCTGAGCTACAGCTCGCAGGATAAGCCGCGGGTGCGGGCGCTGGCTGAGCGGCTTCGCAGCGCCGGGTTGCGGGTGTGGTTCGACGATTGGGTCGTGCGGCCAGGCGACGATATCTACCTGGCGGTTGAACACGGCCTGGGGGCTGCCCGAGTGCAGGTGCTGTGCCTGTCGCCGGAGGCGCTGGCGTCGGACTGGGTGACGCTCGAACGCAGCACAGTGCTCTTCCGCGACCCGGGCAACGCCGGCCGCCGCTTCGTCCCTCTCTTGCTGGCCAATTGCGAGTTGCCGGACACGCTACGGCGCTACAAGTATGTGGACTATCGCGAGGCAACGCGGGCGGCGTTCGAGCAATTGCTGGCGGCCTGCCGATCTGAAGCGGAATTGCCGCCGCCCGCTCCAAAACGCGAGCAGCGGGCGGAAAGGCCCAAGCCGAAGCCGACGGTCGAGGTCCAGCCGCTGGCCGAACTGGAGCGTAAGCTCACAGGGCACAAAGGCTGGGTCTTTAGCGTGGCGGTCAGCCCGGATGCAATGTGGGTGGTGTCCGGCTCCGGGGACAACACGATCAGAGCTTGGGACCTGGAGACCGGTAAATGCCGGGTGACGCTGAAGGGGCACACCGACGACGTCAACTCTGTTGCCATCACGCCGGATGGGAAGCAGATTCTTTCAGGCTCCGACGACCATTCCATCCGCATCTGGGATGTAGCGGATGGACGGGAAGTCGCCTGTTGGCAGTCGAGCGGCGACCTCATCCTTGCGGTCGCCCCTCTGCCGGATGGCCGCCGCATCATTACCGCCGGCGCGGTTGGGGCACTGGAGATCTGGGATGTCGCGAGCCAACAGCGGTTGGCAACGCTGGAAGGCCATAGCGGCCCGGCGAAATCCGTCGCGGTTTCGAAAGACGGGAGACGGGCGGTTTCGGGCTCGGGCGACAATACGGTCCGGCTCTGGGACCTTGAAGGGGGGAAATGCCTGGCGACGCTAAACGGCCATTCGGGTATAGTTGCCTCGGTCCAGATCACACCGGACGGTCGCTTCGCCTTTTCGGGATCAGCCGACAAGACCATCAAGATCTGGAGTCTGGACACGGGGACCTGCCTCGCGACTTTGGAGGGCCATCAGCAGAAGGTGCATTCGGTCGCCCTTTCGCCCGACGGGACGCGGCTCGCCTCCACGGGCTTCACGGACTACACGGTCCGACTCTGGGATTGGAGATCGGGGGCGTGCCTGCAAGTGATCAGGTACAAGGAGCCGGACACCCCAATTTCCGTTGCTTTCAGCCCCGACGGCTCCCGGCTCATCGTCGGTATGGCAGACGAAGCTGCGGCGATCTTCGTCTACCGCATCGCCGCCGCCCGACCCGCTCCTCCGGCCGAACCCACCCGCCGCTACGTCAATGCCAAGGTCGTCCTGCTTGGCGAGGGCGCGGTGGGTAAGACCTCGCTGGCGCACCGGCTGGTGGAAGACAAATACGTGGTGAAGGACCGCACCCACGGCATGAACGTCTGGCCGCTGGAGCTGCCGCTGCCGCCAGACGCCACCATGGACCGCGAAGCGCTGCTCTGGGACCTGGCGGGGCAGGAGGATTACCGCCTGATCCACCGCCTATTTCTGGACGAAACCGCGCTGGCCCTGCTGCTGATCAATCCGCAGAAGGACGATCCGTTTGCCGAGGCGGGCGATTGGCTGAAGGCCCTCGATACAGCCACCGGCGGACGGGAACCGAAACGCGAGCCGGCCCGGCTGCTGATCTTCTCGCAGGTCGATGTCGGCGGCATGAAGCTCGGCAACGCCAAGATCGAGCGCTTCGCCGAGCAGCACCGCTTCGCAGCGTGGCTCGCCAGCAGCGCCAAGACCGGCGAGAACTGCTCCGACCAGGCCAACGGGGGAAAACCGTCGCACCTGAAGCAGCTCATCGCGGAGAGCATCCCCTGGGACAACCTGCCGTGGACTGCTACGCCTCGGCTGCTGGCCGAACTGAAGAACGCGGTGATGAAGATGCGCGCCGCAGCCGACATCCGCCTGCTGCGGTTCGCCGAACTGGCGCAGCGGCTGGAGCAAGCGCTGCCTGGCGAGAAGTTCGGCGAATCCGACGTACGTACGGCGGTGACCTTGCTGGCCAATTACGGCCTGGCCCAGCCGCTGAAGTTCGGCGACCTAGTGCTTCTGCAGCCGGAACTGCTGAACGGCTACGCCGGGGCGATCATCCGCTCGGCGCGCGCCCACCGTGACGAGATCGGCAGCGTGTTGGAAGCGGACATCTACCAGCCGGACTTCGATTTCACCGGAGTCGACCGGCTGCCGCGGGCGGACGAGGAACTGTTGCTGCGCGCCCTGGTGCAGACGCTCCTCGACCATTCGCTTTGCATCGCCGAGGAGACGCCGCGCGGCCGCCAGTTGGTGTTCCCGTCGCAGTACCGCCGCGAGAAAGACATCCCCCGCCAGCCCGACTTGTTCGTCTCCTACACCTTCTGCGGCGAGTGGCAGAGCATCTGGACCACGCTGGTGGTGCGGCTCTGGTACAGCCAGGAGTTCGAACACCGCGAGTTGTGGCGCAACGCGGCCGAGTTTGCCTCCAGCCGCGGGCACCTTCTGGGCTTGAAGATCGACAACCGCCAGGGCGAAGGCGAAGCGACGATCGGCCTCTACTTCGACGTCCAGACGCCGGATGAGCTGAAGGTGATCTTCATCGAGTACGTTCACCGGCACCTGGCCCGGTACGGCTGCGAAGTACGGCGCAACCGGCGTTACGTGTGCGCGGCATGCGGCACGCCCGTCACCGATCTGGCCGCGGTGCGCAGGCGATTCGAGGCCGGCAAGGGTTTCATCACCTGCCAAAACTGCGACGAACGGGTGCTGCTGATCGACTTCATCGAGCAGAGGCTGAAGAGCGACCCGGTAGCGCGGAAGATTCTGGGCATGGAAGAAACCGCCACGCGGCAGCTCGACGCCCAGGCGCTGGAGCAGATCCTGATCGGCCACGTGCAGGCGATCGCCGGCGAGGCCAACCAGATTTTCCGCGAGCTGACGAAATTCGACTACGGCATCGACGGCGAAATCGAGTTCAAGGACAACGACGGCAACCCCAGCGGCAAGAAAGTCTACGTCCAGCTCAAGAGCGGCAATTCCTACCTGCGGACGCGGCAGCGCGACGGCCGCGAAATCTTCGATGCGAAGGACGAGCGGCATCTCGACTACTGGATCTCGCAACCGGTCGACGTCTATCTGGTCATCCGCCAGACGGACGAACGAACCGGCGCGCAATCCATCCGCTGGATGAACGTCACCCGGTATCTCAAGAACCGGCCCGACAAGCAGAGCCGCCAAATCGTCTTCGACGGCCAGCCTTTGACGATGGAAGCGGTGTGGAGAGTGCGCGACGAATTCTTTCCGGCTCCGCGTGGCAGAAAGCGGTAGAGGGTCGAAGGCCCGTCTCGCGTGTGCCCATGGCTTACTGCCGCTCGAGGCTTAGCCGCCACGGCTGGCCGGCTAGGAATAGCGATCCATCCAGAGCTTCGCCGCGCGCGGAAAGCGGGATGGTGAATTGCTTTCCCGCGGCGCGCTCGGAAACACGCACTTCGCTCGCCAGCGCGCCCTCGATCAGGTATTCGCTATTGAAGTGCATCAACTTTCCGAACCAGCTCCGGTTGCGAACGATGCGGGCTTCGGTGATGCCAATTCCTCCGACCTGCCCGGTGACGGCAGCGTCGGCGTGGATGGTCAGGACTACCGCGGTGCCGGCCGGAGTTGCACGCCAGGTTCCCACCAGATCGGCGGATGGAGAAAGCGCAGGAGTCATCAGCGGCGGCCGCACGAAGATCTCGTTGGCGCAGAGAAGAAGGAATAACGCCAGAAGCGCCAGAAGACCCAAAACCACGGTCCGCGACAAGCGCCAGGGAGCAAGTCCCGCGGGTGCGTCGGTCCGGAGCCGCTCCCAGCAGAGGATGTGGACGATCGCCACCAGCGCCGGAAGCCAGAAGGCCCACATTCTGAGATGTTCGCGGCCGATCGCCACCAGAAGCGCAAACCCCGCCACGCTCACCATGCCGCCCAAACCCTCCCACTTCCAAGCCAGCAACAGGCCCACGGTGAGGCCCGCCATGCCGAGAAACGAGAGTTTTTCGCTAGCCGTGAGTTGGGAAACCGCGGGCATTCCTTCGCCCACAAGTAGGGCGAGGAACAGGAGAACTATGAGCGTCCCCAGGATGCGCGCCGTCCAGCGGCCCATTACGGCGATCCGCCAGGACGCGTTTGCCAAGGCAGCCATACGGGAATACTGGCATATTCAGGTTTGAATAGCAAAATTTGCGCCTATACTCGGGAAGGAGGCCGCGGGCGATGGTCAAACTGCGTGCACTGGAATCGGCCGATCTCGACGCCGTCCATGCGCTGGTCTCGCGAATGGACGTGGTGCGGTACATGCTCTTGCCGCTATGCTCGCGGGAGCAAAGCGAGGAATTCCTTCGCAATTCGATGATCGAGTCACCGTCCGATCCCTGGAGATCGATCGTACGAGCCATCGTCGAATGCCCCAGCGGTAATCTCGTGGGGCTGTGCGGCGTGGTCATTCTGCGGGGCTCCGAAGAAGGCGAGATTTGGTACCTGGTTCAGCCCGAAGCGTGGGGCAAGGGAATCGCCACGGACGCGTCCCGGCAAATCGTCGGCTTCGGTTTCGGCCAGCTCGGCCTGCACCGCATCTGGGCAACCTGTCTTCCCGAGAATCCCGCATCCGCACGCGTGCTGGAAAAGGTGGGCATGCGAAAGGAAGGCTTCCTGGTCGGGCACCTGAAGATTCACGGAGAATGGAAGAGCTGTTCTCTATACGCGATGCTCGCCGAAGAGTGGAGCTCGGATCCCGCTTAGCGGTGGGACAGACCATCGTTCTTCGTGGTCTGTCAGGCCCCCGCCAGTCGACAGACGACAGAAAACGATCGTCTGTCCCATCGGAATATTACAGTGCCGGAGTCTAACCGCCGGTACGCCTATCCAGCACGCTTCCATCCGCGCCGATGAGCACCACCTCAAAATCGAGCGTGCCATCGGCGTGGGTGGAACAGCTCAGGCACGGGTCGTAGGCGCGCACTACCGCGGAGACGCGATTCAGCATGCCCTCTTCGATTTCGGCGCCGTGAACGAAATGCCGCGCTACTTCCCCGACGCTGCGGTTCATGGCCAGGCTGTTGTGCCCGGTGGCGACGATCAGGTTCGCCCAGCGAACGGCGCCGTTTTCGTCCACCTTATAGTGATGGATCAGCACACCGCGCGGCGCTTCGATCATGCCCACGCCTTCCTGGCGGTTGACGGCTGCGTGCGAGCGCACGTGGGTATCGCAGATAGCGGGGTCGGCCAGCAGCACTTCCATCTTTTCGAGCGCGTGAACCAGCTCGATCAAACGGGCGTAGTGATAATGGAACGAGCCGTGGACCACGGGTCCGAAACGCTGGCGGAATTCGGCGAGTTTGAGGTCCGCTTGCGGCGTGCCCAGCGTCTCCGCCACGTTCAGCCGCGCCAGCGGCCCCACCCGGTACTCGCCGCCGGGAAAGCCCAACGGCTTATAGTAAGGCGACTTGAGATAGGAACCGCGCTGCGATGCCTCGCCGATCACGCTGGCATAATGCGCTGCGGGAATGTCTTGCGCCACCGTCCCGCCATCCGCATCCTTGAATTGCAGCAGGCCGTCGTACCAATCGAGCGCTCCGTTGCGGCCGACTAATCCGGCGTACAAAGTCGCGGCGGAGCCGAAGTGGGCGATCTCTTCGGCATAGCGGTCGAGCAGGCCCTCAAATTGTTCCAGCGTGTGGCTGGCGAGGGCGCGCGCCTCGGGCAAGCCGGCCAGGATCCGCTCCCGCGCCGCCGTGCCCAGAGGCGCATTGACGCCGCCCGCTACGATCCACGACGAGTGGATCCGCTCCCCGGCCAGGGCTTCGATGGCGTCCTGCCCGAACTTGCGCAACGCCACGCCTGCGCGCGCGGTTTGCGGATCGGCATCGATCAAGCCGAAGACATTGCGGCGCGCCGGATCGGAATCGAAACCCAGCAACAGGTCGGGAGCGGACAGATAGAAGAAACTCAGCGCGTGCGACTGCGCCATCTGCGCGCAATGCACCAGTTCCCGCAGCTTGACGCCGGCCTCCGGCGGCGTCACCGCCATGATCGTATCGCAAGCTTTGGCCGACGCCAGCAGATGGCTGATGGGGCAGATGCCGCAAATCCGCGCGGTGATCGACGGCATCTCGTAGAACGGCCGGCCCTCGACGAACTTTTCGAATCCGCGGACCTGGGTGACGTGCAATTGCGTGTCGGCGACGCTTCCCTTGTCATCGAGGTAGATATCGATCTTGGCGTGCCCCTCGATGCGGGTGACGGGATTGATGGTGACTTTGCGCATGGCCGCTCCCGGTTATCCGAACTTCACTTTCGAGCGCAGGTCCGGCATGCGCCCATCTAACAACTCGTTGAGCACAAAGCCGATGGCTTTCGCCGAGGGCGGGCAGCCGGGCACATGCAGGTCCACTTTGACGAACTCGTGGACCGGTACAGCTTGGCGCAAAAGGGCCGGCACGCCTTCGCTGGGCACCACGCGGTTGGCCTGCGCGCCTTCCACGTAGATCCGCTCCAGCAGCTTGCGCGCCGGCATCTGGTTGCGGAGCGCGGAAATGTTCCCCGCCACGGCGCAATCGCCCAGCGAGACCACCAGCCGGCTGCGCTGGCGCACGGCGCGGATCTTTTCCAGGTCCTCCTGCGAGCTGACCCCGCCTTCCACCAGCGTCACGTCCACCTGCTTGGGAAATTCCTGCGCGTCCACCAGCGGCCCATAAACCAGGTCGGCGCGCCGGGCCACGTTCAGAATCGCCTCATCGATATCCAGGGCCGACATGTGGCAGCCCGAACAGCCATCCAGCCACACGGTTGCCAGTCGCACTTTTTTCATACGTGAACTCCGCGCCGGGCGGCCAGGCGCCTGATACTGCGGTCCTGCTTGACCATTTCCTCCACGCCGAAGCCTTTCTCGGCCAGCGCGCCAGTGGGGCACACCTGCACGCATTTGCCGCAAGTGGTGCAGCTTCGCGACTCGCCCCACGGCCGGTTCATATCGGAAACGATCATCGAGTGGCTACCGCGCCCGCTCACGTCCCATACGCGCGCGCCTTCCACTTCCGCGCACACGCGCACGCAGCGCGTACACAGAATGCAGCGATTGTGGTCCAGCACGTACCGCTCGTGGGACGCATCCACCGACATTTTGGGAAATGAATATGGATAGCGCACCCAGGTGACGCCCAGCCGCTGCGCTATATTCTGCAATTCGCAATGGTTGTTGGAGACGCAGACGGCGCACTGGTGATTGCGCGCCGAGAACAGAAATTCGAGCGCCATGCGGCGGTATTGGGTCAGCTTTTCAGAGTTGGTGGTGACGCTCATGCCGTCCTGCGCCGGCGTCGTACAGGCCGGCAGCAACCGGCCCACGCCCGAGACCTCCACGATGCACAGGCGGCAGCCGCCCATCGGCGAGAGGTTTTCGAGCCAGCAGAGGGTGGGAATGAATTTGCCGCCGGCGCGGGCAACCTCCAGGATGGTCTGGCCCTCCCGCGCTGCCACGTACTCGCCGTCGATCCGTACCGAAATTTTTTCAGCCATGGTTTTGTCCGACACGCCGTGTCTCCTAGTGGTGGTGGTCGCGGAGGTCGCAGCGCAGGCAACGCGCCGCTTCCTCCAGCGCCTCTTCGGCCGTAATCCCGACCACCGCTTCGTCGAAATTCTCCACCCGCTCGGCCGCCGGCAAGTCGTGGGCGCGATGGCGCGGACCGGGCTCGGGTTCGTCGGGAGTCTCGGTGCCGTACGGCAATTGCGCCGCGATGCGTTCCCATCGTCCGGGTCCCATGACGCGAGCGTCGATCATGCGCGCGGCCTTTTTGCCGTAGCCCATGGCGTTGGAAACGTTGGACGCTCCGGAGATGAGGTCGCCGCCGGCATAGAACTTGCTGCGGCTGGTTTCGAGCGTGTAGCGGTCCACTTCCACGGTGCCGTCCTCGCGGATGCGGAAGCCGGAGGCGCGGGCGAAATCCTTATCTACCGCTTCGCCCACGGCCAGAATGACGGTATCGCACTCCAGGCGGCGGATCTCTTCGGTAGGAATCGGCCGCCGCCGCCCGGAGGCGTCGAACTCGCCCAGCGTGGTGCGGACCACTTCGATGGCCTTCACGTTGCCCTGCTCGTCGCCGACAATGCGGTGCGGCGTGGCCAGAAACCGGAACCGGACTCCTTCCTCTTCGGCGGCGTCGGTTTCTTCCCGAATCGCGGGCATATCCTTCCGCTCGCGGCGATAGACGATGGTCACGTCGGCTCCCATGCGGCGCGCCGTGCGGGCCGAATCGACGGCCGCGTTTCCACCGCCCACCACCACCACTTTCTGCCCCAGCGGGGTAGGCTCGCCTTTGGCGATCGATTCCAGAAAGAGCAGCGCCGGCAGGACGCCTTTCGATTCCGTGCCCGCCAGGTACACCCAAGCCTCTTTCCAGGTGCCGATGGCCAGAAACACCGCGTTGTATTGGTTGTCCAGGTCGTTCAACGCAATGTCGGTTCCGACCGAAACTCCGGTTACGATCTCGACGCCCATGCGGCGGATCAATTCCACCTCGCGGCGGATCACGTTCTTCGACAGGCGGTACTCGGGAATCGCGTACCGCAACATGCCGCCCGGCTCGGGATGGGATTCGTAGATGGTCACTTGATGGCCCAGCAAGGCCAGGTAGAAAGCGGCCGTGAGCCCGGTCGGCCCGCCGCCCACGATGGCGATCTTGCGATCGGTCGGCGCGAGTTTCCGCGACGCGATGCGATCGGCTAGTTGGTCGAAGCGGTCCGAATCGAAGATCGAATCGGCGATGAAGCGGTGCACTTCCCGCATGTTGATGGCGCTATCGATGGCGCGCCGCCGGCAGCGGTCCTCGCAAGGGTGCTGGCAGACCCGGCCGGTGGAGGCGGGAAGCGGATTGTCGAGCACCACCGCTTCGAATGCGTCGTCGATCCGGCCTTCGTTGTAAAGCTGGAGGAAGCGCGGAATGTTCATGTGCAGCGGGCAACTGTTTTCACAAGGCGATAGCGCCAGCTCTTCGCACACGCCGGCGCGGCAACGTTTGGCGCGGATGTGGTCCTCGAACTCGTGCCGGAAATGCCGCATGGTGGTGAGCAGCGGATTGGGCGCGCTCTGGCCCAGGCCGCAGAGCGAGGTGTCGCGGACCATGCGGCCGATTTCGTCCAGCCGGTCGAGATCCGATTCCGCCGCGCGCCCGCGCGTGAATGCGTTCAAAATGCGCAGCGATTGGTCCAGCCCCACGCGGCACGGAATGCACTTGCCGCAGGATTCCGAATGCGTGAATTCGATGAAGTAGCGGGCCACGTCCACCATGCAGTTGTCTTCATCCATCACCACCATGCCGCCGGAACCCATGATGGACCCGAGCTGCGCCAGGGTTTCGTAGTCCACCGGGGTGTCGAACATCTCCTGTGGAATGCAGCCGCCGGAAGGCCCGCCGGTCTGCACGGCCTTCACCGGCTTGCCGCCGGTGCCGCCGTCGCCCACGTCGTAGATGAAGGTTTTGAGCGGCGTTCCCAGCGGCATTTCCACCAGGCCGGTGTTGTTCACCTTGCCCACCAGCGAAAAGACCTTGGTGCCGGCGCTCTTGGTGCTGCCGGTTTCGCTGAACCACGCCGGGCCCTTGGCGACAATGGGCGCGATGTTGAACCACGTCTCCACGTTGTTGATGTTGGTGGGCATTCCCCAGAGGCCTTTTTGGGCCGGGAACGGCGGGCGCGGCCGAGGCCTTCCGGCATAGCCTTCGAGCGACGCAATCAGCGCGGTTTCCTCGCCGCAAACGAAAGCGCCGGCGCCTTCCACCAGGCGAATGTCGAACTGGAACCCGCGCCCCATGATGTTGTCGCCCAGCGTGCCCGATTGGCGGGCCTGCTCGATGGCGCGGTTGAGCCGGTGCACCGCCAGCGGATACTCGGCGCGCACGTAGATAATTCCCTCGGTCGCGCCCATCACGTAGCCGCCGATGACCATTCCTTCCAGTAGAGAATGCGGATCGCTTTCGATCTCGTTGCGGTTCATGTAAGCGCCGGGGTCGCCTTCGTCGGCATTGCAGATGGCGTACTTGTGTTCCCCCACGGCCTTGCGCAGGAACTCCCATTTGAGGCCGGTGAGGAAACCGGCGCCGCCGCGGCCGCGCAGTTTGGCGGCCTTGATCTGCTCGATCACCAGCTCGGGATTGGCGTCGATCAGCACCTTATATAAGGATTGGTAACCGCCCACGGCGATGTACTCCTCCACGTCGTCGGGGCTGATCAGGCCGGAATTTCGCAGCACGATCTTTTTCTGCGGCTTGAAGAACGGCACGTCCTGCCAGGAAGGGATTTTGGGAAAGCCGGTGCCGTACTGGATGTGGGCGGTGAGGTGGTCCCACTCTTCGATTTTGCAGAGAGCCAGGTCGTCGGGAACGGTTCCGGCGGCGATGCCGTCGAGAATGCGCCCGGCATCGCTCGAGCGAACGCGGCGCAGCACCACCAGCGGTTTGCCGGGAATGCGCACGTTCACCAGCGGTTCCTCGGCGCAGAAACCGAAACAACCCACCGACACCAGTTTCACGTCGCGGCCTTGCTGGCCGATGGCTTCGGCGAAGGCATGGTAGACGGCTTCGGCGCCGTTGCCCGCGCCGCACGTGCCCATGCCGACTCCGATGCGCGGACGGTTGGGAACCAGCTTCGCCATGCCGGCTTCCCTCACCGCGCTGAACGTGCCGATATCCTGAATTCGGGTCATGCCGCGGGTCACGCTTTCCCCCCATTCAGGTGCTCGATCTCGCGCCGCAGCGCCTGTTCATTGACGTGCCCGAAAATGGCGTGATCCACCTCCACCACCGGGGCCAGCGCGCATTGGCCGAAGCAGGCAACCGTTCGCAGCGAATAGCGCCCGTCCGGCGTGGTCACACACAATTTGTCCGCGCCGATATCGCTCTCTTCCGGAAGCCCGAGCTCCAGGCGCAGCCGCTGCAGCAGATTGCGCGAGCCGCGCGTGTGGCAGGCAGTTCCGCGGCAGATGCAGATGGTGTGTTCCCCCTGCGGCTCCAGGTTGAACAGGGCGAAGAATGTAACGACGCTATAAATCTGGGCCAGTGGAATATCCATCCGGTCGCCGATGTATTCCAAGACCTCGGCGGGAAGATACTTGTGCGGATGATGTTCCTGGACCCGTTCCAGGATGGAGAGCAACGCTCCAGGCATCCCGTCGTATGAGGCAATCATACGGTCGGCGAAGGATTGCTCGTCGAGCGATAATGCGTTCGGGTTTGCGATGGTTGCCATAATGCCTGCGATTTCGGATATATACGTCCTCAATATAACAGCGCGCACGCGGCGATTGGAGCAGTGCGGTTGATCCGACGTGTAATGGACAGGGGCACGGCAACCGCTCCCTGACGGTCGCGGCTCTGACCCGAGCATGTCCACCCGCCTTCGACTACGATTCCGTCATCCCGAGTCAGAGCCGCGACCGTAAGGGAGCGGTTGCTCGCTCCGTCGGATAGGCTCCTGCTTGGTTCCGGCTCTGCGGTTGCCCGCGGGGGAAGTGCGCCGCGCGATTACCCTTCCACCAGTGCCAGCGGCCGAATCGGCGAGCCCGTCGCGCCTTGAATCTTCAACGGAGCAGCGATGAACGCGAAGGTGACGACGCGCGCCGCCGCCAGCGATTCCAGGTCCAGGCATTCCACGATGTGAATGCCGCTTTCAACCAGCAAATGAACATGCACTGGCATGGCCGCGTCCGGTAGTTTCTCAAAAGCCACCGTGTCGCTGCCGGCGGCAAATACGTGGCGGGAGCTAAGCCATTTCGCGCCATCGAGCGCCGGACCGGGGCCGCACACCTGGTTGATAAAGCGGCCTGGATCGCCGAAATATCGCGCCCATCCGGTGCGCAGCAGAACCACGTCGCCGGGAGCGATGGCGACGCCCGCGGCCTCGCCCGCGCGGTCCAGATGCGCGGCGGTGATTTCGAAGTCTTCCGGAAGCGCGTCGGTCTTCTCCAGCGCTGCGATATCGAGCAGCACGCCGCGGCGCAGAATCGGCGCAATGCCATCCACCGAATGGCGCAGAAGGCCGCCGGCATAAGACTGCGCCGCCGCGGCCTCATCGCCGCCGTAGAGTCTGCCGCCGCAGGAAAAATGACAGAGCGCATCGATGTGCGTGCCGACGTGCGTGCCGAGCGCCACCGCGTCCGAAGCCGACGAGTGTCCCGCCGGCCCGATGTACTCCCCGTGCAGCTTGACCAGGCTGAACAGGAAGGGCGGATGCGACGGGTGGTGCGGCATGCCCACGAAATACGGCTGCGCCAGGTCGAACACCCGCGCGCCGGCGAGAATTTCGGTAAGGTTCGCCATCAGAATCGGTAGTGCAGGCTGAATTGCGCCACGCGCGGATTGAAGAACATGGAGCTCATCAAGCCGAAGTAGTTGGTATTGATGTCTTGGTCGCCAGCCCAGAAGGTGGGGTGGTTGAGAGCGTTGAAAGCGTCCATACGCAGCTCGAGGGTGTGCTTTTCCTTGATGGTGACGGTCTTGAAGACGCTCATATCGATATCGAAAGTCCAAGGCCCGCTGAACATGCGGCGTTGCAGCACGCCCACCGTGCCGGCGCTCGGATTAAAGAACGCTTCCCCGGGGAATGGCGGCGCGTTCGGAGTGGCGGCCACGCCGGTGCCATCCGCCGGGTTCACGGCGCTGGGGTTGACAACCATCGGTCCGTTGCCGGTCATACGATAGCTCACCTCATTGCGCAAGGCCGAGCCGGCTAGGTTGGTATCCGCGGTGTTGTAATACGAGCGGCCGGCGGAAGAGCGATTGAGCGTTCCTTGTTCGGAAAGAATCGAAAACGGCGCGCCCGATTGCCAGGTCGTCACCGAGCCGAACGTCCAGCCGCCAATGACCGCATCGAGCGCATGAAGATGCAGCCGGTGATTCTTGCCAAACGGAAACTGGTAATAGCCGGCGGCCTTGATCGCATGAGTCAGGTCGAAATTGGCGCGCGCGCGCTCCAGTTTCGGGTTGTTGATGTCGAGAAAGTGCTGCAGGCGCGATTGCACGTCGCCATCGGCATCGCTCAAGGTTTTGCCGAAGGTGTAATTGGCTTGCCAGCTCAGTCCGGAGCGCATACGATGGTGAACTTCCACTTGCAGCGAGTTGTAAGTGGAATTGGAGTAATTGGTGAGCACGTCGGAACCTTGCGCGTACGGGTTGGCGAAAAACTGGATATTGCCGTTGATGCCGTTCTGCTCGTAGAGAGTGGCTAAGTCGCCCGCTTCTCCGAATTCGATCAGGTTTTGGATGGTAGGATTGGTGAGTTGGCCGCCGCCCGGCAGCCTGAGGAATACCGGCAACGGCTGGCTTCCTGGAATGCGCGGATTATAGGCGGGATTGAAATTACCACCGGTCTGAGCCATGGCCAAGAAGCCATTGTTCTGAGCATGCAGAAAGTCGGTCAGAAATCCCGACGCGTAGACGTTGACCTGGTTGTAATCGAAGGCGCGGTACTCCCCTACCCCATGATTGCCCACGTAACGGGCTTCAAAAACTGTCTCCTTCCATTCGTGCTCGATGCCGAAAGAGTATTGCTGCACGTAGGGCCGGTGCAGATTGGGGTCGAGCATGCCTACGGTATTAGTGGGATTGGATGCGAATTCCTGCGCAACAGTGATCGGCATCGAATACGCGGGCGAAGTAATGACAGGTACACCGCCGGAGACCGTGTTGGAAAGGCCGCTACCGCTCGAAATACCTTGCAGCGCGGAATTGGCCTCGAGGATGCTTTGCGGAGCGAATATGTTCTGATCGTTCACGTAAAAGATGGAATAGGCGCCCCGAAAGGCGGTCTTACCATCGCCGAAAACGTCCCAGGCAAGACCGATGTTGGGCGCGAAATCCATGTAGTCGCGACGATACCAGGGATAGCCGGCGCTGCCTCCGGTGAACTGCAAAGTGGCGTTGGAGAGTAAAGTCTGATAAACCGTGCCGGCAAACACAGGTTGGACCTCGAGCGAATCGGTCTCGTCCACCACGCTCGGCAGCTCATAGCGCAAACCCAAGGTCAGGTTGAGGCGCGGCGAGATCTTCCACTTATCCTGAACGTACAGGGCGTATTCGTTCATGCGAAAGTGGCGCACGTAGGGCGCGTCGGGCACGAAGCCGGAAGTGCGGCTGGTGACGTTGAAAGTCTGGCTGTCGCTATCGATGTAGCCGCCGAGCGTCGCAAGCAGGGCGTTGGCGTTGGCTAAGTCATTTTGGTTGATGCCGGGCAACTGGCGCGGGGTAAGTGCGGTCTGGCCAAAGCCCATAAGGAGGTTATAAGTCGGCACTACGCCCGAACCGCTGTAAGAACGCACGAATACCTGCTGGCCATGGAACCCGAATTGAATGTAATGGTGGCCGTGCTGCCATGCGGCGTCGTCGCTCACAACGAAAGTATTGGTGTTGCGGCCCTGGGGCATGAATTCATTGACCGGATCGGAAAAGATCTCGCCGGTGACCAGGTAGCCTCCGGTGAACTGCTGCGAGGTCAGGAAATAGGCATAAGTCAGATTGAAACCGGCACGGACTTCGTTGGTGAGTTGCGGCGTGGGAGTCCAGCGCCAGGAAAGCGCCAGGAGCGCGGCGTGAGTGGGAACGGTGACTTTGGGAATCACCGAATAGTCGTTTTCGAGGCCAGGCCCGGCCCCATCCGAGTTATCGCGGTTCCAGGAAAAAGACCCGCTGACGGCGTGCTGGGTGGTGAGGTTGTAATCGATCTTGCCGGTGAAGTTATCGCGGGTTTCGTTGTCGCGCTGGTTGAACCGGTATCCGCCGGTATTGAGACCGTCGCCAACCAGGTTGTTATTGATGTACTGCGGCCCGGGCACCTGGTTGAGGATGTTCTGCATGTAGGAACCGATCGAGGTGTGAACCAGATTGAGCAGGTTCACCTTTTGCAAGGCGCCGGTCGCGTCGCGATATTGAAGAATGCCTTGACGCGCGTCGGCCGTCAGGATGGTATTGTTCACCGGCGTCTGCTGGTGCGCGCGAACGGCTTCGTAGGCGGCGTAGAAGAACAGCTTGTCTTTGCGAATCGGCCCGCCGATATTGGCGCCCAACTGGTTCTGATTTAAGAACGGCAGGGGAACGCCGGCCTGGTTATTGAACCAATCGTTGGCGGAAAACGCGTTGTTGCGGTTTTCCCAAAAAGTCTCGCCATGGAACTGGTTGGTGCCCGACGGAGTCACGTAAGCGGTTTCGGTGGCGCCGCCGGAGGAGGCCGCATTGCCGTTGGACATCACCATACTCATCTCTCGCACCTGGCTCAGCAGCGGCCGGTTGGGCGAGTAATCGAGGGCGTTGTCGCGAATGTAATTATCCTGAATGTTGATGCCATCGAGCGTCACGTCGGAATACGAGGTGCGCATTCCGTTGATCACGGTGTAGGAATTGGCGTTGAACACCACGCCCGGTTCAAGCTGCATCAGGGCGATGGGGTCGCGATCGAGAATGGGCAAGTTGCGGATATCTTCGATGCTGACCGTGGTGGAGACTTCCGCATTGTTGATATTGACCGTTTCGGCCTGGGCGTTCACTTCAACGTTCTGCGTGACCGACGCCAGTTCCAGCTTCACCGCAGGCGCGGTGGTTTCGCGCGCCGGATCAATTGAAAGATTGCGGAGCGTGGTTTTGACAAAACCCTGGGCTTCGACCGAGAGATCGAAATAACCGGGCCGCACCCCAATGAAATGATAGACGCCATCGGTTGCGGTTTTGGCGACCAGGAGCGCTTTCTGGCCGCCGGCAAGGACCAGCGAGACCTGCGCGCCCGGCACGGCGGCGCCCGAGGCATCGACTACCGAACCGCTAATGCGGCCATCCAATTGTGCGCGTACCGGGAGACTCATAACCACCAGCAGCGAAAAAAGCACGAGACCCTCTGCGAGACCACCATGGCTCTATTGAACACCAAAAGTCGCGCCGCGTCGATTCGTGTGTGGAGCGGCCGTCAGGGCCCTAGTGCCACCTAGTTTTCGCCCAACTGCGCGTCTGCATAAATTGTGGGGCGCCCCCTGATCCGCGCCCGACCCGGCGGGAGGTCTTTCCCAGGGGCTCTGGAACGCGGCCGGCGGCGTCTCCGTATTCCCTTCAGAGGTACAACATGCAGAATGTCACGCCACGAACGGAACCGGCTCAGGAGAGTCCGGCGCCTGTGAGACCCCACCGCCTTTGCCCCTGGTGGCTCGGCTACCTGTTGGCGAGCCCGATCCGGCGGTTGGTTCACCAGCCGGCGAAAGTGGTGGAGCCCTTTGTCCGCCCAGGTATGACGGTGCTCGAACCCGGCCCTGGCATGGGCTTTTTCACCCTGGAACTGGCGCGGCGGGTGGGCGATTCCGGCAAGGTCGTCGCCGTCGACATTGAGCAGCGGATGTTGAATCGGCTCCGGCGTAGGGCGGCCAAGGCGGGTGTACTGGCGCGTGTGGACGCGCGGCTGGCGCGGGCCGATTCGTTAGGTCTCGGCGATCTTGCGAACGCGGTGGATTTCACGCTGGTGTTCGCCGTGTTGCATGAGATGCCATCGCCGGCCGCGTTCTTCCGCGAGGCGTTCAGCGCTTCGAAACCCGGCGCGCGCCTCCTCCTGGCCGAACCCGCCGGTCATGTCTCTCAGGCCCTGTTTGACGCCGAATTGCAAGCGGCCCGCGACGCGGGGTTCACAATAGTCGAGTCCCTGGCCTTGCCGCGCTGCCATGGTGCGCTGCTCGAAATAGCCGTGTGACGGCGGCCGAACTGTGAGCATTGGACACGGAGGGGAGATGAGCCGCTATCACATTGCCCAGGTCAATATTGGCCGTATCCGGGAGCCTCTGGACAGCCCCGTCATGGCGGGATTCGTCGGCCGGCTGGATGAAATCAACGCGCTCGCCGACCACAGCTCAGGTTTCGTCTGGCGGCTTCAGACATCCGAAGGGAACGCTACCTACTTTCGCCCCTACGGCGACGACCGCATTCTCTTGAACATGTCGGTCTGGGAGTCGGTCGAAGCGCTCAGACAATATGTGTACGGCACGGCGCACATGCAGTTGCTGCGGCGGCGGCACCAGTGGTTTGAAAAGCGTCTACGCCGCGCTTTGATGGGTGCCGGCTGGCCACATTCCCGGTGTCGACGAAGCCAAGAAACGGCTGGCGCACCTCGCCGCCCATGGGCCCACCGAGTTCGCGTTCACCTTCCAAAACGTTTTCCAGCCGGACGAGGGCTTCCAGCAAGCAATCGACTGGTCGTCGTTCCGTCCCTGTCCGGCGATGTAGATGGTTGTGGGACAAACCTCGATAGAACCCCGAGCGGATCCATGTTGCGTAAAGGGCGGACCTGCTGCAACGTCGTGTCCGGAGGTTTAACGTCGGCGAAACCGCGACAAACCGTCAACTTGGATGCTGTGCGCGGCGTTTCCTGGGAGGAATCTGCTGCCGGCATGCCCGGACCCAAGCCGACCTTTCATTCCTAATCTCGCCATAAGGAGCTTTCTCCGAGCGGGCGACTAACCGGAAATTGCCGCGTAGTGGTGTAAATCGAAATGTAAGGGCGGGCACGGCGAGCGGGGGGCGGGCTGTAATTATTGGTGCTGCGTTCAGTTATTCTTCTGCTCGATACGCAAATAGCTCAGAAAAGAACGCAGGAGCTCGCGCTTAAGCGACTGGTCGTCTTTTGGAATCACGGCCTGCCAGTTCTTCATATCATGATCCACCAGAATCAGCTCTATCAGAGTGCTAATCAGCATCACAAGGGCAAAAGACACCGCCATTTGCGGGTCGGGATGCTTGACCTCCTTCCGATGTACCAAGAACAGCTCGACCAGGTACTGGTAGGTGCGCATCTCCAGCCTAGTGACCTTCCTGTAAAACGATGTGTGATCGCGGCCCTGCGCGAACTGGCGGAGGGCACGCATCAGTCCGGCGTTGGCGCGGTAGCTGACCAGCATGTTGTTGATGAGCTGCTCGGCAAACACGGCCAGCGGAATCTGGCGCGCCATGGCGGGCGTGAGCATCATGCGCAGCCTCTCGTCCTGACGCTCCAAAATGCCGATGATCACCGTTTCGAGCAGCGCGTCCTTGTCAGGAAAACGACGATAGACTGCCCCCGGCGTCAATCCAGCGTGCTGGGCGATTCGGGGAATGGTGGCGCCCTCTATTCCGTGTTGTCCTAGCACTTCCGCTGCTGCCTTCAACAACTTACGGGTGGATTCCCGGCTGCGGGCCTGCTGGGGAGCGAGTGTTTTCTGGGCCATGGCTTTGCATTATATCAGGCGGGCAAAATAATACTTGACATAAATGTAAATGTAAATATACATTTACATATAGCGATATGAAACCGCACAACCGGCTGATGCTTTCTGGGCTTTCCACGCCGGTGAACGTATTGAGGAGATTCTTATGGCCACTGCAACCGTTTCCACTGCAACCGTGCCCATCACAACCGTCGAGCATCCGCTGCGCAACCCGAATTATCGCCTCTGGCTGATCGGCGGCACGATTTCGCTGCTGGGCGACCAGTTCTATTTTGTCGCTTTGCCCTGGCTCGTCTTGCAGCAGACGGGCTCCGCTGTGGCCATGGGCGCAATCATGATGGCAGGCGCTATCCCGCGCGCTCTGCTCATGCTTATGGGCGGCGCCGTCAGTGACCGTATGTCCGCGCGCAAGATCATGATTGCCACGGCCACGGCGCGCACCGTCTGTGTCACAGTCATCGGCGTTCTAGTCTGGGTGCGCGTCTTGCGGACATGGGAACTGTACGCGCTGGCGTTTGCCTTCGGCGTGGCCGATGCATTTGCCGTTCCTGCACAAACGGCCTACATGCCCTCGCTGTTGAAGCGCGAACAACTGGTCGCGGCATCGTCGGCCAGCCAAAGCACGGCGCAGATAACCACCATTGTTGGTCCAGTTCCAGCCGGGTTTGTGATCAAAACGCTGGGTGTCGCATGGGCCTTCTTCGTGGATGCGATCAGTTTCTTGTTTATCATTGGCGCACTGTGGAAGCTGCCGGATCCACCTAAGTCTCAGACTGACCGGAAAGCGATGTTGCACTCGGTCGTGGAGGGAATCGCCTACGTGGGAAAAGATGTGCCGCTGCGCTCGCTGATGTTGTTGGTCACGATCCTGAACTTTTGCATTGCGGGGCCGGTTTCGATTGGTCTGGCGTACTTGACCAAGACGAGATTCGGTTCGCCTGCCGACTACGGCATTGTGATCTCGGCGGTTGCCGCGGGAAGTTTGCTAGGCGCACTACTGGCCGGTGTCTGGAAGATTCGCCAGCGCGGCGTGATGATTCTTCTGGTGTCGTTGGCGTTGGGTGTCTGCTTGGGATCCATCGGCCTGCTGGGGAAAGTGTGGAGTATCGCCAGCGTGCTGCTGATCATGGGCGCAGCGGCGGGAATGGTCAACATCCACATCGGCGCCTGGATCATGCAGCGGATCGATGTCGCGGTGCGCGGGCGAGTTGCGAGCGTGCTCATGCTTGCCTCCTTCGGAATAACCCCCATCTCCCTCGCGGTTGCAGGATTCTTAGTTGCGTGGAGCTTGAAGCTCATGTTTCTGCTCGCTGGAGGACTCATGGTGCTGGCTGCCGCCGGAACTGCGTTTCAGAAGCCGGTGCGGGAGATTGAATGAGCAGCCGGTGCCCACCGGCGTGGAAGCTTGGAGGTCCATTGACGCGTGCCGCCGATCCTGAGTGGATTACGCCCTACCCGGAAAGAGCCGCTGCTGAAGACCGCCCGGATCGGTAATGAGCTTGGCTCCGCGGATTCGCCGTGTAGACCCGGCGCGACAGATCCTGGTAAGTCCCGTTCCCCCAAAGCCGACAGGCACGCCCAACCCGCGGTCGTGCGACATCAACAAAGCGATGCGCGGCGGTAGTACAGAATTGTCGTTATTATATTGCGCTGCCATTGGGCTGGCCGGGACTATTGACTCTCGGCCGCAGCGCCGTGCAGCGTTCGCCCGATCAGCTCGCGGGCTTCTTCCTGAATCTGTCGCAGATGGTCCGGGCCGGCGAAGCTCTCGGCATAGATCTTGTAAACGTCTTCGGTGCCGGAGGGGCGGGCGGCAAACCATCCTCGGCGGGTCACGACTTTCAATCCACCGATGGGGGCGCCATTGCCGGGGGCGCGGGTCAGCATGGCGTCGATCAGGTCGCCGGCTAATTCCTTGTCCGAAACCTGTTCGGGCGAGAGCTTGCCCAGCAACGCCTTTTCTTCCGGCGTGGCGGGGGCGTCGATGCGGGCGTATACGGGCGCGCCGAACTGATCTGTCAACGATCGATAGATCTCGCCGGGGTCTTTGCCTGTGCGGGCCATCATTTCCGCGGCAAGCAGGCCCATGATGAGGCCGTCTTTGTCGGTAGTCCATGGGCCGCCGTCCCGGCGCAGGAAGGAAGCTCCGGCGCTTTCCTCGCCGCCGAAACCGAGCTCGCCCGTCAACAGCCCATCCACGAACCATTTGAAGCCGACGGGCACTTCCACCAGGCGCCGGCCCAGGTGCGCGGCCACCCGATCGATGATGCTCGAAGAAACCAGGGTCTTGCCCACGCCAGCGGAGGCGTTCCAGCCCGGGCGGTTCTGAAATAGGTAGGAAATCGCCGCGGCGAGGTAGTGATTGGGGTTGAGCAGGCCGGCCGACCGGGTGACAATGCCGTGGCGGTCGTGATCGGTATCGCAGGCAAAGGCTACGTCGTAGCGGTCCTTAAGCGCGATCAAACCCGCCATGGCGTTGGGCGAGGAGCAATCCATGCGGATTTTGCCGTCCCAATCGAGACACATGAAGCGAAAGGTGGCGTCGACGATGTCGTGCTGAATGGCCATGCGGAGGCCGTAGCGTTCGGCGATCCGGGCCCAATACGCCACGCCGGCGCCGCCCAGCGGGTCGGCACAAAGCGAGAGCCCGGCGCCACGCACGGCATCGAGATCCAGCACCGCGCCCAAATCGCCGACGTATTGGGAAACGTAATCGTGGCGGACGGTGGTGGAGGCCTTTCGCGCCTTGTCATAAGGCACGCGGCGGACGGCAGGGAGGCTATCGGCAAGGATGGCGTTGGCGCGGTCCTGAATGGTCTCGGTGGCGGCGGTATCGGCTGGACCGCCGCTGGGCGGGTTGTATTTGAAGCCGCCGTCCTCGGGCGGGTTGTGGGAAGGAGTGATGACGATGCCATCGGCGAGACCGCTCTGCCGCCCGGCATTGTGCACCAGGATGGCATGGGAAAGCGCCGGCGTGGGCGTGTAGCCGAAATCGGAATCGACCATGACGGTAACGCCGCCCGCCGCCAGCACCTCGAGCGCGGTGGCGAAAGCCGGTTCGGAGAGCGCGTGGGTATCCTTGGCCAGATACAGAGGACCGGTCACGTTTTGCGCCGCGCGGTGTTCGCAGATGGCTTGGGTGATGGCCAAAATGTGGTTCTCATTGAAACTCGATTCGAACGAAGAGCCGCGATGCCCGGATGTGCCGAAACTCACGCGCTGGGCAGGCACGCCGGGATCGGGCTTGCCGGTATAGTAGGCCGTGACCAGCCGCGCCACGTCCACCAGCATGTCAGGAGGGGGCGGCTGCCCCGGTCGACGCTCATTTGCCATCGCTTTTACGATATCAGGCGCGAGTGCTTGCGTGAGACCGGCGTGGACCACGAAGCAGCCGCGGCCTCGGGTGGGTAGGACTGAGAGTAGGTCTTTCATGAGCGGCTTGAGACTATATATGTAAGGGTTGTGCCCGGGTGCTGCTAGAATGGCGGCTTCACGCGAAGAGGGCGCGAGCAAGCGGGGCGCCGCATTGCAGATGAAAGTAACCATCACCTACCACCGCATCAACGTCGTCTTGGCGGTGATTGCGCTGTTCAACTTGGCCAACGTTGTGGCTTCCTGGTTGTATTGGCCCACCGTGCCAGCATTCCCAGAGCTGATTGACGGCCATCCGGGGCTATCTTTCCTTGTCCTGGTCGTGCTCGTGCGGTCGGCACGGCGATCCAGATTCGTCTTGGGAACCGCCCGCAGTACAACAAAGTCAAAATGATCCTATATGCGCTCACCGGCGGCACGGCGCTGGCAGCTTTGGTCTATGCGTTGGACCTGTTGTGGGGAGCCCATCGGTCCCCCTGAACATCAGAGCAGTGCCCGACGGCGTCGGCGGCTATCGGCAACCGGCCGGCGCGAGAAGAGGCGCCTCAGTCCCACCGGGGCCTTCGCAGGATCGGGATTCCCGACGCAGTACACTATGCGGGCGGCATGGCGATTTCAAGTCTGTTCTCGGCCGATCCACTTGTCGACCGCAGGCACTTCGTATGCGAGAAGGCGGTCGACCAGCGATTCCGGGTGCGTGTCCGAAATCACCATCCGGCGATGCTCCGGCTTCAGAAATCTCTCCGCGACCGCGCGATCGAACATCGCCAACAGAGAGTCGTAGTAGCCTTCCAGGTTCAGCAGTCCGCAAGGCTTTCGATGCAAGCCGAGTTGGGACCAGGTGAGGACCTCGCAGAATTCGTCAAAGGTGCCGTAGCCACCCGGCAGCGCGACAAAGCCGTCGGACAGCTCCGCCATCAGCGCCTTGCGCTCGTGCATGGAGGCGACCACGCGCAGGCCGGACAGACCCCTATGCGCAACTTCTTTTTCCACCAGAGAGCGCGGCATGACGCCAGTGACTTCTCCGCCCGCCAGCAGGGCCGCATCCGCCAGAGTACCCATCAGCCCGACCTTGGCGCCGCCGTAGACAATGCCAATCCGGTTGGCGGCGAGGTATCGCGCCAATTGCGCGGCCGCGGCGGAGTAGCATGGGCGGGCGCCGGGGCTGGAACCGCAGAAGACGCAGATTCGGGTAGCCATCGAGATCCCAGGATAGCGTTACCGGGCCTGTCTCTTTGCAAATCTCAGGCTAGAGATCACGCTGATTGCAAGGATGCCCGCGAAGAAAACAAGCAGGGCTAAGTCGCCTCCGCTCGAAACCTTTCCGACCCGAAACAGGATGTAACCGACGACCAGATTAGATAATGCCCAGACAACGTTCACGGTTGGCGATGACAATCCTTTTCCGGGAGGGTGAGCGAATGGCGTCGGGAAACGGTCGCCGGAAATACCATGCACGAAATGAGGCACAACATTAGCGAGAAGCATTCCGGCGAAGAAACAAGCGATATAGTCATACCAGTTCATTTTGGGTTTTCCTTTCGATTGGGTTCACTAGAAAGATCATATTGCGGGGTCCTGCACGTCGGAAATCAGGTCTATGTCGCGCGCAGGCAGCAGACCCATCTCCCGGTAGATCGGCCGCATGATCGCTCTGATTTTTGGCAGCTCGAGCGTGAACCATAGCGAGCCAGCGACGCAGAACGCTCCTGTAGCCATGACGGTATGGGGCGCCCCTATCCGGTGAGCCAACATGCCAGCCAGCAGGCTGCCGAACGGCGCCGCGCCGAAAAAGGCCGTGGTGTAATAGCTCATCGCGCGGGCGCGCTTGTCTTCCGGCACCAGCGACTGGATGATCGTATTGCTGGCGGCCGCGCCTTGCATCAAGCCGAAGCCGACGAAGACCATCAGCACAAGCGAGAGCCATAACGTATGCGACAGGCCAAAGAGGATCAGCGCGCCTCCGAGCATCGCGGCCGCGATCTGAAGCATGCGGGTCAGCCCGACGACCGACTTGCGGACCGCAAGCGAAAGCCCCGACACCAGCGCACCGATTCCCGAGGCTCCCGTCAGCCAGCCGAGAGTGGCCGCGCCGCCGTGCAGCACCTGGGCGGCAAAGATCGGCAGTAGCACGCCGTAAGAGTAGCCCATCAAGCTGATGAGCGCAAAGAGCAGAAGGATCGTGCGGATGGGACGAAATGTGCTGACGTAGTCCCAACCCTCCCGCATTTGTTCCAACATCCTCATTGCGTTGCGGCGGATATTCAAAGGCTTGATGCGCATCATTAGTAAGGATGCGATCACGGCAAAGTAGCTGACGCCATCGATCAGGAAGCACCCGCCTTCGCCGGCGGCTCCGATCACCAAGCCGGCGATGGCCGGGCCGATCAGCCGGGCGCCATTGGCCATCGAGGAGTTGATGGCGATGGCGTTGCCGAGGTCGTTCCGGTCGTCGACCATCTGTACCAGGAAGGATTGGCGCCCAGGCATATCGAACGCATTGATCAGGCCCTGCAAAGCGGTGAGAGCGATGATTTCCCAGAGAGTGACGACATGTGCCAGGGTGAGCGCGGCCAAGGCGAGCGACTGGACGGCTGCAGCGGCTTGTGTCGACACCAGGAGGTTGCGGCGATTCAGGCGCTCGACCCAGACGCCCGCGAATGGCGCCAGTAGAAACGTTACAATCTGCCCGGCGAAGCCTACGATGCCCAGCAGCAGCGCCGAATGGGTCAGGCGATAAACCAGCCAGGTTGTCGCCAGCCGCGTCATCCAGGTGCCGACCAGCGAGATGCTCTGACCCGCGAAGAAGAGCTTGAAATTGCGGTGCCGCAACGCTCGCCAGGCGTGCGACATCGCGCCACGCTTCATAGCAAATCCGCAATCTGAAGCTTCTTTTTCATCTGTCCGAACGGCGCGGTCAGGAATTCGAGGAACGGCAGAGTGGCGCGGAAACGGCTCCAGATTTCCTGGTAGAGCCGCGGCGTGGTGGCGAGTTCCGCGGGCAGCTCGATATAGAGAATGTAGCGCTTGCGGCGCAGCAGGTCGGCGGCGGGATGGTCGCAGGCGAAGCCTTTCGGGACGCGCGAGAGTTGCTCGCCCTGCAGTTCGCCCAGCAGGCGCTTCACAGTCTTCGACGCCAGAATGCGGCGGAGCTCGCCGTGATTCTCGGCGATGTGTTCGCGAATCGTTCGCAGCGCGGCGGGCTCGGGCAGATAGACGCCTCCGCCCACGGCCACCTCCTTGTGGGAGATCGCCAGGTACAAGCCGCCGTCGCTTTGGCCGGCGCTGGCGCGGTTGTGGAAGCTGGCCGCGATATGGTCCTTGTAGGGCGTCTTGTCTTGGCTGAAGCGGGTGTCGCGATAGATGCGATAGATGGCCTTCTCGGGCGGGGTAATGAGCGCCGGCGCGATCGGCTCCAGCCCGCGGTTGAGAGCTTCGACCAACCGCACCATGGGCTGCTTCACGTATTCTTCAAATTGCGGCTTGCGCGGCTGAAACCACTCGCGCTTATTGTGGCGGGCCAGCCCGCGAAAAAACTCCAGCGCTTCGGCCGGAAACCCGAGGAATGGGGACCCCATCGTTGCCTCCTTATATAATCGAGGTGGATGCTCACCGCGGAGGAGACCGAGGCGCGCCTCACCGAAATTCCTCAAGTCACTATCTTACGCAGCGTGCCGCTGGCGGGCTACACGCGGTTCGGGATCGGCGGCGAGGCCGATTGGCTGGTGGACGCCGCGAGCGTTGCCGCCTTCACTGCCGCGCTCGAAATGGCGCGCCGCGCCGGGCTGGCCTCGACCGTGGTTGGCGGCGGCACCAACCTGGTGGTTTCCGACGGCGGCTTTCGCGGCATGGTGCTGCGCTACCGGGCCGCGGCCATCCACGCCGAAGGAACGCGCGTGACGGTGGAAGCCGGGGCCGAGCTTCAGGAACTGGTGGACTTCACCACCGCGCGCGGCTTAAAGGGATTGGAAACGCTGGCCGGCATTCCCGGATGGGTGGGCGCCGCGATTTACGGCAATGCCGGCGCGTACGGTCACTCCATTTCCGAACGGGTGACGCGCGTCGAGTATTACGACGGCGCCGCGGTACGCTCGATGGACCAGGCTGCCTGCCAGTTCCGCTATCGGGAGAGCATCTTCAAACAACGCAAAGAATGGATCGTCTTGAGCGCCGAGCTGCACATGGACGACGCCGATGCGGCCGAGTTGCAATCCGCCGCCGCGGAAATCGTCGCCGTGCGCAACCAAAAGTTCCCGCCCAGCATGAAATGCGCCGGCAGCATTTTCAAGAACCTGCTGCTGGCGGAATTGCCCGCGCGCTTGCAAAGCGAGATTCCTGCTTCGGCCGTGCGGGAGGGCAAAGTCCCGGCCGCCTGGTTCCTGGAGCGCATTGGCGCTAAAGGCCTCCAGCGCGGCGGAATTCGGGTGGCCGATTATCACGCCAATCTGATTTACAACACCGGGAGCGGCACGGCGGCCGAGCTGCGCGATCTGATCGGGGAGATCGAAGCCAAGGTCGAGGCGTATTTCGGCCTAGCGCTCGAGCCGGAAGTGCAGTTTATCGGGTCGACGGACCAATCATCCGGCTAACCGCAGTCAGGCTCCTTGCATTAAAGCTGTTCCATTTCTTTCCTGCCCAAGAAGATTTCCTCCGCCCTGGCGTGGCGGGAAGATCGGTGTCCTATCGCTTGTGAAGTTTTGGACGACGCCTTTCCAAAGCTGCAGCAGAATCCCGGAGTTCACGTGGAAGAGGCACAGATCGATCTCGGCATACTTCAGGTCGGTGTCGTTGGCGAGCTGCGTCATCACGCGGTCGCCGTTGCCGAATGTGAAACGCACGTTATCGGAGGTGCCTTTGATGTCCTGCGAGATCAGAACGTCGGAGCCGGTCTCGCCGATCCCGATCAAGCGCGGCAGGTAAAGCTGGCCACCCACCGTGACTCGCCGGTCGGAGACATAGATGTCGGGGACAGCGGATTCGCGCACGCGAATGTGGACCAAGGGGATGATCTGCTGAACTTCGGAGAGCAGCGCGGTAGACAGGGCGTTGGAGGGGAACCGCAGGCAGGTGGAGTTGATCGTGTACGCAGGGGATTGCGTTGGATCTACAACCTCGATGAGGTTCAGTCCCACCTGCACCGCGTTGCGCAGGTATTCACACGAGATCGGGGTCTGCTCGAAGGTTACCAGCACGCCCGTGGTCGAGCCGCCCGGATTGGGGACGTTGTAGGTGAACGCTTTCCACGGCCCTTGCACGGCTTCCCAGAACGCCTTGAGCTGGTTCGCTTCGGCCCAGTTCAGGTTCTGGTGCTTGAACTGAAACTTGCGCGGTCCGATGCCGACGTAATACCGCTGCTCCTGCTTCGCGTCGAGGCTGCCGAAGCGATGGACGATCACCGGGCGTTCGACGGAGAAGCCGAACGGGTACTGCGTGGTGAGCGGGAATGTCTGGCCGGAGTTGATCACCGTGGGGACGGTAATGCGACCGATGGTGTCGGACATGGAGAGTATGGAAACTGGAATTGGCGAGTGCGACGTTCAGGTGCGCTGATAAGGATCAGATGCGAAACTTGGTCGACAACAATTGGACAACACGCCGTTTGTGTCAACCCGATTGTGTCAACCCGATTGTGTCAACCCGATTGTTGTCCGGAAGGTCGAGATGTGTTCTAATTCCAGCAAGGCTGTCCGGTAGGGACCGGGTAGACGGAGCCGATTCAAGTGGGGCAACCGAGTTTTCCGACCATCAAACGTCTATTTGCCGTTTCAGGAAATATCTGCGCCTTTCCCGAATGCCGCACACCTCTGGTTGATGAAACAAGTGGCAAGGTCACAGGACGGATTTGCCACATAAACGCTCAAAGCGAGGGCGGGCCACGATACGACGCGACCCAATCTGAAGAAGAGCAGCATGGATTCGAAAACCTGATCCTGATGTGCCCTGTTCATCACGACATCATCGACGCGGATCACCGCACGTATACCGTCGAACGATTACAGCAGATGAAGTTCGACCACGAATCTTCACATCCTCTCGGCGCAAAGGGCATCGATTTGCCGGATAATATCGCTCGCATGTTACTCGCTAGTGCTGCGCCAGCCAACCTGAGCGATGGCTCGATAGTCACATCGGTCAATCAGTCCGGCGGCCAAATAGCACACTCGATTACCAATGTTGATCGCCAGGTACTGCTCAACAAGCACTATGCGAATGAGCGGCTCACGCTCGACATCTTCGCGATTGATCGATCCAGATGCGCATATCAAGAGCACAGATTCGATGCCACCCGACCGTTCTGGCCAGAGAAGGCCAATCCCACAGCAGTCTGTTACTACGGGCAGAGCGATAAAATAGGCCGTTATGGCAAGGTGTTTGATTCCTGGGAGAAGGCCGAAGAGTACGGCGACATGCTACGCCAGAAGCACAATCACTACTCATTTTACGAGGGTGCGCCGCACACGATGTTCCTTGAACGGCTGGAAAAGGCGCCCAAAGGCAATCGGCCAAATTACCCTGTGTTTTACGTCTCGACGAGCAACCACACGAATGCTCATATCGTTCTCTCAGAAATTGCGGCTACAGTGCATAGAGTCACGCCTCTAACGGCGGTCGGTGAGTCCCACATGTTATTGCCATTGCGATGTTATGCAGTGAAGCTCGCGCCGACTGAAGGGGTGTATCGAACTCCGGCTGTGCCCAGCCTGAAAATTGAGTCTGGTGATGCGGCCGCATTTCATTTATTGCTCGAACCGAGCACAGGGAGAATGGGCGGATATAGTTGGTTGATCACGTTGAGGTTTGGTTTTGGTCGGCATTCAATAAGAAGCGATACGTTTGCTCTTGTGATGTAGCGTGATGCTACCGGAGACTGCACAACAACGGTCTGCTATGGTCCAATGGCGGTTACGCCACCTCCACCAGTTCGAGAGCCTGAACGTTCGTCCGCGCGATATCCGTGGCCTGCGCCCAGTTGCCACGGAACACCACCGTCACCCGCCCCTGCGGGTTGTTGCCTGTGGGATCGTAGTTGCTGCCAATCTGCTGGCCCGACGCCACATCGAACGGGTTGTAGAAGGCGAACGGCGTCAGGCCAGCGTTCTGGGACACCCAGAAGCTATACAGCGCCGAGAGCACCGATGCGCTCAGACGTTTGCTGAGCCGGAACGTCCGCCGCGACGTCTGCGCAAGCTGCGACCGCTGGATCGTCCCGTCGTGATATTGATTCTGGAGTTGCGCGGACTCCCGCAGCTCCGTGAACGCGGTGCAGAGCGACTCCGGCATCACCCCGTTGGGGGCGGATTGAATGAGAATGCCTGGCACTTTGGATCACGCCACCGTCAGTCCGGGCAACTGCATGTTGGCCGATTGTTGCGTGCGCCCGTAGCTCGAATACTGCGCGGCCATAGCCTGGTCGGTCACGAACTGCGGCGTGACGAACTGTCCGGTCATGAAGTTCGCGGCGTCATTGCCGCTGATGTTCAGCGAGAGGTACGTGGCGCCGGTGCCGCCAGTCGTGTTCGGCCCGCCGGGAGTGGGATAGGTTCCGGTCGCGATGCCGCCGAGCGTCGGGATGTTCGAGGCATATGCGTGAGCCTGGCCATCCTGGTAGCTGGCTTGTTGATAGAGCTTGCCGCCCTCCTCCACAAGGCTCCCCGCGTATGGCGTCGTGGCCGACAACGGCATCTTCTGGCCGGTCGCCTCCGAGTACAGCATCACGAGTTGACGGACGCTTGGGGATCGCACCGCCACCGCGATCTGGCCGCCGAACTGCGACTGGGCGATCTGGACCACCTGCTTGATCGTGATGTCGTCGTGGGCCTTCCTCTGCGGCGACTCGATCCCGAGGAGCTTCTCGACCACTCCGGCAGTAAAACCCGCCGCCGCTCCGATTGCGGCTCCCAGTGGACCACCCATCTGCTCGCCGATCAGCGCGCCTCCGGCCGTATCTTCAAGAGCACCCGTCCACGTGCCGCGCTGCGATCCACACAGTCCGCTCGTCGCGAGCATCATCCCGGCGGCGCCGGCTGCGGGAGTTGCATCGGCGGAAGGCTCTGGCATAAAGACCGCCGCTTGCACGGAGCTTTGGTTGCGCGCCCAGGACCGGATGGCCCCCGGAAAGCTGAGCGGAGTTGCCGCGGACTGGATGCGGAATTCGGGCTGCCAGTGCTTCGAGAAGCCGCACAGAATTCCGGATTGTGGCTCGGAGGCGCTCATCGATGGGGATCCGCCCTGGTAGGTCCCACTTGTCCGGGCACAAGTCCTAAAGTAATTCCCGCATCGCGCCGATAGTTTGTGCTTAGACCGTGGGAGCACAAACACGATGTTCTCAGCCGATTTGTTTACCAGGGCCGCGCGCAGCCACGCCGCGCACCTGACGCGCGCGCTCGGGCCAGTGGCGGGCCGGCTGGAACGCGAGTTCGGCCGATGGCTGCGGGATCGCGGATATGACCCGGCACAGCGCCGGGCACTGGCAGGGGTCACGCCGCTGGCGGCAGCCCGCGCCGGGGGGCTCGCCCGCTTTGTAGAACAGGTGGAGCGCCATGGGAGAAGCCTGGCGCATTGGAACCTGCCGCCCTCGGAGGTGCAGGAGGCCCTGGTCCAATTCGGCCGGATGCTGGCAGACACACTGGACGGCCGGTTCGCCCCATCGCGCGAGCAGATCCACCTGGCCACCGTATTGGCACTGACGCGCGCCTATTACCAGGTGCGGGAGGCCGAGACCCAGGCTTTGTTTGCCATCCATCGAGCCGATGCCGAATCGCTCGATACCTCCCAATTCCTCGAGCGGCTGACCAGGATCCTGACCCGTGGTTTCGGCGCCCAGGCGGGCCGCTTGCTGGCGCTCGACCGGGCCGCTCGCGGGAAACTGGCCGGCCCGCAGTACGTCGCCGGCGGCCGGCGTCAAACCCCAGCCACGGCGCTGGTAGCGGATCCCTTCATGCGCTCAAAGTACGCCAGCTATTGGTCTTACCCGCTCGCCCCCTGCCACATTCTGCAATTAGGATTCGCCGTGGAACGCCGCCCGATGCCGCGCGAGTGGAGCCTGCTCGAAGCGGCATCGAAGCGCCTCGGTGAGGTTCTAAATCGCCGCCGCCTGGAGGAGGAGCTGCGCCGGGCGATGGCGCTCGCTTGCGAGGCCGAAGGAAAAGAACGCCAACGTATCGGCCGCGAGTTGCACGATCAGGCCGCGCAATCCTTGCTGGCGCTGCGGCTGGAAATGGAATTAATCGAACGGGAGCTAACCGGGAGATTGCGCCGCCGCTTGCGCCGGGCGCGCGCCATGGCGGAGCGAACCACCGCGGATTTGCGCCGAACCATTGCCGCTCTTAGTCCGGCCGTGCTGGAGCGTTTGGGATTGGCCGCGGCCCTGCGGCAGTTGGTCGCCGGCTTTGGACGCAGCCAGCCGGCCGAACCGCGGCTGCGGATTTCAGGCCGTGCGGATCGGTTGTCTCCGGCGTTTCAGGAACTGATTTACCGGGTCGCCCAGGAGTGTCTCCATAACGTGGCCAAGCATTCTCGAGCCAGGCATGTAAACCTTTTGCTGGTTTTAGCCGATAAGAGAATCAGACTGCGGATTGCGGATGACGGCATAGGTTTCGCAACCGGAGAGAGTTCAAAGCCAATGTCGTTTGGGCTGGCTGGTATGAAAGACCGGGCGTCCCTGCTCCACGCGAGTCTCGATGTGAAAAGCGGGCCCGGCCGCGGCACGGTCGTAACCCTCGAGTGGCCGCAAAAACCCGGACGGGCAGTAGCTAGAGCAGCAAGCAAGGTCATGGTAGGAACCAATGTCCAGAATTCGAGTACTTCTCACTGACGATCACACAATGTTCCGGCAGGGTATTCGTACCCTTCTCACCTCGGAGCCGGATATCGAAGTGGCCGGCGAAGCCGCCAACGCTTCCGAGGCTGTGACCTTGGCCGCGAATCTCAAACCCGACGTAGTGCTGATGGATATCGGCATGAGCGGCATGAGCAGCTTTGAAGCCACGCGTTTGATCCGCAAGGATCGTCCCGATACGCGCGTGGTTTTCCTTTCCATGTACGACGACGAGGAGTACCTGGCGGAGTGCGTGGAATTGGGCGCCAATGGGTTCATCTTGAAAGATAGCCCGGCCGACCAGCTCGTTACCGCAATTCGCGAGGTCCACCGCGGCGGCAGTTGCCTTAGCCCGCGCCTGTTATCCCGCCTGGTCGACGATTTTCGAACCCAGGGTCACGACGCGATCCGGCAACCGCGCTTCGCAACCCTCACCAAGCGGGAAAAAGAAATCCTGAAATTGCTCGCCGAGGGCAAATCCGTCAAGGAAATCGCCTGCGATTTCGAGTTAAGCGTCAAAACCGTGGAGGCTCACAAATTCAACCTGATGCGGAAACTCGATATTCACAATAAGGCGCAACTGGTGCAGTATGCCATCCAGAAAAAAATCATCCGGTTGTCCACGCCGGTAATAAACTGAGCAACGGACGCCAGAAAACGCGCGGCAACGCGCAGGGGTATCCGGGCCGCCGGCGCGGTGATTGGCGTGCATGAAAGTTTTCCAAACATGCGTAAGTGCGACCGCGTCGGGAACCAATACGGACAGCTCGCCGCCAAATGCCGCGTATTGGATCGGGTGTCGAATGGAGTTGCCTGGATGCCGCACGGATGGCTCTTTGATTTGCAAGGACAGCGCCGCTCCGCGAGTGCCTTGACTCCGGAGATGCCCACCGATTGGGGAAATGGCGGCGGTTTCTACGATGCGTTTGCGAAAGTGTCCCTGCTGGGTGACGAGCCTCAGAATGGATCGCATTGATAAAACGGAGCTAGGACTGCCGCACCCCGCAAGAAGAGTAATGGCGGTAGTGTGGTCCGGCGAACACGGAACCCCTATCCCTCAAATCGGCCCCATCGGAATTATCGATTTCCGCTCGTGTCGATAACACGTTACACTGAGGTCATCCCGCCGCACTCGTGGGCCACAGCCGCATTGCGACGACTCGCCGGGTGCCCACGCCGCCGAATACTTCTCAACTGTTTTTTCTAGGAGCGTTATGCGGGGACCGTATGGCGCGATCCTCGTTCTTGGATCGCTTTGGGGGGCGGCGGCCGTTCAAGCCCAGAGCGGCGATAATCCTCCCGATCCACAAACATCGGCATCTACTCCGGCGCCCGCTCCACCGCCGTCGCCTCTCCGGCAATGGGGCACGGAGTTCGACTTTCTCTTCGACGGGTACGTGGACGCGAACTTCAACCAACCTCCCTCGGGCTTTAACGCTCTCCGCGCCTTCGACGCCCGCTCCGGCATGCCGCACGTCGGCATGGGCATGGTTACGATCGATCATTCACCGGCGCCCGTCGGCTTTCATCTCGACGTAGGTTTCGGCGAGGACTTCGATATCGTCCACTTCGGCGCCCGCGATCCCAACGCCTGGAAGTATTTCCTGCAGGCGTACGTCAGTCTGAAACCCAAGTCGTGGCACGGCGTGGAACTCGATGCCGGAGAGTTTACCAGTTCCGCCGGAGCCGAAGTCATCGAAACCAATCAGAACTTTAACTATTCCCGCTCGCTGCTGTTTGTCTGGGCCGTTCCTTACTTACATACCGGGCTCCGCCTGCAATATCCCGCCGGCTCTCACTTCACGGGAAGCGTTCAGGTGGTCAACGGCTGGAATAATGCCGAACCCATCAACAGCGGCAAGACTTATGGTCTTACCGGCGCTTACGCATGGAAGAAAGTCACCTGGAGCAATAACTACTACATAGGCCCCGATCACCCCCACACTACCAAAAGGTGGCGAAATCTCTACGACACCAGCGTGGCGGTCAACCAAACCGACAATCTGAGTTGGTACCTGAATTTCGATTACGGCCGGGATAAGAACATCGGTCCCGGCGCGAGCCAGTGGACAGGACTGGCCGGCGCGGCCCGGTATGCCATCGGCAAGAAATATGCGGTCGCGACGCGGCTCGAGTTCTTCGACGACTGCAACGGACTTCTCACCGGAACCGCGCAGGATGTTAAAGAGTTTACCCTCACCGGCGAATACAAACTGACAGGCTGGCTAATGACGCGCGCCGAATTCCGCACCGATTGGTCCAGCAAGCCCGTCTTCGAGAAACAGAACCAGCCCGCCGGCGCAAAAACTCAACCCACGGTCCTGCTCGGGCTGATCGCATACATCGCGCCGAAAAAATAAGGGCGCGCCGCGATTCGGCCGCTTTCAGATGTTTTCCTCGACCGGCTCCGCCTTCGCTTCCCTGAACCGATAACCGATGTGACTGTCCGTCAGCAGATAGACGGGCATGGATGGGTTCTCTTCGATCTTCTTGCGTAACTGCCGAATGAAAGTCCGAAGATACTCGAGCTCGCCGCCATATTCCGGGCCCCACACTTCGCGCAGCAGGCGCGCATGCATCATAGGCAGGCCGGCATGAGCCATAAGACAGTGCAACAGGTCGAACTCTTTGGGCGTAAGATGAACCGGATCGCCGGCCTTGCGAACCAGCCTGCGAGCCGGGTCCAGCTCGATATTTCCAATGCCGATTACGGCGTTCGGCTCGGCCGGGGCAACCCACGAACGCCGCACCGCCGCCCGGATCCGCGCCGCCAGCTCGCGGATTTGGAACGGCTTGGTGATGTAATCGTCAGCGCCCGCGTCCAGCGCCGCTACCTTGTCTTCCTCACTGTCGCGCACCGTCAGCATGAGAATACCCAGCCGGGGAAAGCTTTTTCGGATCTCGCTGCAGGCGCGGATGCCGCCCATCCCGGGCATATTAATGTCTAGCAGCAGAACGTCGTATCGGGTTTCGCGGACAAGTTCCAGAGCCTCTTCGCCGGTGGCTGCATCGTCCACCTCGAAACCGATTCGCTCGAGTGTATGGTGCAGAGCGTGCCGAATGGAGATGTCGTCGTCCACCATCAGAACCTTGCCGCGCGACTGCATCAGCTTGCCTCCTTACTTATTCCGCGGGGTAGGGCGAAGAAGAAGGTCGTCCCACGAATTTCGTCGCTCACCACCCAGGTCCGGCCGCCATGCGCTTCGGCAGCCTTCTTTGCGATCGAAAGACCGAGCCCCGTTCCCGGCGCCCGGTGCCGCGATTCCTCGGCCCGATAGAATCGCTCGAAAACCCGCTCCCGGTCGGCGGTCTCGATCGGCGGGCCGTCATTGTGCACGGCAATCACGATCTCTCCCAGCTTCTCTTCCGCACTGACGGAAATGGCGGATCCCGGGGGCGAATACTTCGCCGCGTTGTCGATGAACTGCTCAAGCGCCGTCGAGAGGATCTCGCGGTCACCCCACACTTCGAGGCGGGATGCGGTGTCCGGCAAAGTTACGCTCCTGCCGCGAAGCTGCTCCCGATGGCCTTCGACCACTTCCTCAATCAGCGTGAGTACTGGGATTCGCTCCCGCCGCAGCCTGACTTCCGCGGCGTCTATCTTCGCCATCTGCAGCAGCTCGGTGGTCAGGCGATCCAGGTGTTCGGCGCGCTGCTCGATCAGCGCGGCCATTTCGAGGTCTTCGCCAGAGAGGCGCCCGGCTTCCAGAAGCCCCGAACTTGCCGTCTGTATCGCGGTCAGCGGCGTCTTGAACGCGTGGGCAAGCGAGTCCAAGACGGCGGTGCGAAGTTGTTCGGTCTCCCGCGCCGCCTCGGCCCGGCTCTCCGTCTCGAATGAACGGGCTCGCTCCAGCGCAATGGCGGTGAGGGAGGCGATCGACGCCAATGTGAGCCGCCCCAACTCCGGGCATCGGAGCGCGATCGCGCCCACCGGCTTCAATCCCACCCGCAGCACATTGGCCCAAGTGAACGCAGTTTCGCCCTCGAGCATGCTGTCCCGCAGATAAGCGGCCCGCGCCAGTGGTTCCAGGTCCTTCGCCCGCGAACCAACTCCATCCAGGCGTCCCTCGGCGGCATCGAACAGCGCCGCGGATTCCGTGCGGAAGACCTGCTCGATCAGAACGAGCACCTGCGGTCCGATTGCCCGGTGGCGATCGAGGAAAAGAATCCGGCGGCTCAGTTCGTAGAGTTTCTCAATTTCCCGCCTCTGCCGCGCCTCCGCTCTTGCCTGGCTCTGCACGCGCGTGGAGAGCCGGCTCACCGTCAGCGCGGTGATCTCGAAGGTCGCCAGAGCGACCCAGTTTTGCGGATCCGACACCCTCCAGGTGAGCACCGGAGGGACGAAGAAGTAGTTGAGGCAATTCACCGCGGCCAGCGAAGTGACGCTGGCTTCTCCAAACCCCCAGACAACCGAAACCATTACCACAATCAGAAAGTAGAGAGAGCCCGATGTGGACAGGTTCAGATGGAGCCGGAACGCGCAGAAGGTCACCGCGGCGACAGCCGCCAAACCAACCAGGCAGCCGCGCCAAATCCTCAATATGGATCGCCAAGAGCGCCGATCGTCCGTCCAGCGATTCGCCTTGATTCCGGCGGACGATTCGCTGGCCGCTCCGGTCGCGAGTTCAGTTTTGCCCACGGCTGCCGCGGTAAGCAGTTCCTCCAACCTTCAATTATGCACTGCCGCGGAGCGGGCGCTGCAACCCCCAAAGTCAGTCGATCCGATAGCCGGCGCGCGCGTACGCCCTGGTTCCAGGTCCGGCCACCTGCACGGCGATCCGATGCCACCGCCCATCGTGGCGATCGCCCCGGGGCACATACCCGATGACATATTGATTCCGCAGAGCATGGCCAATCGTGGCAGCCGCCTCGCGTATGTCGTTCCCGCCGCGGACCACGAAGCTCATCCCGCCGGTCTTTCGGGCGAGCTCATCCAGAAAGAGACGCCCGCGCTGTTCTTCCATCGCCGCCATCGGCTTTGCAAACGGCGCCTCGTTGCCGATCGCGATCGTGTAGACCTGCGCATCGGATTCCACCGCCCGCTCCAACAGCTCCCCCCTCGAGTGACGGCTGTGATTATCCATGCCATCGGAAATGACCAGCAAGGCCTTGCGCGTATGGGCGCCGGAACGTAATTCATTCAAGCTTTCGTAAGTCGTATCGATCAGAGCCGTATCCCCGCCCGCGGGCTCGAATGCGATCCGCGCCAGTAAGCCGTCAAAATAATGAGTAAAGCCGGCGTACGCCCGCGGGCGGGTCGATACGACATTGAGGAAAGCTTCGTCGGCGGGATTGACGTCCTCCATCAGCGCTCGCAAAGCCTCTTTAGCCGCGCCGAGAGAGCTTCTCATGCTGCCGCTCAGGTCAAGTACCGCTCCCAAGGAGACGGGCGCGTCCTCCTCGCTGAAAGAACGTATCTCTTGCCGAACTCCGTCCTCGGTCAGTATGAACGCATCTCTGGCCAGCCCGTTCACCATGGCGCCGCGCCGGTCCACTACCGCAACCGGAACCAAGACCAAGGCGGCATCGGCGCGAAAAGCCGGGACCTCCCCGGTAGGATTCTGCGCCACCGCGGACCAGACACCGGCGGCCAGAAGAATTACCGCCGCGAACGCGCTTCCCAGATCTCTCATCAACTGACTCAGGAAGGAGTTTAGACCGCGAGGCATGAAGATCGCATAAAGGTTTTAGGCAGCCGCCAACCACAAAGCATTCAGGACATTACAGTAAAGACCGGTCGCCCGTGGTTAGCTCCAGGGGCGAAATCTTCATGCTTTCCTTATGAGGGAACCTTTACAATCCCAATTCCTAGCCACCGTGCGGCTACATACAAATGAGCAACACGTTTGCGAGTAAGAAGACTCCCAGGTCTTTATCGAGTCCTTAGGTGTTCCTTACGTCTTTTGAACGGTTGCTCTGCCATACTGCCTCTGACGCGGTAAGGCCTGTCACGTCAGCGTGAGTCTCCGACGACTCGCAACGTATTCGGGTGCAACTGCGCCCTTACGGAGTCGCGGCTCGAACCGCGCGAGCCGCAGCCGCATTCGTAAGGAAGCCGTGGAACCGCGAATTGGAACCATTCGTTCATGTAGGCGCATGCTTCGGGTCCCTGTAATGTACTGACAACCAGCACTGCCAAATTAGATCCTTCGCGAAAGGCGAACACCGGAAACTATGACTACGAAATTATTAGTGGCTATGGTATTGCCATTGTGCATCCCATGGATCACCGTTCCCGCATACGCGGAAACGCCGTCTCGCGCCGTTCACGGGGTTACCCTGCAGCCGGATGGCGTTCCCATAGCGGAAGCGTACGTGTTGATCCGTAACCAGAACGATAACAGCGAGACGGTCGTGCTGAGCGGTTCGGACGGGAAGTTCGCGGCCGTGAATCTGACGCCAGGACGCTACCAGTTGACTGCGACCAAGGACGGATTTCTAACGTCGTCCATGACGGTGGAGTTGACAGCCACTGAGAATCTTCAGGTGGCGCTGGCGCTTTCCTCAAAAGATTCAGCGGCGGGACAAGCGAAGGCGCTGGAGGCGATCGAAGAGCGCATCGATCGCCTCGAGGCGATGCAGAAGCGCATCGAACAGCTTGAAGCGGAACTGAGCCAGGTGAAGGCCCAGCCGGCCGCGGTCCCGACCGCGCCCAAGCCGGCCCCGGTCACTCTAACTGCCGGGCAAGCGGCACCGCCGGCGGTTAACCATACCGCGCCGCCGGTGCCCTTGTACGCGTCCTTGGCCACTCCACCCTTGAGTTCTCTCTCTACGCGGCCTGTGCCGCCGGACGGCCCTCTGACTGCGGGAACTCTGCCGCCCGCGGCTGGACCGGTCAATGGACCGGCGCAAGCGACAACCCCCGCTCCCGCGCCTCCTCAAGCTCAGACTCCATCGGCCCCCGCGCCTCCGGCCGTTCCCGAAGCCCTTCAGCCCCCCGACCCAGCGCCGGCGGTGGACAACTTCACTCCCTTCGGATACGGCGACTTTACCTGGCTCAATGGCTCTCCGCGCAACAAAGACACCGTTCTGGATACGAAATTCTTTACTCCCGAAGTTCGGTTCGACACTCACTACATGGAGGATTTCAACCAGCCGATCGACCACACCATCGTGGGGGCGACCGAGTCTTTCCGCTCCGGCGAAGTTCAGATCGAACAGATCAGCGTCGGCGGCGATTTTCACTGGCAAAACGTTCGCGGCAGAATCTTGACCATGTTTGGCCTGTTTGCAACCACGACCCCGCGCAACGACGCCAGCTTCGGGGTGGGCCAATGGAACCTTCGCGACGCCTACAAATACGTTTCGGAAGCCTACGGCGGGTACCACTTCAACGTGAATCATGGACTTAACATAGACGGGGGTATTTTCGTCTCGTACATCGGCCTGTTCAGCTACTACAATTACGATAACTGGACTTACCAGCCATCGTACGTGTCCTCGAACACGCCGTGGTTCTTCAACGGCGCGCGCGTACAGTGGTTCCCCACCAACAAGCTGAAAATCGAGCCCTGGTTCATCAACGGATGGCAATCTTACGCCAAGTACAACGGCCATCCGGGTTTGGGAGGGCAGCTTTTGTGGGAGCCGAAAGAATGGTTCAAGCTAGTCGCGAACCAATACGGCTATGGACAGGATAACCTGGGTCTTCCCCACACGGAACGTATTCATACCGACGATAGCATCGAGGTCAGGTACTACCACAAGCCGGAGAACATGGGCCTTTCGAAGATGGCATTCAGCCTCACGGCCGACGCGGGATGCCAATATGGCGGCGGAATTCAGTGCACCGGCGCACCCAGCAAGAACAAGGAATCGTTTGTAGGGTGGATGGCCTATGACAGGATGTGGTTCCACAAGGATCTGTACGCCATTACGCTAGGTGGCGGAGAGATGAGCAACTGGGGCCGTTACCTGACGCTGCTACCGCCGATCAACGGGGCCGACGCCGTAACGGGTTCGCCTTACTTCACGCAGCTTCCAGGCCAAAGGGCCCACATGTGGGATAGCACGGTCACCTTCCAGTACATGCCCAAAGAGTACATCACCTGGTGGGCGGAGGTTGGGTATCGTCACTCCGATGTCCCGTATTTCGCGGGACGAGGCGGGGTCACACCTCCTGGCTTCCCTCTCGGCGGAACCAATGGTTCTCCTGGGCAGTTCGCCTGTATGAACGGAGCAGCGTCGGGAGCTAGCGATCTCCCGACCGCGACCGCGAATTGCAGCAGCGTCGGCGGCGTCTGGTTCCCCGACCTTCGCCGTAGCGAGGCGAAGCTTTCCATTGGCGTGATGGTGAAGTTCTAGCGCGGCGCCGCCTCTTATGGAGTAACGGATGAGTAGCTTCCTGATGCAATGGTGGTGCGTGATCGTCGCCGCGGCTGGCCTCATGGCAGCGGATCCGGTTTGGAAGAGCAAGCCGGCCGCCCAGTGGACCGAAGAGGATGCCAGGCTGGTTCTCTCTTCGTCACCTTGGGCGAAGGAGACCAGAGCCACGATCACGCGCCGGCTGACCGAAGACCAACTCAGGGAAGCCGGACAAATGGGACAACCCCGCGGCGTCGGCAATGAGGGGGTGGACCCAAAGGGCAGCGGGCCGAAGGTGTCACCGAATATCTTCACGGGCCCCCGGGGCGATGACCGCAGCCCCCGGTCTCTTCCCCAGCCCATCACATTGAAGCTGCGTTGGGAGACCGCTCTCCCGGTTCGGCTTGCGGAGTTCAAATCGCACGAGGTCGAGCCTCCCACGCTGGAGGGAGACGGTTATCGCATCGCCGTCTACGGTATTCCCGGCGCCAATTTCAAGGGCGATCCCAAGGAATTGGGCAAACCTCTGAAGAACCTGGCCGCATTGAAGCGCGCGTCGCAAAAGGATGTGAGGCCGGTGAGCGCTGAAGTGTTCCAGCGGGAAAACGACGTGGTGGTGGTGTATTTGTTTCCTTTGTCCGCGGAAATCGCGAAAAAAGACCGGCAAATCCAATTCGAGGCGCAAATCGGCCGGATTGTTGTAGCCCAGACTTTCGATCTGAGTGAGATGGAGTTCATGGGCAAGCTGGAACTGTGACGGTGAGACGTGCGGTGCAACTGTTCGGCGCTCAAATCCGGCATCCCGTAGGGAGGTCTCTATGAAAATCAAGGGTCACGCAATTGGCCTTCTAATCATTATTTCTTCAGTTCTCAGTCTGGCTGGTTGCAATAAAGCGGAAGGGGATCCGGCGCAAGGGGCGCCGCCCGAGGCCAGGGTCGTTCCCTTCGCGGACGCGGCTCTCTTCTCCGTGGATCGTCCGGAGCAGTTTCCGCTGGCCGCCGCGGCCGAGCGCCCCACCACTTCGGAACTGATCGTTACCGGGACGGTCACTCCCGACATATCCCGCAACGTCCCGGTCGTCTCGCTTGCCTCCGGGCGCGTCGTGGGCATTCACGCGAGGCTCGGCGACACAGTGCAAAAAGGCCAGTTGCTGCTGACCGTTCGAAGCGACGATGTCTCGGGCGGCTATTCGAATTATCGAATGGCCGTGGCGGATGAGATTCTCGCCCGGACTCAATTGGAGCGCTCCAAGGATCTCTACGAGCACGGCGCGATTGCCCTGAACGATCTGCAAGTGGCGCAAGACACGGAAGACAAAGCCAAGATCGCGGTAGACACCTTGGCCGAACATCTCCGTTTGCTCGGCAACGACCCCGATAAGCCGGCTTCCATGGTGGATATCTTCGCGCCTGTCTCGGGAGTAATCACCGATCAGGAGGTCACTAACGCAGCCGCCATTCAAGCGTTTGGCACCCCGAGCCCGTTCACGATTTCCGATCTCTCGTCCACCTGGGTTGTCTGTGATGTATATGAGAACGACCTGGCCAATGTCCGGCTCGGCGACACCGCGGAGATCAGATTGAATGCTTATCCGGATCGCATGTTCAAGGGAAGGGTAAGCAACATCGGCTCGATTCTCGATCCCAACATCCGCACGGCCAAGATTCGGATCGAAGTTCAAAACCCGGGAATCATGCGGCTAGGCATGTTCGTGAAGGCCACTTTTCATGGCCAAACCAGGGAGATGCACACGATTGTCCCCGCGTCCGCCATCCTGCACATGCACGATCGCGATTTTGTCTACGTTCCCGCGCCCGACAAGAAGTTTCGCCGCGTGGAGGTGGTCGGCGGTGACCTTTTGTCCGACAACACGAGTCTGCAGGAGGTCACCTCCGGATTACAGCCAGGACAACAAGTGGTTGCGAACGCATTGGTTCTAGACCACGTGCTCGGTCAGTGATCGCGTTTCGGACGATCGGGATCCGGAGACACAGCCAGCTCATCGGCCGCAATACAGGTAAACAGGAAATGATTCGTGCTCTGGTAGATTTTGCGCTCAACAACAAATTCGTGGTGCTGGCCATTGCCGTCTTGCTGGCCGGTTGGGGAGCTATCTCGTTTCATAACCTTCCCGTGGAGGCGTATCCCGATATCGCCGACAACTACGTCACGGTAATTACCCAATGGCCGGGACGTTCCGCCGAAGAAGTGGAACAACAGGTGACGATTCCGATCGAAATTCAAATGGCCGGAATGCCGCACATGACCTTTCTGCGCTCCGAGTCGATTTTCGGCCTGTCGTTCGTGATCATGATTTTCGACGACAGCTCCGTCAACGATTGGAACCGCCAGAAGGTTCTGGAAAGACTCACCCAGGTCAATCTCCCGAATGGACAAAACCTGCAGCCTCAAATCGGCACGGACTGGAGCACGACGGGCCAAATCTATTGGTACACGATAAGAAGCACGAACCCCCGCTACGACCTGATGGAGTTACGGTCTATCGAAGACTGGGTTCTCCTCAAGCAGTTCAAATCCGTTCCCAATGTAGTGGACGTTTCCGACTTCGGCGGCACGGTGCGCGAATACCAGGTGCGGGTGGATCCGAACAAGCTGGTGTCGTACGGATTGAGCATCGGCCAGGTGGAACAGCAGCTTGCCAACAACAACATCAATGCCGGCGGCAGCTTCGTCGAGGAAGGCATGCAGCAAATGAACGTGCGCGCACTGGGGCTTTTCAATAACGTGCACGACATCGAGCAGACCGTCTTAAAGACCCAAACCGGCACCGCCCTTCGGGTGAAAGACATCGCGTACGTGGTCCAGGGCCCCAAGATCCGGCTGGGCCATATGGCCAGAGCCAACCATATGGAGGACGGCCGCATCGTCGACGAGCCCGATGTCATTCAGGGCGGAGTGCTGATGCGCAAAGGCGCCGAGGAGGAGCCCACACTCGAGGCCATTCACAAGAAAGTCTACGAACTCAACCACGGCATTCTTCCTCCCGGCGTGGAGGTGGTGCCCATGCTCGACCGGAGCGACCTTCTGCATTTCACCTTGCACACGGTGATGCACAACCTGATCGAAGGCATGCTCCTGGTCAGCATCGTCCTGTTCCTGTTTCTTCTCAGTGTGCGGGCCGCTCTCATCGTCGCGCTCACCATTCCGTTCTCTCTGCTCTTTGCCTCGATCTTTCTCAACTTGAACCACATTCCGGCGAATCTTCTCTCCCTGGGCGCGCTGGACTTCGGAATGGTCGTGGATGGAGCGGTGGTCATGGTGGAGAACATTATCCGGCATCTGAACAAAGACCGCCGCGGCGTCAATGGAGCCGCGAAGACCACCGCGGAGATCATCCGCGACGCTTGCCACGAAGTGCAACGGCCTGTCTTTTACGCCATCGCCATCATTATCACCGCCTATTTGCCTATCTTCACGCTGCAACGGGTGGAGGGCCGGTTGTTCCGGCCCATGGCCTGGACGGTCGCTTTTGCCCTGCTCGGCGCCTTGGCTTTCTCCATCCTCATCGCTCCTGTGCTGGCCGCCACATTTTTCCCTAAAGGAGTTCGGCAACGGCGTAACGTCGCGATGGATTATTTGACGGAGCGCTATCGCCGCCGGTTGCGCTGGGCCGTTCAGCATCGTTGGATGGTCGCTTTTGTCGCTCTGGTTTCGGTAGCGGGCACCATCTATTTGGGTTTCGGCGGCGTCATCGGCGCCGAGTTCCTTCCCCACCTGGATGAAGGCGCCATTTGGGCGCGCGGCACTCTGGCGAACAGCACCAGTCTTTCGGAGGGCGAAAAATTCACCACCAACTGCCGCTATGTTTTCGCGTCCTTCCCGGAGGTGACAACAGTGGTGTCGCAGGCCGGCCGTCCCGATGACGGAACCGACACAGGGGGATTCGGCAACACCGAGTATTTCGTCGACTTGAAGCCTCACGACCAATGGCGCCCTGTATTTCACAAAAACAAGGAGGAATTGATCGCCGCCATGAACCGCGCGCTGGAAAAATATCCGGGGGCGATCTGGAACTTCTCGCAGCCGATCGAAGACAACGTGGGAGAGACGCTCACCGGCACCAAGGGTTCGCTGGCTCTCAAGATTTTCGGGGATGACTTGAAGCTGCTCGAACAGAAGGGCGAAGAAGTCACTGCTGTCATGTCGGGCATCGCAGGGATGCATGACGTGAAGCTCTTACGCGACTTCGGCCAGCCAAATCTCGACTTAACCATCGACCGGCGCCAGGCGGCTCGCTTTGGAATCAACGTGGCGGACATACAAGACGCCGTCCAGACGGCCGTGGGCGGCAACGCGGTGAGTCAAGTACTGATCGGCGAGCAGCGGTACGACGTGGTAGTGCGCTACCAGGAACCCTATCGGAATACCAAGCAGGCCATCGCCAAAGTCCGCCTGCTTTCTTCCTCGGGAGAGCGGGTGTCTCTAGCGCAATTGACGAACGTTGACGTCAAAGACGGCGCGTACGACATCTTCCGGGAAGGCAACTCCCGCTATGTGGCGGTAACCTTCAACGTGAGAGGCCGGGATCTGGGGACCACGGTCGAAGAGGCGATCAAGAGGATCGGTCAAAAGGTCAAGCTGCCGCCGGGCTACAGCATCGGTTGGTCGGGCGAATACGAGAGCGAAAAAAGGGCAGAAGCGCGGCTGGCACTCATCGTCCCGCTGACGATCCTGCTCATCTTCATTATTCTCTACAGCATGTTCCGCTCCTATAAGTGGGCGCTGCTCATCCTGTTAAACGTCGGCATGGCTCGCATCGGCGGACTGCTGGCTCTGGTGGTCACCGGAACTTACCTCAGCGTGTCCTCGGGCGTCGGAATGTTGGCGCTCTTTGGCGTGTCGGTGCAAACCGGCGTCATCATGGTCGAGTACATCAACCAGCTCAGGGCGAGAGGCCACTCGATCTTCGACTCCGCCGTGGAAGGCGCGGTCTTGAGGCTTCGCCCCATCATGATGACCATGCTCGTGGCAACCCTTGGACTGCTTCCGGCAGCTCTATCGCACGACATTGGAAGCGATTCGCAGCGGCCTTTCGCGATTGTTATCGTAGGCGGACTGATTTCCGATCTGCTGTTGAGCATCGTTCTGTTGCCTACCTTTTACGTCTGGATCGCTCGGGACGGCGATCCGCTTCCCAGACCGGAAGGTTCTTTCGAGGGCTAAATGAAAATCACGCTCGCAATGCCGCCCATGAAAAACACGCGAACAATTTTGGTGGCAGCTCAGGTGTTCGGTAGCCTGTTAATGTCGCATTTCGCGTTCGCGCAGGGACCGGTCAAGATTTCACTGGACCAAGCCATCCAGATGGCGCTCCGGCACAACCACACCTTGCAGGCCGCCCGGACCACCATCCAACAGAACCAGGCGGCGGAAATTACCGCCAATCTACGCCCGAATCCCACCTTCTTCACCGACTGGGAATACCTGCCGATCTTCCCCCACCCGCAGGGCGAGAGTGTGTCGGAGTACCTGCAAGCCTCGACCGAGGGTGACGTTGGGTTGAGTTACCTGATTGAACGCGGCAACAAGCGGGCTCGCCGTTTGGAAGCGGCCAAGGGCGCAACCGCCGTAACACGGGCACTGGTAACCGACAACGAACGCGGTATCGCGTTTCAAGTCGGCGCTTTCTTCGTCAACGCCCAGCTTGCCGAGTCGACCCTCGAGCTGGCGCGGACGGATCTGAAGAGTTTTCAGACAACCGTCGACATCAGCGAAGTGCAATTCAAAGATGGCGGCATGAGCGAGAACGACTACCTGAAGATTAAGATCCAGTTGCTTCAGTTTGAAACGGACGTCCAACAGGCGTTGCTCAACAAGGCCCAGTCGCTGTCGGATCTCCGCCAACAATTGGGTTACGAGTCCGTTCCCGCAGACTATGACGTCGTGGGCGAATTCGAATATAAGCCGCTGCTGGTCACTCTGCAGGAATTGCAGGCGAAAGCCCTTCAGAATCGCCCCGACCTGCACGCTGCGGTGTTGGGTGTCGCTGCCGCCAACAGCCAATATGCGCTCGCCAAGGCTAACGGAAAGCAGGATCCCACCATCTCGGCCAACTACTCGCATGTCAACGGCTTGAGCGCCGCCACCTGGTCGTTCAGTATTCCGCTCGCGATTTTCGACCGCAACCAGGGAAATATCGCGCAGACACGGATTGCCATCCGGCAAGCGGAGGAGCAGCAGAAAGCGGCATCCGGGCAGGTGCTGACAGACGTGAAAGACGCGTACGAGGGGCTGCAGGAGAGCGCGAAAATCGCTCAGCTCTTTCGATCGAGCTATCTTGAGGTGGCCCAAAAAAGCCGTGATATCAGCGAATATGCGTATCGGCGCGGCGCCTTGGCATTACTCGACTTTTTGGATGCCGAACGAACGTATCGCGCTACCCAACTCGCTTACCGCCAGGCGGTGGCGGCTTACTTGACTTCGTTGGAGCAGCTTCGCCAGGCCGTGGGAACCAGGGACCTGCCCTGACCGAGGCGCTTCGTTGTACCAGAATGACCTTATGACCAGAGAAGACGTTCGCGCGCGTATCGAGGAGATCGGAATCATCCCGGCGGTACGCCTTTACTCCGCCGATGACGCCATGTTTGCCGCGGAAGCGGTCTGCGAAGGCGCTATCCCCATTGTCGAAGTGACCATGACCGTCCCCGGTGCCGTCGAAGTCATTCGGCAACTTACTCATCAGCATCCCGGGGTTCTAGTGGGCGCTGGCACGTTATTTCATGTGGAGAAGGCACGCCGCTGCCTGGACGCGGGAGCGGCCTTCCTGACCACGCCAGGGCTCGATCTCGAGATCGTCAACTTTGCCTTGGGGCGCGGCGTGGTGGTCTTGCCGGGCGCCTTGACGCCCACCGAGGTCATGGCCGCCTGGAAGGCTGGTAGCGATTTTGTCAAGGTCTTTCCGTGCGCGGCCAATGGCGGCCCGAGCTACATCCGGCAGCTCAAGGGGCCTTTCTCGGAGGTCCCGATGATTGCTTCCGGCGGTGTGAATCAAACCAACGCTATGGAGTTCATTCGGGCGGGCGCTGCGGCATTGGGCATCGGGCGGGACTTGATTCACCAAGATGCCATCAAACGCCGCGAGCGGGGCTGGATCGTCGAACTGGCGCGGCGCTACACGAAGATGGTGGCTGAGGCGCGCAGCATACAGAAGGGGTCCGAGATATGACACACAGACTGGCGGTGGTCTTGTTCGGGTTGAGTGTGCTGGGAACCGCACAGGAGGGGCCCAAACAGTCATTTGAGGTAACTCAGACGGAAAGGGTGAACTTCCTGCCAGGCGGCGCCATTCAACTGGACAATTCATACGGCTACCTCACCGTGGAAGGTTGGGATGAGCCAGAGGTCGAGATCACGGTAGCAAAGTCGACCAATCGCTTCTACGAACCCGGGAAAAAGGAGAAGATCGAAAAACGTTTCGACCAGATCCGCGTTTCTACCGAACGGCGATCCGATAAAGAATTGGAGATTTCGACGACCCTTCCCGTCCGCACTAACCTCGTCAGCTCCATCCTGCCTTCGCGCCGGATCATTGTCACCATGCCCAAGCATAGCCACCGCGGCGTCACTGTCGAGTACACCGTCCATGTGCCGCGCGACTCGCGTCTGGTAGTTCACCATGACTACGGCTACGTGTGGGTGAGCGATGTGGCCGGAGACATCGAGGTGGACAGCCATACTGGCGATATGATCGTGCTGCTGCCGGATCCGGGGCCGTACTCGATCGATGCGAGAACCAGACTGGGCAGTGTTTCTTCCGATTTTGCGGGTAGAGGACTCAAACAATTCCTGGTGGGCACTCGCTTCGCTCACTTAAGTCAAGCTCCCTCCCGGCGCGTCTATCTGCGCATGGGCCGCGGAAGCATCACGATCAAAAATGGCCCGCCGTCCGGTCCTTTCTGGACAATACCTGGGGCGGGTCCACACGGCGGCCACTTACAATAAACCGATGGAGAACATTCGCTCCCTATTCCTGTTCCTAGTGGCCGGCCTGTGCGAGATTGGCGGCGGTTACCTGGTATGGCTGTGGCTGCGCGAAGGGAAGAGCGGCTGGCTGGGCCTGGCGGGTGGAGTAGTTTTGATCCTGTACGGGGTGGTGCCGACGCTGCAGACGGCGGGGTTCGGGCGCGTCTACGCGGCGTATGGGGGCTTCTTTATCGTGCTTTCGCTCCTTTGGGGATGGGGCATCGACGGAACCAGGCCCGACCGCTTCGACATTCTCGGCGCCATCATCTGCGCCATCGGCGTGGGCGTGATTTACTACGCGCCGCGCTGACTCGTATTTCCGAGCCGCGCGACCGTCAGGGGGCGGTTACCCAACCCGTTGCGTCTCCGCTTATGCCACCGGTCCTGCTGCGTCGCTGGATTATGATGGAAGACTGCCATGAAGCTGAATCTCTTCCTCGTTCGCAGCACCATCGTCGCCGCTCTCGGCGGTCTCCTCTTCGGTTTCGATACGGCTGTGATCAGCGGCGCCACGCACGCGCTGACCGCCGTCTTCGCCCTGTCACCGGCCATGCTTGGAATCACCGTCTCGGCTGCGCTGTGTGGCACCGTGCTCGGCTCGATGTTCGCCGGCATACCCGGCGACCGCATCGGCCGCCGCGACAGCCTGCGCTGGCTGGCGGTCTGCTACCTGGTCTCGGCGTTGGGCTGCGCCTTCTCCTGGAACTGGTATTCGCTGGTCCTGTTCCGGTTGATTGGCGGCCTGGGAATCGGCGGCTCGTCCGTCCTCGGTCCCATGTATATTGCCGAAATCTCGCCTGCGAAGTGGCGCGGCCGGCTGGTGGGTTTCTTTCAATTCAATATCGTGGCCGGCATTCTGCTGGCGTATCTTTCCAATTACGTTTTGGGCTTGGCTGGCCTGGGCGGCGCCGAGTGGCGTTGGAAGCTCGGCGTTTCGGCGCTACCGGCTTTGCTGTTTTTCCTCATGCTGTTCGGCATTCCGCGCAGCCCGCGCTGGCTGGTTCAGAAGCGGCACGAGAGCGAAGCACTCAAAGTGCTCCAGATTGTCGGCGAAGAGAATCCCGAACGGGCGCTGGCCGAAATCGTGGCTTCCATCGATGCCGAGCACGGCCATAGCGAGGAACCCCTGTTTTCCGCCAAGTATCGCATCCCGATCCTGCTCGCCGTTTCCATCGCCATGTTCAACCAGCTCTCCGGCATCAACGCCATTCTGTATTACCTGAACGACATCTTCGCCAAGGCCGGGTTCAATAAGGTTTCCGGCGATCTGCAGGCGGTAGCCATCGGCGGCACCAACCTGTTATTCACCATCGCGGCCATGTCTATTATCGATCTGGTGGGACGCAAGACGCTCCTGTTGATCGGCTCCGTCGGCACGGCGCTCGCGCAGGCAGGCGTGGCGTACGTTTTCTTTACCGCGCATCACGAGGGACTGCTGGTCTGGTTTCTGATCGGCTTCGTTGGCTTCTTCGGGTTCTCGCAAGGGGCGGTGATCTGGGTCTACCTGAGCGAAGTGTTTCCCAACCGCGTGCGGGCCAAAGGACAAAGCCTGGGCAGTGCCACACACTGGGTCATGAACGCGCTGATTTCCGCCATCTTCCCCTTGCTCGCCGCCAGGTCCGGGGGCGCGCCGTTCGTCTTTTTCGCCGCCATGATCGTAGTCCAGTTCTTTGTGGTGTTGTTCTTCTATCCGGAGACCAAAGGCACATCGCTCGAACAGATGCAGAAGCGGCTGGGAATCGCGTAGCGGAACGTAACTGGGCCGCGAGGGTCGCAGCCGTGAGGAATTCAAATCCTGGCCAGCGATAAACGCTATGACTCAGTCGGAAGTGCCCCGGCGCAGCTTTCGACCAGGCCGCGGTAATAGCCAGCGCCCACTTTGGCGGCGGCGCCACGGGAATGAATCGGCGCGCGGAAGGAGCCGTGACAAATGGGCACGGTACCAGTGTAGGCAATGCGGAGCCGGCAGGGATCGAGCCGTCGAGGGCGATATGTGCTATCCATTGCGGTGGTGCGGATGTCTTGTGCAACCGGGTTCCGCGATGGCGATTTGGCGTACCGCCCGAGGCCATGCCAAAGCTTCTGTTGATCACCGCCTCGTCGGCAGAGATTCGGAGGGCGCGGAGTTCGCGGTTCCTCAACTTTCAGCAGATTACGATGCCCTATCTGGGCGCCCGGGTTCCTTCAGGCTGGGACGTATTTCACATCGATGAAGAAGCCGAGGAAATCGACTGGACGATCGACCCCGATCTGGTTGGCATTACGTTCCACACGCCAAGCGCTTATCATGCCTACGATCTTGCCGCGCATTTCAGGTCGCGAGGAGTTTGCGTGGCGATGGGCGGCCCGCACGCCACGCTGTTGCCTGAAGAGGCCGGCCGGCATGCGGATGCGGTATTTGTCGGGGAAGCCGAAGGCCTATGGGAAGAGTTCTTGAGCGATTTTCGGGCGGGAACTTATCGCCGCGTGTATCGGCAGGCTGGCGCGCCGTCTTTAGAAGGCGTACCCATGGCGCGCAAGAATCTGTATCACCGGAACGACCACACCGATGGCGTTCTATTTGCCACTCGAGGCTGCCCGAATCATTGCGATTTCTGCGCGGTCGCGGTGATGTACCGGCACGGGTTGCGTAAGCGGCCGGTTACCGAGGTTGCGGCTGAATATGCCTCTTTCAAGGGCAAGAGAATTATCTTCTGGGACGACAACATCACTGGCGATAAGGAGTACGCGAAGGAGTTGTTTCGCGCCATCGCCCCTTACCGCAAGTGGTGGAGCAGCCAGGCCAGCATTCACGTGGGCGGGGATGACGAGCTTTTGGAGGCCGCGGCCCGGAGCGGATGCAAGCAACTGTTCCTGGGCCTGGAGTCGATCTCCCAGCCAAGCATGGAGGAGGTGCGCAAAGGATTCAATCGGGTGGAGGAATATGCCCGGATTGTGGATCGCATTCATGCGCACGGGATCGCCGTCCAGGCCGGGATTGTGTTTGGTTTTGACAACGACACGCCTGAAATTTTCAGAGATACCCTTGAATTTCTGGAAGACACAGGCATTCAGAATGCGACCTTCAACATTCTGACGCCGTATCCTGGCACGCCACTCTTTGGACGGCTGGAAGCGCAAGGGCGCATCTTGACCCGCGATTGGCGAAAATTCAACGGCCGTAGGGACGTCGTGTTTCAGCCGAAGCGTATGAGCGTAGCGGAACTACTAGCGGGATTCCGGTATGCGAATGAGCGCTTTTATTCTCTCCCAAGTCTTCGAAAACGGCTGTGGCGATCGCCAGCCCAAATAGGGTGGGTGTTGCCGTTGAACCTGGCATACGCAGCGTCTTGGGCCCGGCGATTCAGGAGCGCTCACTCATGAGCAGGCGGGTGGAATGGCTCCGCCATTTCCGATCCGGACTCGGGACTTTCAATATCTAAATTGACGACGACGGGTTCCTGCCCGCTGCGCACGACGACGGCCTCCACCGGTTCCTCTCGTCTTGCATTGATCTCCTGGTGCGGCACGAAAGGAGGCACGTAAATGAAATCGCCCGGGCCGGCTTCCTCGACAAACTCCAACCGGTTGCCCCAGCGGAAGCGGGCGCGGCCCTTGACGATGTACAGGACGGTCTCGAGTTCCCCGTGGTGGTGCGCTCCGCTCTTGACATTGGGCTCTACCACCACAGTTCCCGCCCAAAGCCGTTTCGCGCCGGCGGCGGCATGAGTGATGGCGGCCGCTCTCGTCATGCCAGGCGTCTGCGGAGTGTTCCGGTCCAACTGCCCCGCGCGAACGATGCGAATGCCGTGGGTTCTCCAATCCGACTGAGTGGACTCCATGGCGGTCATGCTACCACGGGTGCGCGTGTAGGTAGGCCAATGGTTGGAATCGCGGAAGCCGCGCAGGCAGAATTAAACAAAAAGCCCCCGTGTGTGTGATTCACACGGGGGCCGGCCTGGCGACGCGGCACAGAAGTGTTCTCGCTCCACCTATCTTTGGTTAGGTACCCCCGGCCGCGAAATGGGGGCAGAATATTCTTGCTGAACCGTCCGTTAGATTCACGGAACCCTGGCGAAGGGCTCCGGGGGAGGATATTAGGAGAACAATGAGAAAAAGAGGTTCGCTTTTGAGGCTGGAAGCCTTGCTGATCATCGGCGTGGCGATTACTTTCGGGCAAACCAACACGCCGCCGACGAAACAATACCTGCAAGTCAAGCAGTACACTCAGGCCGAGGACGATGCCATCCTGAAGCTCTACGACGGGCTTCGCATCGCAGACGTGATGGACGCTCTCGACGTAGTCGGATTGCAAGACATCACCATGATGGACCGGGAGATCCGGCCGCTCTGGAAAGATCAAACCAACATCACCCACCGTATTCACGGCGTTGCGCTGACACTTCGCATAGTCCCGGCGCAGGAGCGTGCCCCGGAGTTTGCCTCTCACGCCGCGGAACGCCCGTGGGAAGCTGCCTGGTACAAGAACCAGGGAGAATACGTCCCCCTGGTCCGGCCGGGAACTGTTCTTGTGGTGGATAATCAAGCCAGAGACGACGGGTGGTGCGGATCGAATATGGGATTGAGCTTGTTCGGCAAGGGTCTCCGCGGCTTTGTAGGCAATGAAGTCTGCCGAGACACGGACGAAATGAGTCTCACTCATATTCCCGTTTATCAGATTCCTTCCATGGCGCCCCGTGGGATCAATCCCGGCCGTACGTGGATCGAGTCTTACAACCAGCCTATTGCGGTCGGCCACGTACTGGTGATGCCCGGCGACATTATCGTCGCCGATGGCGACGGCGTCGCGGTGGTGCCGAGAGGCCGGGCCGAGCAGGTGGCTGGAATCGCGCGATGGATTTTCGAAGACGACGAATGGAAACGCGGAAAGATTTACGACCGGGTAGGAAAGCCGAGAGACTGGACCGTAAACGGCCATAACGAGCAGCCGCCGCCCAGCAGTACGCGGATCAAGTAGGTATCGTCAGGGTTCCTCGAGAATAGCCGACTCCGCGCAGGCCGCGGATAGCGCCGCCGCGGCCCGCGTTGGGGAGAGTGTGTGCTTCCTCGCCCCGAGACACTTTAGTATCTGTCGCTCGGCCGCATCAAAGTTTGTCCCCCACCGTAACAACGTGTGGTATATGTCTTTACTCACATCCACTGCCGACCGCCAGACTCGGATCCGTGGCCCCCTGTGGCGCATTCTGGTCCTGCTGGTGGTCTCGGTCGCGATCAATTATGTGGATCGGGGCAACCTCTCGCTGGCTGCCCCTCTGCTAAAAGACGAACTGGGTATTTCGGCCATCCAGCTTGGCTACTTGCTCTCGGCGTTTTTCTGGACGTACTCCGCCTTTCAGATCCTGGCCGGCTGGCTTGCCGACCGATTCGATGTGTCTTGGGTGTTGGCTGCCGGATTTTTCCTGTGGTCGATGTCGACGGCCGCGACCGGCCTGGTCAGCGGGTTCGTGACGCTCTTTGCCTTGCGGCTCGTGCTTGGAATGGCGGAGTCCGTTGCGTATCCGTGCTATTGCAAGATTCTCGCGACCGACTTTGCTGAGCAGCAGCGGGGTCTGGCGAACTCCTTGATCGACGCCGGTACCAAGTGCGGTCCGGCTCTGGGAACGCTGCTTGGGGGAATGTTGATGGCGCGGTTCGGCTGGAGGCCGTTCTTCATCGTTCTGGGTTTGGCCAGCATGTTGTGGCTTCCGCCTTGGCTGCGGTCAAAACCCAGTCTAGGAACATCGAGCGCAGCCGGCTTAAAAGGCACTCCGAGCTTTAGCCGAATCCTGCGGCTTCGATCCGCCTGGGCGACATTTCTTGGCATGTTTTGCGCCAACTATTTCTGGTACTTCCTGCTCACCTGGCTGCCGTTTTACCTGGTTCGCGAACGCCATTTGTCCATGGATAGAATGGCGAGCCTCGGCGCCGTGGCCTATGTGGTAACCGCCGCTTCCACCATGATGGCCGGATGGCTGGCGGACCGGGCGATCGCGAGGGGCGCCACGCCCACTCGCGTCCGGAAAAGGCGAACCGTTTTTGGCTTGGCGTTTTCGACGATTGTTCTAGGAGTCGCCATGACTCCCAATCTGACGGCCGCCATGGTGCTGCTCATGCTTGCCTGCGCGTCCTACGGCACTTATACCTCCAGCCATTGGGCTATTACCCAAACCCTGGCCGGCCCGGCCGCTGTGGGCAGGTGGACGGGTTTGCAGAATCTCATTGGCAACCTGGCAGGCATAGCCGCACCCACAATAACCGGATTTGTGGTGGAGCGAACCGGTCAGTTTGTTATAGCTTTTGGCGTTGCGGCTGCTGTAGTATTGGCCGGCGCCAGTCTGTACGTTTTCTTTCTAGGTCCGGTCGAGCCGGTGGTTTGGAGCGGTTCAGGGATGACAACCGGCCTGCGTTCGGTTTCGTAGACAGGTTCGGAGACTTATGATGTTGCGGCACTCAATGCGGCGAGAGATACGGAGCGAGTCACCAGCCCGGACGGCGCTCATAATAAGACAGCGGTACTTTGATTCCAATGCGAGCATTACTACTCACTGACTACCGCCATCTTGAGCTCGTCGACATGCCCGTGCCGGAGATCGGCCCGGACGATCTGCTCGTGCGAGTGCGCGCCTGCGGAATTTGCGGCAGCGACGTCCTGGTGGACGGCGGTATTTCGGCAGGAGCCACCAGGGCCACCGTGGCGCGCTGATAGAGTGAAGGGATGAAACTGGAATCCAAGGCTTGTCTGATCACTGGCGGAACCAGTGGAATCGGCGCCGCGACCGCGCTGGAGTTCGCGCGCCGCGGAGCGGACATCGCTATCTGCGGCCTGGCTGCCGATGAAGCACTTTCGCGCGACGCACAAAGCCGCATAGAAGCGCTCCATCGGAGGGCGTTGCCCCTGACGTGTGACTTGTCCGACCCGGCGCAAGCGGTCCGCTCGGTACGGCAGACCGTGGAGTTCTTTGGACGCCTCGACGTGCTGGTCCATTGCGCCGGCGCCGCGGCCCCGGGTAGTTTGCTCGACGTCGACCCCGCCATCTGGTACCAGGCCTTCGATATTCACCTGCACGGGATTTTTCATCTCGTCCGCGCCGCTGTGCCACATATGATTCAAAACGGAGGCGGGGCGATCTTGCTGATCTCTTCGGCGGCCGGGGCCCGCGGTTGCGCCGGCGCCATCGCTTATGGCGTGGTGAAAGGCGCGATTCCTCAGTTCACCCGCTCGCTGGCACGCGAACTGGCCGACCGGAACATCCGGGTGAATTGCGTATCTCCCGGAATTATTCGAACCCGTTTCCAGGACTATCTCACGCCGGAGCAAGTGCGCAACAATATCCAGAACCGTATTCCGCTACATCGGGAAGGGAAACCGGAGGAGGTGGCGCACGCCTTGGCCGCGCTTGCCGAAAACGATTTTATTACCGGCGCCGATATTCCCGTGGATGGCGGAATGGCAATGAGAATGGTGTAAGGTGGCGCCAGGCGCAGGCGCGAGCGCCTTGTAAGTTCAGCCGGCTTGGACGGTGGGCCGGGCACGCCGCACACGCCAGGTTTCCCGGGGTTCGAAGGCAAGGTTCGCCAAGATCGTGCCCAGACCGAAACGAACGTGCTCGCGCATGGTGTGGTCCGCCAGCCTTACGTCGCTACTGGCAAGGGCGGACGCAAGATTGGAATGGAACTTGGGAGGCAGCGGCTTACGGCGGGCAGAAGCGTCAAAGAGCCAGTTAAACACCAAAACCTGCTCTCGCTCGATGGCATCCCGCAAGAGCTTACAATCGGCGCCGTCGGCCACCTGGAGATGAAACTTCATGTGATAGGCGTGGACCGAATGCAGAAAGTCCCCGTCCGCGTTGGAACTGACAGCATAAAGCGAGTCGAGATGCACGGCCATCTCTCGGAGCTCCTTCTTCTGGGCGCACGAAGCTTTCTCCGCGAAAAGTCTGGCGGACTGCGATTCCAGCGCCTCTCGCAGGACATAGCGCTCGCGCACATCCTCCGCCGTGGGAATTCTAACGCGCGTACCTACTTGTGGACGGCTTTCGACGAGGCCGTCGATTTCCAGGCGCTGGAGAGCTTCGGAAACCGGGACAAAACTCATACGGAGCTGCCTGGCTATGTCGCGGCGCGAAAGCGCGGCTCCCAACGGGTATTTGCCCCTGAGAATGTTCTCACGAATCAGCTCGTAAGCCCGTTCCGCCAAGCTTCTGCTATTGCCGCGCCTTGAAGCTTTCGCTTCGCCCATTTTAATTATCATCTATCATCGCCGTGCGGGGCCGTGGACTGAAGTATCTCCCGGCCAACACGAGTGAGCACCTTGCCATGGCGGTCTCTACTTGGCCTCCTCCAACATGGAAATACCATTGGCGTTCTTTCGACGTGTTAGCGGCGGGGCGGAGTATTTTATGATCGTCAACTCGGCTAGATACAGAATTCTGCAGCCTTTCTCGAGGTGCCCGCCAACCGCACCGTGATCGGCGAGCGAGAGCGTAATATGCAGATGAGGTTCACCGCCCGCTATGATCCCGCCGCCATCGAGGATTTCGTAAGGCCCCTGGACGGTCTTGAATACGTTTTCAGGCCTGGGGCCAGTTGCCGCGTTGTAGTGGAACGTGCACTCCTCGACCGCTCCCGCGGTCACAAAGACGTGACCCTCGCGGATGTCTTTTTGCTTGATGACGTCCTCCACCGACTCAAGCAGCAGCGCGTTGCGATCAAGCGACACACGATAGATTTCCTGAATCGTCGCGCCACCGAAAATCTTTGGGGGCGGCGCAGCAGGTTTTGCGGACTGCGAATACCCCGGCGCCGCACATGTCATCGATAAGAATATAGCGAATGAATAATAAGTTCGTTGGATGCTCATTGCACTGTCCTTCCGGGCGAGCTCACGCCGCTTGATGTTCCGGCTCGATGGATCCGGTGGAATCCGCCAGGTCGACGATTCCCCGCCGGACCGCACTGATCGCCGCTTGGGTCCTGTCTGCTACACACAGTCTTTCCAGGACAACATTAACATGCCACTTAATGGTACCTTCCGTAACGCCCAGCGCCTCGGCGATCTGGCGATTACTCATGCCGCCAACGATCAGGCTGACAATCTGAAGTTCGCGGGTCGTTAACTCGCAGTTCGGAGGGCGGTTGGCCAAAGCTTCCGCTACCGGCCCGGAAAGCCAGCGAACACCCGTATGAACCGTGCGGACGGCTCTAAGAAGTTCAGCCGTGGATACAGCCTTAATGAGATATGCCATTGCGCCCGCGTTGAGCGCCCGTTGAATATGTTCGTCCCCTACACAGTTCGTTAAAACGACGAACCGGCTCTTGGAATGTTCCCTGCGAATTGCGTGGATCGCCGCCAAACCGCTCATCTCAGGCAGGCGCAACTCAATCAGCATGATGTCCGGTTGATACTCTCGAAATACATGAATGGCGTCCCGTCCGTTAGTTGCTTCAGCCACTACGCACATGTCGGGTTGAGCATTCAGAACCGCAGTGACGCCGATGCGGACGACGGCCTGGTTGTCCACGACTACGACCCTGATTTTCTTGTTCACCATTCGTCACTCCAACGTGGGATCCGGCCGCCTTGCCGTCCGCTTCCACCCCACCGGGGACGGAAGCTTTGCGGCAAGACGCCAATTGGCAGATAATGCCAGAATCGACTGATGTATCAGTAAATAGTATCCGAAACGCTAAAATCTTGTCAACCGAGGGTTGATTTAACTATTTGAAAACAAAATAAATAGATCTGGTTCATGATGGTCAAGATCGAGCCAAACGGGCCATTTACGTCTATTGACACGTCAGTATTTTGGGTTCCGCTTTCCAGCCAGTTTCATATTTTGAAGTTAGCGCGGCGAGCCGGTGTGGTTCCGTAAGTCTTCGCACGAGATCGGAAACGGCTACGATATCAGGATGGCCCTGGGAGGTTTCCGGTATGGTTTGCGTGTTCTGGCCCGCAACCCGGGATTTACGCTGCTCGCTGTGGGTGCGCTGGCTCTTGGTATTTCCGCCTCGGTTGCCATCTTCACCGTGGCGGACGCGGTGATGTTGCGGCCGCCTCCTTATTCCGACCCTGACCGATTGGTTCTGATTTCCGGGAGCAGTGAACCCTTCTCTTACCCGCGCTTCCGCTATATGGAAGCGAAGAGCCAATCGCTGGCCGCCATCGCGGCGTTCACGGAGGAGGGGTTCAACCTCACGGGCCGCGGCGACCCTGAGCAACTTTCGGCGGCGCGCGTTTCCTGGCGATTTTTCGACGTGCTGGGAATTCGTCCTGCGCTGGGCCGCGCATTTCGCGCCGAAGACGACGCGGCCGGAGCCAGGGACGTTGTCCTCATCAGCCACAGGCTTTGGGCCCGCCGCTTCGAATCGAAGCCGGATATCGTTGGGCAGAACGTGACTCTCGATGCGCGGGATTTCGCGGTGATCGGCGTGCTGCCCGCGGATTTCCGGTTCACGCCGGTGGGAGCCGAGGTCGATATTTGGGCCGCCAAAGTTTTCGAACTGAGCCTCACGACCCCGTCATCGGTCGAGGCTGGCGCCGGCTTTCTGTCCGCCGTGGCACGTCTTCAACCAGGCGTTGGATTGCGGCAGGCGCAGGCGGAACAGGAAACGCTCGGCAACCAATACCGGGCTGCGAATCCCAACCGCGCCGACAGCGACCCGCGAATCCATATTCAGGTCGCCGGTCTCGGGCGCGCCATCGCGGCGGACCTCCGCCCCGCTTTGTTCCTGCTGCTGGCCGCGGTCGGGCTGTTGTTGTTGATCGCCTGCGCCAACGTGGCCAACCTGCTGCTTTCGCGGGCGGCGGGCCGTGGCAGGGAAATGGCGATGCGCGCGGCGCTGGGGGCTTCGCGCTGGGCGATTGTCCGTCAATGCCTGGCGGAGAGCCTGCTACTCGCCATCGCGGCCGGCGCCGTAGGCCTGGCCCTGGCCTCGTGGAGCACCCGCGCCATGGTTGCTTTGAGCCACAATGCCGCGTTGGAACTTGCCGGAGTGAAAATCGATTTCGGCGTGGTGTTGTTCGCCCTGGCGGTGTCCGCCGCCAGTAGTGTGCTCTTCGGGCTGGCGCCGGCGTTTCATCTTTCCAAAACCGACCTTCACACCACCCTGCGCGAGAGCGGCCGCGCGCTAGCCGGCGCGCGCGGGGCCTGGGTGAGCGGCACATTCGTGGTGGCGCAGGTGAGCCTCTCGGTGGTTCTCTTGGTGGGCTCCGGATTGCTGGTCCGCAGTTTCATCCGGCTGCGCTCGAACAGCCCGGGCTTCGACGCCCACGGCGTGCTTACGATGCGCATCTCCCTGCCATCCACCCGTTACCACGCGAAGCCAGCGATGGTGAGTTTCTACGAAGACCTCCTCGCCCGAATGCGGACGCTGCCGGGAGTGCGCGCCGCGGCGATCTCCTCGGCCCTTCCGCTGAATCCCACCCGATTCTCGCCCGCGTTGATGGAAGGTCAGCCGGCGGTTCGGCTGGCCGAGCGGCCCCTGGTTCATATCCAGACGATCAGTTCGGACTATGGCGAAGTGATGCGCGTGCCGCTCGTCCGCGGCCGCTGGTTTAGCGCGCACGACGATGCGCAATCGCCGATGGTGGCCATCGTCAATCGGAAGTTAGCGCGCCGCTTCTGGCCGCGTGAGGATGCGGTCGGTAAGCGGATCTGGATCGGCAGGCTGGCCACGCCCGCTCAGGTCGTGGGCGTCATTGGCGACCTGAAAAACCAGAGCCTGGCATCGGAATCCGAGGCGGAGATCATGCTGCCGTTTCCGCAGCTTCCGTGGCCGCTGCTGCACGTCAGCTTGCGCGCCTCGGCGGATCCCCACAACCTTATAGCGACCGCGCGCCAGCGTATTCTGGCGCTGGACCGGGACCAGCCGGTGACCGACATGGCGACCCTGGAAGAGCTGATGGAAAAGGCCGGAGCGCAGCCGCGTTTCAATATGTTCCTGGTGGGCGTCTTTTCGGTCACGGCGCTGCTGATCTCGGTGGTCGGGGTCTACGGGGTGACGGCCTATTCCGCGGCGCAGCGGACGCGGGAGATGGGGGTGCGCATGGCACTGGGAGCATCGCGGCGGGACATCCTGGCGCTTGCCGCCGGCCAGGTAATGCGTCTGGTGATCGTCGGGATTGCGCTTGGCGTGGGCGCGGCGTTGGTCCTAACGCGCATGATGTCGAGCCTGCTGTACGATACGCCCGCCGCGGACCCGATCGCGTTCGCCGCCGCCCCTTTGCTGTTCGCCGCCGCGGGCGCGCTGGCCGCGTACATTCCGGCCCGGCGCGCGACGCGCATGGACGCATGCGAGGCGCTCCGGTACGAATGAGGCGGCCGGAAGCTCTTTCCGTCCAAGCTGGAGCCTATTTGAGGCTCGCATAATAGAGTGACGGCAAGCGGCGTCTGTGGGGTAGGATGGCATCCTGCCGCCGATTGTTAATCGGCGTTTCGCGGGCCGCTGAGAGACCGCCGAAAGCTGGTTATCAACCCGCTGCAGGTTACCAGCCTGCCCCACAGTCTGGGGCCATCCGTAACTGTAATTTGCGAGCCTCAGGAAACTGACTCAGTGTTCAGTTCCGCAATTACAGTCACGCATTCGGCAACCGCTCCCTGACGGTCGCGGCTCGGAAACGCGTCTACGCGCCGCTCTTGTTCTTGCTCTGCGCCTTGCGCCGCTCCAGGAGCCATTCCTGGCTGTTGATCCGCGGTTTGCCGTTGGCGGCCTTCCGGCGCGAATAGTTGCCGGCCGCGTTCATGTGCCGCGCCTTCATGTTGTCGGCCAGGTAGGTTTTCAGCACGGCGTCCCGAAGAGTGCGAACCAAGCCGGGGTCGCGAATCGGCGCCAGCACTTCCACCCGATGGTCGATGTTGCGGGCCATCAGGTCCGCGCTGCCGATATAAATCTCTTCCTCGCCGCCGTTGTGAAAGTAGTAGACCCGGCTGTGTTCCAGGAACCGCCCCACAATGCTGGTAACCTCGATGTTCTCGCTCACCCGCGGCACTCCCGGCCGCAGGCAGCAGACGCCGCGCACCAGGAGCTGAATCCTGACCCCCGCCTGAGACGCTTCGTAGAGCAGGCGGATCATTTCCGGGTCCGCCAGCGAGTTCACTTTGAAAATCAGGTGCGCCTTCTGGCCGCGGCGCGCAATTTGCATCTCGCGCGCAATCAGCGCTTCCAGGCGCGAGCGCAGGTTCACCGGCGCCACCATCAGCCGCTGGTAATCGGTCTTGTCCGAATACCCGGTCAGATAGTTGAACAGATTGCTCACGTCGCCGGCGATCTCTTCGTCGTTGGTGAACAGGCCGATATCCGTGTACAAGTGAGCCGTGACCGCGTTGTAGTTGCCGGTCGACAGGTGTACGTAGCGGGCAATCCGATCCTGCTCGAGTCTTACCACCAGCGTCACCTTGCAGTGCACCTTTAAGCCGATGATGCCGTACACCACGTGCACCCCGGCGCGTTCCAGCGCCTTGGCCCATTCGATGTTGCTCTCTTCGTCGAAACGCGCCTTCAGCTCCACCAGCGCCGCCACCTGCTTATCCTCTTCCACGGCTTCCAGCAGCGCTTCCACTACCGGCGCATTGCGGCCCACCCGATAGAGGCAGGTCTTGATGGCCAGCACATTGGGATCGCGCGCCGCCTTGCGCACGAATTCGATCACCGGCTGGAAGGAGTCGAACGGGTGATGCATCAGGATGTCGCGCTTGCGAATCATGGCGAAGATGTCGTCTTCGTCGGAAATCTCCGCCAGGTCGGCGGGAATCGCCGGCACAAACGGTGGGTCCTTCAGCTCCGGCCGGGGCAGGTTGTACAAACTCATCAGCCGTTTGAGCGCCAAGGGATGGTAGGTTCGATACACCTGGGTCGGGCCCACCTCCAGATTGTTCGACAAGATCTGCAGAACCGGCTGCGGCATGTCATGGGTCACCATCAGCCGCACTACGCTCTGAAAGCGCCGCTGCCGGATCCCCTCCTCTATAGTCTCCAGCAGATCCTCCGCTTCCAGTTCCTTGATTGCCATATCGGCGTCGCGGGTCACGTGGAAAGGGTGCGATTCGAGCACTTCCATCCCCGGGAATAGCGCCCCCAGGTGCGCCGCAATCACCTGCTCCAGCCACACCAACTGCACCCGCCCGTGCCGCGAGCCTTTGGTTTTCGACTTGGAGGCGCCGTTCACCGCCAGCAGTTGTGGCAGCGAGTCCGGCACCTTCACGCGCGCGAAGTGCTCGGTGCCGGCGCGGTCCCGGATCAGGACTGCCAGGTTCAGGCTCAAGTTCGAAATATGCGGGAACGGGCGCCCCGGGTCGAACGCCAGCGGCGTCAGCACCGGAAAAATCGTCTCCTCGAAATACTGTTGCGCGCGTTTTCGCTGCGCCTCGTTGAGGTCGCCGTATTCGTGAATCCAGATGCCCTGTTCGTTCAGCGCGGGCATCAAGCGCTCCAGCGAGCGGTGCGCTTCGTTGAGCAGTTTCTTGCATTCGCGCCGGATCGCCACCAGTTGCGCCCGCGGGCTCATCCCGTCCGGTCCGGCATCCACCGTGCCTGCTTCCAGTTGAGCTTCCAACCCCGCCACTCGTACCATGAAGAATTCGTCCAGATTGGAGCCCAGAATCGACAGGAACTTAGCCCGCTCCAGCAGTGGGTTTGTTTCGTCCTCCGCTTCTTCGAGCACGCGGCGCTGAAACTGCAGCAAGCTCAGCTCGCGGTTGACGTAGAGCGAGGCGTCCTTCAGATCCGGATCGCCGGCCGGAGCCGCCCTTTGGGGCTGTGCTTGAGCTTTCTTTGGCATGAGCGCTTCCACTAGTGTAAGGGGAATCGGGACCATTGGGAGACCGCCTGGCGCAGGGATGCCGGCGGGCTGGTCCCCGCTTCATGCTTCCGTAACACAATCTCCGGGGTCTTCCTTGCGCAGCATTGTATAACTGAGTAATGCATTGCAGAAGTGCGGGCGGGCCGTTTTCGGCAACCGCTCCCCGACGGTCGGATTCGCGCCTTTCCGAGCCGCGACCGTTAGGGAGCGGTTTTGCGCTGGCGGCTGACCGCTGAGCGCTGAAAGCTCGGATATAACCGCCGAAGCATACCACCGGCAAGAGTTAGGACCGACCCAATTGGCTGAAACCATCATCGAGCTCCGCGGAGTGGAGAAATTCTACGGTCCCGCCGAGGCGCGCATCCAGGTGGTGGCTCCCACCGATCTGTCCGTCTATGCCGGCGAGATCCTCGCCTTGCTGGGGCCGTCCGGCTCGGGCAAATCCACCTTGCTGCGGATTCTGTCCGGTCTTTCGCGGCCTAGTTCCGGCCAGGTGATTTGGCACGGCCAGCCGCTCGCCGGCCCCTGCCCCAACGTCGCCATCGTGTTCCAGAGCTTCGCCCTGTTTCCCTGGCTCACCGTGCTGGATAACGTGGAGGCCCCGCTCAAGGCCCGTGGCGTTCCCGCCGACGAGCGAATGCGGCGCAGCGTGAAAATTCTGGATTCGGTGGGTCTCGACGGTTTCGAGGCCGCCTTCCCCAAGGAACTCTCCGGCGGCATGAAGCAGCGCGTCGGCTTTGCCCGCGCCTTGGTCGTGGAGCCCGAAGTGCTCTTCATGGACGAGCCTTTCTCCGCTCTGGACGTGCTCACCGCCGAAAACCTGCGCGGCGAGCTCATGGAATTGTGGGACGGCAAGAAAATGCCCACCCGCGCCGTTTTCATCGTCACCCACAACATCGAAGAGGCCGTCACCCTGGCTGATCGCGTGGTGGTGCTGGGCAAGAACCCCGGCCGCATCCGCACCGATTTCCGCATCCGCATGCCCCGCCCGCGCATTCACTCCGACATGCGCTTCCACGAAGCCGTCGACTACATCTATCGCGTCCTCACCCAGCCCGACCTGGTGCCCGCTCCGCAGCCCGAAGCCGGGACGCAGGCCGCCGCGGCCGTGCCCGCCGCACGCGCCAAGTACCCCATGCTGCCCCACGCCCGGCCGGGCGGCATTGCCGGCCTGCTCGAACTGCTCAACGACCGCGGCGGCCGCGAAAATCTCTACCGCCTGGCCGATGACCTGGCGCTCGAGCTCGACGACCTGCTCCCCATCGTCGAAGCCGCTTCCCTGCTCGGCTTCCTCACCGTCCAGGAAGGCGCCGCTGAAATCACTCCCGAAGGCATCCGCTTCGCCGAGGCCGGCATCCTCCGCCGCAAAGAGCTTTTCAAAGTGGCCGCCAGCTCGCACGTCACCCTGATTCGCCAGATCGCCCGCGCCCTGGCCAGCAAGGCCGACCATACCCTCCCCGTCGAGTTCTTCCGCGACCTGCTGGACGAACACTTCACCCAGGAGGAATCCGAGCTCCAGATCGAAACCGCGGTCAATTGGGGACGCTACGCCGAGTTGTTCGATCGCGACGCTTCCACCGGACGTTTTTATATACCCGAAGAGACCCCCTCGCCCTCCGCCGAGGAGGCCGCGGGCAACTGATGTCGTTCCCCGGGCTGTCGCGGTCCCTCATTCGCGAGCGCACCTGGCCGCTTCTGGTGGATGTGGCCGTCTTCTCGGTGGTGCTGGCAACCATCTACGCCATCCTCACCACGGTGCATTACTGGATGGGCGTGGTGACACCGGCGGCGCACATTTCGCGCTCGCCGCGCGCCTTGCCCGGCTATGCCCTGTATTCGCTGGTTCGCATGACCGTGGCCTACCTATTAAGCCTGGTGTTCGCGGTCGCGTATGGCTACATTGCCGCCTACCATAAACGCCTGGAAACCGTGATGGTCGCGGTGCTCGACATCCTCCAATCCATCCCCGTGCTGAGCTTTCTGCCGAGCGTGATGCTGGCCATGGTGTCGCTGTTTCCCACCCGTCAACTGGGCGTGGAGCTGGGCTCCATCGTTCTGATTTTTACCGGCCAGGTTTGGAACATGGCTTTCAGTTTCTACAGCTCTCTGAAATCCATTCCGCGCGAGCTGCGCGAAGCGGCCGACATCTACCGCTTCAGCGCCTGGCAGCGCTTTCTGGAGCTGGAACTTCCTTTCGGCGTAATCGGCCTGGTGTGGAATTCGATCGTCTCCGTCGCGGGCGGCTGGTTTTTCCTGATGGCGTGCGAGATGTTCGTCCTGGGCGATCACGATTTCCGTCTGCCGGGGTTGGGATCGTATCTGCAGCGAGCCGCCAGCGCCGGAGATACTCCCGCCATCCTGTGGGGCCTCGCCGCCATGATTGTGGTAATCGTGCTCATCGATCAGCTCGTCTGGCGACCTCTCATTGCCTGGTCGGATCGTTTCAAGCTCGAACAAGTGGAAAGCGCCAGTGCCGTCTCTTCGCCTGTCCTGCACCTGTTGCGCAACGCTTCCGCGGTCAAATGGGTCGAGCGGCGGACCTTGCGGCCCGCGTGGGAGCGCCTGACCGTCACTCGGGCTCGCGCCGCGCGGCCTGTTGCAGGCGCGGGGCGCATCTGGCTCACCCGCGTGGTGCAGGCGGCGGGCCTGGTGTTGGTGCTTGCGGCCGTTCTCTATGCAACCTGGCAAGCTTTCGAGATGCTGCGCAGCGTGACCGGCGCGGCCCTGTCCACCACGCTCGAAGCCGCCGGCGCCACGTTCCTGCGCGTGGTTGCGTCCTTGCTGATTGCGCTCGTGTGGGCCGTGCCGGCCGGCGTCGCCATCGGTTTCAATCCGCGCCTGGCCCGCGTGGCCCAACCGCTGGCGCAGATCGCGGCCTCGGTTCCGGCCACGGCGTTGTTTCCGGTGGTTCTGCTGGCCCTGGTCCATCTCGGCGGCGGCCTGGGCGTGGGCTCCATCATCCTCATGCTGCTGGGAACTCAGTGGTATATCCTCTTCAACGTGATTGCCGGCGCCATGGCCATCCCTTCGGAATTGCGCGAGGCCGCCGACGTTTTCCGCTTTACCCGCATGCAACGCTGGCAAACCGTGATCCTGCCCGGCATCTTTCCCTACCTGGTGACCGGCCTTGTGACTGCCTCCGGAGGCGCCTGGAACGCCAGCATCGTGGCCGAGTATTTTCACTTCCGTGGCAAGATCATGACGACTCTCGGCCTGGGCGCTCAGATCAGCTCCGCCACCGATAGCGGCAACACCCTGCTGCTGCTGCTCTCCACCATCGTCATGGCCGTGCTGGTAGTATGCGTCAACCGCCTGGTCTGGAAGCCCCTGTATCGGCTAGCGGAGACGCGGTATAGGTTGGAGGGGTGACGGGGGATGGGGAAGATTCCGTGTTGGTCCACACTGGGACCGGCGGGGAAGCGATGCCGTATCATAAGACGTATGCCTGAACTGTCTTGTGCCGGCGATGGCAGCGCGCCGGGGTGCACCAAGTCGGGAGTCGCCTCATTCTGGAAACCTCCCAGCCGACTCACCAGCGGATCTCAATCCCGGACCACCGCCGGCTCCGACTCGGCGCATTCACTTCAATCCTTCGAGCCGTCGCCCAGCACAAGCGTATGACGCGACGCGCGCTCATCGCAAGTCTCTAAAGGGCGAGATGCTATCTCTAGGAAGCGGCTCGGCTAGCTGGCTTGGTGACCGGTTTGGGAGGGCGGCCTGGGACGCCAGCATCGTGGCCGAATATTTTCACTTCCGTGGCAAAATCATGACCACTCTCGGCCTGGGCGCCCAGATCAGCTCCGCCAGCGACAGCGGCAACACCCTGCCGCTGCTGCTCTCCACCATCGTCATGGCCATGCTGGTAGTGTGCGTCAACCGCCTGGTCTGGAAGCCCCTGTATCGCCCTGGCGGAGACGCGGTATCGGCTGGAAGGGTGACCGGCGGCGGAACGAGCAGAAGCGGATTTTCAGATCCGAATCGCTGATGCGATGGCCACAGCCGAACGATAGCGCGTAAAAAATACCCGTAATAACTACCGCCTCTCCGAGCAATCGCCCGAATTTCCCCAATAATAGCTTGGCATTTTGTCGAATTTTCCAGCGAACATTTCGGATTCTTCTTATGGCCTCTCAAGTGCATAGAATCGCACAAATGTGAGATTCAGTTCTACCAGTACTCGAAAGCCTCCAGCGCGGCAGGCCGGGTACCAGTGTGCGGAAGGAGCTTATAACGTGAAGACCAGGAAGTCATTGATATATTTGGTGATATTCTCCGCCTATTCCCTGGACCCACTTGCAGAACTCGCAACAGAAACCTTCCGCACTGTTCGTATTCCGTCCGGGGCGACGATTTTTTGGAGCCCCAATTGCTGTCAGGGGCTGTGAGTGCGTGAAATCGCCACA
>Ga0187848_10000053_pt1 | contig 100174 bp, 100 predicted proteins | sample June2016WEW_4_40_FD_132424 | JGI IMG/M metagenome (GOLD analysis project Ga0187848, IMG submission 132424) | Peatland microbial communities from SPRUCE experiment site at the Marcell Experimental Forest, Minnesota, USA - June2016WEW_4_40 | ecosystem: Environmental > Terrestrial > Soil >... | reverse complement strand
TTCGGGATTACCTCACCAAAAGTTAGGTTATCCCGAAACGTCAGGAAGCTGCCGAACGCCCTGTCAACCCAGCACTGCGACCAAAACCCCCGCCCGGAATGCGCCGGATCCAGGTAGTAGGGCTTGCCCACGCTGACACAGTGAAAGCTGTCGCAAGTCTAAGCGCGGTGGTATCACTGTGGGTTAAATAATTGCTACCGCTAAAAGAAGCGCCACCGTCTATCTGTCCGGTAGTTGCGGTTACAGTGCCATTATTGGTTAAACTATACCCGTTGGTTGTAGAATCATTCGTATAAAGAGTTGTGCCGTTCGGAAAATGCCATACGCCGACGTAGTTGCTGTCCCATGTTCCGCTGGCGTTTTGCTGGTCGATGGCACTACTGTTGCCGTAATACATGTATATAACGGTATCGTTGGTAGCGGAAAGTGTCGGGATTTGCACCCAGGCAATCAGCTGGCCGGTGGAAGAAGAATAACTATCCCGCTCATAGTTCAGCTTGGTTAAGCCGTCAGAGGCGGTAAACAGGATGTCGGCGCCCGTAGAACTGGCCACCTTGCCGCCATTGCTCACGGTCCTGAATCCCGGGTCCGTGGTGGAAAACAGCATGGGGAAATTGGAATAAGTCGTAGTAGCTATGCTGCTGACTTTAGTATGGTCAATTGTGATTGTCCTGCGGTTGGTCCAGGTGCCGCCGGTGCTGTACCAGCCCACGCCGGAGGCTCCCCGGCCACTTATGGCCACGCCGGCCTTAGCGCGATTTTGCGTCTGCAGCCCGCCCACCGCGTAAAAAGTTTGTGGCGAGCTCTGGTTGTTGTATTCGGTTTGTATCCAAGCGGCGGAGCGGGCGCTGTTGGAGACACGGACTTCGTCCATGCTGCCGTCAAAATACCTTGCTCCTTGTGTTGAATTGCTTACATAAAATGTAGTGTCTGCTGTAAAAGACCCGGTTTGGGCTTGACTGGTATCTTGGGTGCCGTTTACATAAAGTCGCATATTGGAACCGTCATAAGTACCGACAACGAAGTACCACGTGCTGGTAGAAAATGATACGGCCCCGTTGAGTTTGACTTGGCCACCCCCAATATTTAATACAAACTGTTCGGTATTATCCGCTAAGCTGGCATCGCCAAACCTAAGAAAAGCTGAGCCTCCAGCGCCGGCAGTTTCTTCTCCAGCTATCATTGAGATATAAGGATAAGAAGACTGAAAAGCCGTAGCATTTACCCAACCTTCAATGGTGATAGCTGAACCGCTTAAATTTATAGTGCCATCATTTACATATTGGCTGTTTGCCGAGTAAAAATTAATACCTCCGTCTATTTTCCCCGTTGTCGCCGTTGCACCGTTGTTGGTCCCGTTGTTGGAGTTGGATGTGGAGTCGTTGACGCTTAGAGTTGTACCGTTCGGGAAGTGCCAGACACCTAAATAGTTGCTGTCCCAAGTGCTGGTGGCATTTTGCTGGTCGGTGGCCGAGGCGTTGCCGTAATACATATATATAGTGGTGTCGCTGGTAGCGGAAAGCGTCGGGATTTGCACCCAGGCAATCAGTTGGCCGGTGGATGAAGCATAATATTCCCGCTCATAGTTAAGCTTGGTTAAACCGTCAGAGGCGGTAAACAGAATGTCGGCGCCGGTGGATGAGGCGTTGGCTTGTAAACTCGAATCAGTAAGGCTTATAAGCACTGGGAAATTGGAATACGTCGTTGTGGCTACATTGCTGACTTTAGTATGGTCTATGGTAATAGTCTTCCTGTTGGTCCACGTACCGCCGGTGTTATACCAGGCTGCCTGGGCGGGCGTGGAGGATTGAGATGCCAGGTAAGTAAAAGCGCTTGCAACTAAGACGCAGAGTAGCAGAAAGTAAGGGATAAGTCGATGGAAAACCACACTACGGTTGATGGTCACGGGGGTTGTGATTAATTGCCATACCATCCGAGCGAATGCGCTGGTAGATCAGCATGAGGCTCGCCGGGACTGCTCTTGAGGCGATAAAGGGTCATGCACAGCAGGGTTGTTACCGCGAGCAAGATTATAAAACACATTTTCCATCCGGGTGAAATACGCATGGCTAGTGGAGCTTATGAATTGCTTCTAAAGTATATAGCTAGTTTTGTCGTATGTCCAATACATGGGGGAGTTAGTAGAGGTACTTGAGTGTGGTGCATTCGCTGAGCGGCAGAGTAGAAAGAGTCAAGCGTAATGCAGGACGGATCGGCCGGAACGTCCGCCACACGGAACATTCTCTGTTTTGCGGAAATAAGCGATATGATGTTGTGGTCGCAGCCGCAGCAGCAGACATCTGGGAGTGGTGGAGGAATCGTCTAGTTTCAACGCGTGGCCCGTTACTGCGCAATTCCGGCTGTTTAGCCCAGTTTAAAGGCATCAAAGGTTGCATAAACCTGTGACCAATAGAAACTTGACCCGCGGTTGGCGTGTTGCAGATGCGCCTGTTTTGGTGTTGTGGATAGACCAAGTCCTTATTGTATTCGACGAGGTTGAAATGGCGGTATAATCGCCCGCCGAGGAATTCTTGTGAGACAGTGCCCAGATTGTGCCGGCGGTGGGGTCTTGACCCCCCGCAATGGCAAGTGCCGAAATTGTTACGGTAGCGGCAAGGTTGGGACCATAGCGGATGACATTGCGGGAGGCAAGCGTCCGTGCCCGGTGTGCCATGGGACCGGCCTGTGCCAAACGTGCGGCGGTAAAGGGCTGGTGGCGTCGTCCGCGCCATCACCCGCGAGGCCACACGCCAACGCAGAACTAAACCCATTTGACGATAAGGTCGCCATTAGGCTCGCTTATCCCAAATGCGGCGACGTGGACTGGTTCGAGTGGAGGTTTCTCGGCAGACTGAAGGATCCGGTGTGCGGGCACGCCTGGTACGCGGGCTCAGGCTTGTACGCGCTTATGCAGATCCGAGCCGCTTTTGGGGCCGGAAAGAGATTCGCCAAATACATGACCTCCGGGATCTCTGGTGAGCTTGCGTGGCTTGCCAGGGGAATGGGATGGTTCGTCGGGACTATCCTTGGAATCGGCATCAGGCTTGAATTTGGCGTGCTCATGATTCCAGTCCAGGCGATAGCCGGCCTCTGTCAGCCCAAAAAAGTAAGATCTGAGGTTGTCAGTCGAAGCATCGTAATTGGAGTCTCTGCGATTGCTGCCGGGATCGGGATCTTTGCCATCCATTCGACATCGGGAGATGCATCGCCGATTCAGTCGGCCCTGGCCCGTGAACTAATTGGGGCGTGGTCAGACGGCATTGCCACAGTTCACTTCATGCAAGATGGGACCGTAGATGAAATGAGCGTTAAGGGCACAATCCCGGGTCGCTATGTAATATCGGGGTCTGACATAATATTCAAGTTTTCCAACGTCACCACGACAGAGCACGTTCTCAGCTCGAACGGAGGCGTCATAAAGTACCTCATCACCAAACGGCTTGGAACTGATGGAGTTGACTATACTAGAGCGACCGACTCGACCATGGTTCGGTCGATGGTAAAACGTCCTTAGCTTGCCGGTCTAGTGAACTTTTGCTCGGCGCTCCCGCCCAGATCGGCCCAGCGTGTTCTCACGAAGGAGCCGTCTGACGATGGCCTCCCAGCACGCCCGGCGTAGATGGATCGTCTGGTTTCGTCGACCCCGGGGGCTCGACGCACCAGCCGTGTTTGTCGTGTCCCGATTTATCTACACTCAGGCAATGAAAGCAAATTGTCGGTCCATACCTGGTCGGCGTAGGTCTGCAGGTACTTGGTGCCGTTACTGTTGTCCCCGGGCGAAGAATTTAATTTACACTCTCCGGAACATCGGGCTCAAAATCAAGTTGCCGGCTTTGATGTACCCGGTTGTTGAATCTTGAGGACCGCCACAGCTACAAAATCGACTACAGGCCGATTTCTGCAGTGTAGACGCTGTAAGTGGAAGTCCTTAACCTGCAAGCGCTTACGCGGAATGTGCATTCCGGCCTACACCCGCCTTGGGCGCAGGGGGTCGGTCTTGCGGCTGAATTTCAGGCTAGGGCCTCTGTCATTCCGCCATTATGGCGGGATGACAGAGGCGCTCCCAAGATTGTTGAGCAGGGCGGATCTTGAGGGAAACCACAGCTACAAAATCATCTACAGCGGGTTTCGGCTGCAGTCAAAGAACGCCTGTATGTCATTGAAAACATTGGTAGGCCCGGCTGGACTCGAACCAGCGACCCCCTGCTTAGAAGGCAGGTGCTCTATCCACCTGAGCTACGGGCCCATCGGCGACTCTATTCTCGATTCTATCGCGGCTTAGATTTCCCGCTTGGCCTTAGACTTCCCGCTTCGCTACGGACGCGGCGCGCGGGGCTTCGCTCGGCGGAACGGCGCGCAGTTGCGCGTCTTCCAGGCGCTTGGCTTCCTGCCAGGTGTAGATCATGCGGTGCACTACAGTCAGGTTGGAGAGCACGGCGATGACCCAGAGCACGGGGGCCATGCGGTTGAACAACGCGCCGATGATGATCAACACCACGCGCTCGGGACGCTCCAGGAAACCCACCTTGCATTTGGGAATGGCGTTTTCCGCGCGTGCCCGGGTGTAGCTGATCATCACCGAGCCGGTCATTACCACCGCCGTCAGAACGATATAGAAGAAGCGGTTGATGGTGGCGTAGTAGACGAGCAGGCCCATGAACAGCGCCAGATCGGAGTAGCGGTCGATTACCGAATCGAAGAACCCGCCGAAGCGTGTCACCTGGTCGGTGGCGCGCGCCACGCGGCCATCCACCATATCGAAAAGGCCGGCCCCGATCACTACCACGCCGGCCCAGAGAAAGCTGCCCGCCGCAAACAGGCACGCCGCCCAGATGTTGATGACCAAGCCCAGGAACGTCAGCACGTTGGGATGGATGCGGCTCAACGCCAGCCATCTCACGATGCGGTTGATGATGGCGCCGAAGAATTTGCCGATTCCACCCGTAAGCGTCATAACGTCATTCGGCCAAGTCGTGTATGGTGGCCAGCTTCAGGATTTCTAGTTCCTTCGAGCCGCCCGGGCTCTGCACCCGCACCACGTCGCCGACTTCCTTCCCCAGCAGCGCGCGACCGATGGGTGAAGTAGTAGAAATCTTGCCGTTCGCGGCATCGGCCTCTTCGCTGGTTACCAAATTATATGCGATTTCTTCCTCGCGTTTGGTGTCGAGCACGGTGACCTTCGATCCCAGCCCGACCCGATCATGCGGGATCTTGGAAAAATCCACCATGGCGATTTCCGACAATCGCTTCTTCAACTGATTCAAGCGGGCGTTGACGAAGCCTTGCCGGTCCTTGGCGGCGTGGTACTCGGCATTCTCGCTCAGATCGCCGTGAGCCCGGGCTTTGAGAATCTCCTTGGGCAACTCGACGTGCAGTTCGTATTCGAGCGTGGTGATCTCGTCTTGCAGCTTCTTCTTAATGTCCATCGAGTCGAGCGATACTCCCGAGGTTTTCATTATAGCGAAGCTGGCCGGCGGGGTAGACCAGACTGGAGAGGGCGGGATGGCCTTTGTGTGGCAAATATTTCCGGACAACCCTGAATAGCGTGGTGGCGATCACGGGATATGCTGAATCCAAGGTCTATGTCACACCGAATCGATGTCGCGCAGGTAGTGGCGGAGCTTCAGTCCCACGCCAACCCGGCAAATGTCGCCGGCATGGCGCGATACGGAATTAGCGCCGAGGGCACGCTGGGCGTCAGTGTGCAACTATTGCGGAGCATGGCCAAGAGATTGGGGCGCGACCACCGTCTGGCGCTGGGACTGTGGGCTACCGGTATTCACGAGGCTCGCGTGCTGGCGCCTTTGGTGGACGATCCCGCCCTGGTAACGGACCGCCAGATGGAGCGCTGGGTGCGCGATCTGGATTCCTGGGACGTCTGCGATGGGCTGTGTCACAACCTGCTTCGCTATACGCCTGCCGCGTTCGACAAAGCCGCTCGATGGGCGAACGAGCAGGCCGAATTCGTCCGCCGGGCCGGATTCGCCCTGATGGCGGGCTTGGCGGTAAAGGCGAAAGACGCGCCCGACGCGCAGTTTGAGGCCTTTTTCCCCTTGATTGCCGCGGCCGCATCCGACGAGCGCAACATGGTGAAGAAGGCGGTCAACTGGGCGTTGCGGCAGATCGGAAAACGGAATCGCCGCTTGCACGCCAAGGCGGTTCGAGCGGCCGAGGCCATCCGCCGCCAGAATTCTAGGTCCGCCCGCTGGATCGCCGCCGCCGCCTTACGCGAATTGCGCGGCCCCGTTGTTGCGCGAAAGCTCGGATTTGTCATTAAGCTGAGATAGCGAAACACGCCTCCACACGCGCGCTCTTTCCGGTGTGCAACTCTACGCAGATCAACCAAATATGAGATATTCATAATCTGTTATCGACAGGAAACCGATCCAGTGATATCTTCGGTTATGAACGTTTCCTCACATCAAGCTAACGCTTTACGGGGCAGGCGGTATTGGCTTCTCATACCGGCCTTTTTGATTGGATTCGCGAGCGTCGCTTTCGGCCAACTCGCGGGTTCCGCGACGATCACCGGCACGATCACCGACGCGTCAGGTGCGGTTGTGCCAGGGGCCGCGGTAGACATTCGCAACACGGATACCGGCATTGAGCGAAAGACCGAGACCAACGATGCCGGCATCTACAATGCGGCGTTCCTCCAGCCGGGGCATTATGAAGTCCGAGCCGGCAAAACCGGATTCGACCAGGTTCTGCGCACAGAGCTCACGCTACAGGTAGGGCAGACTCTGGCGATCAACCTCACGTTATCGGTCCAGGTTACGCAGCAGCAGGTCACGGTGACCGGCGCTGCACCAGTGGTGGACCCGGAAAAGACTGAGGTCTCTCAGGTAATCAGCGACTCCGCAGTCAGCAACTTGCCGATCGCCGGCCGGCGATGGGATAGTTTCGTGCTGCTCACGCCGAACGTGACCACCGATGGCACGTCCGGTCTGGTGTCCTACCGCGGTATCTCCGGGCTGTACAACAGCAATACCGTGGATGGCGCCAACAACAACCAGGCATTTTTCTCGGAAGCCCGCGGGCGCGCCATGATGGGCAGCTACGTCTACAGTATGGATTCCATCAAGGAATACCAGGTGAGCGCCAGCAATTACAGCGCGGAACTGGGCCAGGCGGCTGGCGGCGTGGTCAACGCCGTAACGAAGTCCGGCACCAATGCGGTCCACGGGGACTTGTTCTATTATCTGCGCTATCCCGACTTCAACGCGCTCGACCCGTACCCGAAGTCACAGGGCAATTACACTCAGCCCATCCATCAATGGCAGCAGTTTGGGGCCAGTGTGGGCGGGCCGATTCTGGCAGACAGGCTGTTTTACTTCGCGACCTATGACGGCTCGCGCAAAGTCGACCCCGTGGCCTACACCACCAACGTGTTCATCGGGGGCGTGCACGCCCTTTCCTGCCCGGCGCAGGTTACGGCCACGCAGTGCGCCAATGCCAACGCCTTTCTATCCGGCGAAACCGGCAGCTTCCCGCGCGACACCAACCAGGACGTAGGCTTCGGAAGGATCGATTACCAGGCGTCGGCTAATAACCACCTAAGCTCGTCCTTCGATTTCATGAATTACCGCGCGCCCAACGCGTACAGCGCCAGCCCGTCGTATAACGACAGTTCCTTGAGCACCAACGGCAGCTATGCCCTCCACGAGCGCATTTTTGTGGCGACCTGGGATTCCACCATTTCCAATTCGGCGGTAAATAATCTCCGCTTTCAGTGGGGTCGCGACCTGGAGGTGGCGGGCGCCGACGGAGCCGCGCCGTATGTCAACGTGGGAGGCTCGGGCGGCAGCTCGAACCTGATGATCTACGGCGAGAATTACGCCCTGCCGCGCACGGCCGAACCCGATGAGCACCGCATCCAGATTTCAGACACGCTTTCCAAAGTCCACGGCCGGCATACGTTCAAGACAGGCATCGATGTGAACATCATCCACGAAGTGATGATCAACCTGTACAACGGAACCGGCAATTACAGCTACTCGGGATCGGCGCAGACCGCGTTCAATAGCTGGATCCTGGACGCGTACGGGATCAATGCGGGCGACGGCCTGACGGGTCGCCACTTTACCACCTTCACGCAGGTCAACGACCCGGTCACTCATGTCGGCAAAGACGATTTTTACGACAAAGACTATGCCGGCTTCTTCGAAGACAGTTGGAAGGCGAATTCCCGCCTGACGCTGAACATGGGCCTGCGTTACGACGTGTTTACGATCCCGCAGCCGCCGCAGCCCAACACGCTTACGCCGCTCACTACGCTTTATACGTCCACTATCAATATTCCCAAGGACCAGTTTGCGCCCCGGATCGGCGTGGCCTGGCAGGTGACACCGAAAACCGTGCTGCGCACCGGTTACGGCATCTTTTTCGCCAAGACCACCAACTCTACCTATTACGCCACCCGCGTGGAAAACGGCGTTTACCAGCAAACGTTTAGCTGTACGCCAGCAACGTGCCCGACGCTTTCGTTCCCCAATGTCATCTGGACCCCGCCAGGGCCGGCAATGGCTGCGCCGTTCCCCGGTGCACTGACACCGCAAGTTACGACGTTCACTCCCCCGTCCGCCACGCAAGTGACGCGCGGCATGACGCCCGACTGGGTCAATCCGCGGACGCACGAAGGGGACGTCACCTTCGAGCGCCAGTTGCCGGGCGACCTCAGCGGTTCGCTGGCGTACGTGGTGAGCCGCGGCGAGCACCTGCCGATTTTCCTCGATACCAACCTGGCCCCATCCACCACCACCAAGACCTACGACATTCTGAACGCCAGCCTGGCGACAGCGCAGACCTATACGGTTCCGTTCTACACCAGCCGCATCGATACCAATACCGGCGAGGTCTTCGCAGGGTTCAGCGATGTCAACTCCTGGTACAACTCCATGGTTATCACCCTGCGCCGGCCCATGCGGCATGGCGTCGAATTCACCGCGAATTACACGCTAAGCAAGGCGGTCGACGGCGCGCAGGTGTCCGGAAGCGGCGGCACGTTTAACGGCACCGATTACCCTATCGATCCCTATAACCGCAAGCTTGAATATGCGCTCTCCGATCTCGACCAGCGGCACCGCTTCGTGGCCAACGCCGTGTGGATGCCCTCGTTCCGCGGTATCTCCAATCGCACTGCCAGGCTGATTGCGGATGGCTGGGCGCTCTCCACCATCGTGACCATGTCCACCGGCCAGCCGGTAACGCCGCTCCTCAGCGGTACTCCGTCGCCGCTCGATGGCGGTGTGACCGGCGGCGTCAGTTACGCCGGCGCCACCAGCGGCCGCGCCGGCTGGCTGCCGCGCAACGACTTCACCGCTCCCGGATTCCATGACGTGGATTTCCGGGTGGGACGACAGTTCGCCTTCAGCGAACGCTTGAAGCTGTCGCTCATCGGCGAAGCCTTCAACCTGTTCAACCACACCAACGTCTCCGGTGTGAACACTACGGCGTTCTACTACGCCGCGGCCGGGTCCGGCCAATGTGCCGGGCACGTCAACGCCTGCTTCTATCCGAACGCGACGTTCATGGCGCCTACGTCTACCAGCAATTTGATCTGGGGGCCCCGGCAGTTGCAGATTTCCGGACGTTTGACGTTCTAGAAGGGTAAAGAGTCAAAGAGGCAAGTGGGGCAGGCTCCAGCCTGCGTTGGCCTCTCAGGCCGCCAGGCCGGAGGCGGACCGAGGGCCCGCCGCAGCGCGAGGCGCTGCCCCATAACTTGCTACAATCCGCGTAGGTCGTTGCGCGAAATTCCATGGCAACCGGCATGCTTCCCGAGGTGCGATATTGTTCCGAGTGCGGCCGCCCGACCGCCCCAGACGACCTTGCTCATTTTGGCGACCGGCTTGTCTGCGGTTTCTGTAAAGACCTCTTTGCGCAGAAGTTGCGCGAGGGCGTGGCGCCGCAAGCCGCGGTGGAATTCGCCGGATTCTGGATTCGCACCGGCGCTTATCTCATCGATCTCATCATTTTGGGCGTGGCGCAAGGCGCCGTGCAAATGGTGTTTGTCCCGCGGATGATGCGCCCGTTGACGGAGATGCAGCCGACCTCTTCGCCGGAGGAAGCGTTGTCGGCAATCGGATCGATGCTCGGTTTGGTCGCGGTTTCCACGCTCGTCAGTGTGGTGATTTCCTCGCTTTACGAGGGTCTCTTCGTGGCCCATTTTGCCGCCACTCCGGGCAAAATGGCATTGGGCCTCAAAGTGGTGCGCCCGGACGGCAGGCTGGTCGGAGTGGGCCGCGCGTTCGGCCGCTATTTTGCGAAAATGCTGAGCGCCATCATGCTTTGGATCGGCTTCATCATGGTAGCCTTCGATTCGGACAAACGCGGGTTGCACGACATGATCTGCGATACGCGCGTAGTGAGGACGCGCACCTGATATTGCTCGATGCCTGTTCCCTGTGCCCGCTGTGACATGCCCTTGCCAAAGGAGGAACTGGCCGCCGGCGAAGCGGCAGTCTGTACCTTGTGCGGCGCGGCCAATCGCATCCGCCTTTTTCCCGCCGCTTTTGCTAGGCCTACCGGCGCCACGCCGGAAATGGCGGCCGAGGGTGAAGCTGCCTGTTTCGACCACCCCGCCAAGCGCGCCGTCGCCGCTTGCCAGCAATGCGGGCGTTTCGTTTGCCAACTGTGCGCGGTCCGGTTCGGCGCGGAAACCTGGTGCCCGTCCTGCGTGGCGGCGGGCAGCGGACGCGCGCGCGTAGCCAGCCAGGTCACCGCGTTGACGCTGTTCGACAGCATTACCCTGACCATTCCGTTCGCGGCGCTGTTGTTCTGGCCGCTCACCGCTCTTACCGCTCTCTGCACCGTTACGCTCGCAGCCATGACCTGGAGAAAGCCGCTGAGCCCGGTGCGCCGCTGGCGCTGGCGTTTTCTGGTCGGCATTGGCGTTTCGCTGGTCGAGATGGGCCTATGGATCTGGCTCATTGCCTACCTGGCGATACGAGCCGCCACGCGGAGGTGACTCGAATGGCGCGGAGCGAACGATACCGCAAGCTGCCCGGCCGCCGCCGCGGGATTTTCCGCGGCGCCAGCGTTTGGCTAGCCCCCGACCACGTGTTGCTGGTCAAGTCTCTCCGCTTCCGGGAAGAATATAAGCGCTACTATCTGCGCGACATTCAAGCGATTGCCACAGCCGATGCGCCGCGATTTCACATTTCCATTCGTTCGGTCGTGCTGGCGTTGCTTTGGCTGTACGCTTACGCGGTCGCCGCCAGCATGGAGCGTGTTTCAGGTGCGTTGGTCGCTGGGGGCATGGAACGCGTTTCCGGCATGCAAGGCACAACTTATTTGTGGATTCTGGCAGCCGTGCTGGTGGGCGCTTGGGCGATGATATCCGCGGCGTTCAGTTGCCGCTGCCGCATTTACACCGCCGTCAGCTCCGACGAACTGCCGTCGGTTTATCGAAGCTGGACCGCGCGTAGATTCGTCGCCGAGCTGGAGCCGCATATCGCCGCCGCCCAGGGAACGCTGGAAGGCAACTGGGCCGAAGCGGTGGAGAGCTACACGGTCGGACCGCCGCGAACCCTGCCGCCCGACATAACCAGCGGCGCCCCCGGCTCTATTCCGGCCGATCCGCCACGCCCTTGGGCCGCCTATGCCTTCATTACCAGCCTGCTGGCCGGCGGTGCGGCGCACTTCCTGCTGCTGGGTACGCCCGGCTGGATGGCACAGTGGATCCTGCCGCTATTCACGCTCTGCCAGGCCGCCAGCACGGTCGCGGTCCTGGTGGCCTGCCGGCGCGGTGAGCTGCGGAGCGCATGGCGGGTTCTCGCCGTGGTGGCGCTGATCGTGATCGCGCTGACCTACCGCGCGAACTATTCGTTCGGAATGCTGGGAAACATCGGCCAACAGTCGACGCAAGCGTCTCCCACCCTGGCGATGCAGCAGCTCTTGGCAACACTCGCCCGGTTCGCGAATATCGCCACGGATTTTGTGGCTGGGCTCCATGTCCTGCTCGGGCTGGCCGGCATCCTGCTCCTGTCCGCCGGTCGGCAGCCTAAGCCCCCCAGTCTGGCGCGGTTGAATATATGATGCCGGCCTTCCAGCAGCGCTGTTGGAATCACGAAGGCCGCGAAGCGGTTTGCCGCTGCCCCCAGTGCGGGCGCAGCTTTTGCCGCGAATGCGTCAGCGAGCACGAATCGCGGTTGCTGTGCGCGGCCTGTCTGAAATCGCTGGCGGAACGGCCCGTGCCGCGGAAGCATTCTTTGCGCCGGCTGGCGCCGGCCGCTCTGGCGCTGGCCGGAATCTTGACGGCGTGGGCAGTCTATTTCGCCGGCGCGGAAGCGGTCATGACGCTGGTGGATCGATCGGAGCGCACCGAATGGCAGACTCGTTAGCCGAGACCGCTTCCGCCCAGGTTTGTGAGGATGGCATGCGGCTGCTGCGCCAGGCGCCGCTCGAAACCTTGCTCCGCCACTGGGTGGGAAGCGTGCCTTTTGCGCTCGCGCTGCTGGCGGTTTGGTCGGACATTACCCAGCCGCGCTTTCCCGATCTACGTTGCGCCTTGGAAACGCTGCTGCTCGCCCTCGTCTGGATCTGGATGCACTGCTGGCGTGCGGTCTTCGCCGGCCGGCTACGCCGCCAGTTGAGCGGCGGGCCGCCGGCGCCCTGGACGGGCCGGCGAATCTGGCGCCTGGTGCTGGCGCAGTCCTTCGTGGCCGGCGGCAAGCTGGTGATTCTGCCGCTGGCCCTGCTCTCCCTGGTGCCTTTCGCCAGGGCCGTTTCGGCCTATCGCTACGCCGCGGTGCTCGGCGACCGCGAGGACCTGGACGCCCTGGCGCTGAGCGCGGCGTCCCGGCGCCTCGGCCGCATCCATACCCGCCTCGGCTGGAGCATGATGGCGCCCTTGCTTCTGTTTCGTGTCGTCGCGCTCTTCAATGTGGCGCTGACGCTGGCCGTCTTGCCTCAGCTCGTGCGGCTGATGACTGGCTACGAATCGAGCTTCAGCCGCGGCGGCGTTCTCTTCATCGCTAATCCTTTCTTCGTGCTGCTCGCCTTTACCGCCACCTGGCTGGTTACCGACCCGCTGGTGCAGGCTGTCTATACGGTGCGATGCTTCCAGGCTGAATCGCTTGAGACGGGCGAGGATGTGCTCGCCGGCTTGCGTCGAATTCGTTCGCTGGCAGCGGCGGCGGTGCTGCTTCTGGCCTGCGCTTGCTCACCACTTGTGGGGCAGGTTGGCAACCTGCGGACCGATTGGCAATCGGTCCAGCCGGGCACCGCCCGGCCGCCCCGCGCCGAGGCCAGAAGCCGCACACCATCAAGATCTCCGACCCTCCGAACTCCTGATTTTGTTTTATTTGGGTTGAACCAGATTTCAGACTCGTCAGCGCCGGGCCGGGCTGACGCCCGGCTGGACCGATTGACAATCGGTCCGCAGGTTGCCAACCTGCCCCACACAGCACAATCCAGCGGCGCCGTCCCTCCCGCCGAATTAGACCGGGCCGTGCGCCGCGCTGCCGAGTCTCCGGCTTACAACTGGAGGTTTCCACCGCCCGCCTCCGCCGTCAAAGGCACGCCCTGGATTGTGGCTGTGACCGACCGGGTGCTGGATGCCCTCAAATCGGGCCTCAGAATGCTGGGCAAGGCAATCGGAAAAATTCTCGACTTCATATTCGGCCCGCTGCTGAAAGGGCCGGCTGCCGGTGAAGGTAAGGCGCCTGCGCGGACCTTGAACCGCAGCTTGTATGTGCTGATTGCGCTGGCGGCGGGGCTGGCCGTCTGGTTTCTCTGGCACGCGCGCCAGAAGCGCAAATCCACGGCTCGACGCCAGGCGCCTTCCGCGGCGGTGGCGGTTCCCTTGGAAGAAGGAGGCCTCGGGGCCGACCGCCTGCCGGAAAACGAATGGCTGGAAATGGGCGAACGGTACCTCAGGGAGGACAACCCGCGGCTGGCTTTGCGCGCCTTCTATCTGGCCAGCCTGGCCTGGATGGGCCAGAATGGTTGGCTCGCGCTTCATGCCGCCAAAACCAACCGCGAATACGAAGTGGAGTTGCACCGTAAGGCGCGGGCGTACCCGGCGGTTCGCGAGCCATTTGCCGCCAATATGCTGGCGTTCGAGCGCGCCTGGTACGGGCAGCACGCGGTTCTGGCTAGCGACGTGGCGGAGTTTCGCGACCGCCTCGCAGGCATGAAGCGGCTGCTGGCGCCGCCGGAAGTGGCCGCATGACCGGGCGCCGGCCATGGCTGTGGGTGCTGCTCATCGCCGCGGCGTTTGCGGCGGGCGTGATCCACCTGTTCGGCCTGGAATTTTCGCACGGCACGGTCTATCCCGAATACTCCAGCCTGCGGACCGATCCGAAGGGCGCGAGACTCCTCTACGACAGCCTGAGCGCGATTCCTGGGCTCACAGTGGAGAGAAGTTACGTGCCGATGGCGCTATTGCCACAGGATGGTGTGGCGCTTCTGCTGCTCGGCATCGATCCGGACCACATTGGCGGGGATCGGGAAAAATGGATTCAGCCGGTAGAGGACCTCGCCCGCCGGGGCAATCGCACCGTGGCAGCGTTCGACTTAACCGAAGGCGCCAAAGAAGTCGACGCTAAAGCGCTCGATACGGTCTGGCACGTCGCACTGGCGCTGGGCGATGCCAAAAAACACGAGCCGCGACTTTATTTTTCCACGGCCCAAAGCTGGAACGTGATCGACAGAACCAGTGGCCGCCTCACCGCCATCGAGAAGACATTCGGCAAAGGCAGTGTGGTGTTGGTGGCGGATAGCGCGGCATTCGATAATGGCGCGACGGCCTCGCGCGAGCGCTTGGGGCTGGTGACCGCGGCCATCGGGCCCTATCGGCACGTCGTTTTCGACGAGCAGCATTTCGGCATTCAGGAATCGGGCAGCGTGGTCGCGCTGGCGCGGCGCTTGCACCTTACCGGCCTGGCCGTTGGTCTGGCGATTTTGACCGCGCTGTTTCTTTGGAAGTCTGCCTCGGCTTTTCCGCCGCCCGGCGAGGAACCAGCCGCCGGCAATTCGGCCGGGCGAACCGCGCACGCCGGCCTGGTGACTCTGCTGCGGCGTCATATTCCCGCCGCGGAGTTGGCCGCTACCTGCTGGCGGCAATGGAGCGGCGCCAATCGCCAGCGAATTTCCGAGCAGCGGCGGCAGCGGGCGGAAGCCATCGTGCGCGATTGGGGTGCGCGGCCGCTCGAAGCCATGCGCGCCCTCTATTCGGAGATTCACCGCAAAGGAGAGCTTTGAACCTCGATCGATTTCAGACCACCGTAGCTGCCGTCCACGCCGAAATCCGCAAGGTGATCATTGGCCAGGACGCGGCTATCCGTTATTCATTGGTAGCGGTTCTGGCCAACCAGCACGCGCTCATCGAAGGCGTGCCGGGGCTGGCAAAAACGCTGCTGGCGCGAACCCTGGCTCGCGTGCTCGGGTCGGAATTCAAACGCATTCAATTCACCCCGGACCTGATGCCGGCCGATATCACCGGCACCAACGTCTTCAACCTGCAGCGCAACGAGTTTTCGCTGGTGAAGGGCCCGCTGTTCACCACGTTTCTGCTGGCTGACGAAATCAACCGCGCGCCCGCAAAAACCCAATCCGCGCTGCTCGAAGCCATGCAGGAGCGCACCGTGACCATCGATCGCGAAAGCTTCCGCCTCTCGCCGAACTTCACCGTGTTCGCTACCGAGAATCCGATCGAATCTGAGGGCACCTATCCGCTGCCGGAAGCGCAGAAAGACCGCTTTATGCTCAAGATCGCGATGAGCTGGCCGGAGAGTGGAGAGGAGTTGGCGCTGGCGCGGCGCAGCCTGGGAGCCGATGCGCCCGAATCGGTGCTCGCAAGCGGCGCCGTCGCGGTTTGCCTTCGAGAGGAAGACTTGCCCGATTTGCGGTTGGCGCTTGAAGCCGTCCAGGTGAGCGACGCGCTGGTCGAATATGGGGTAACGGTGGTGCGCCGCACTCGTACCGACGAGGCCATTCTGGTAGGCGCCGGTCCGCGCGCCACGCAATCTCTGTTGCGCGCCGCGCGAGCGTGGGCTGCGCTCGCCGGGCGCGATTTCGTGAGCCCCGACGATATCCGCGCCGTAGCCGCTCCCGTGTTGGAGCATCGTCTCCTGCTGCGTCCCGAATCGGAATTGGAAGGCGTGCGTGCCGCCGAAGTGGTCGAGCGCATTCTGCACGAAGTGCCGGTGCCGCGATGAAACGCTTGTCCCGGGAGTCTGCTCGTTTCGCCTGGTCACCGTGGGGCAGACCATCGTTTTTCATGGTCTGCCAGGCAGATTCTTTCGATGCGCACAACGGTTGGCAAGTTGGACCGGTAGGTCTGGTAGAGATTAGGATTGAGGGCAGACCACGGAAAACGATGGTCTGCCCCACACCGTTGTCCCAGCGTCACCCATGAGCTTCGCGCCTACATCCCGGCTATTGCGCCTGGCAGCCGCCCTGGCGGTTCCGCTGGCCGGGGCGGGAGGACTGTTCCCCGCGCTGGCCGCGCCGTCGGTTGCGCTGCTGGCGGGTCTCGCGCTGGTGGTGGCATGGGACGCTTATCGCGGCCGGCGCCAACTGGAAGCCGTACGTATCACTTGCCCCGAAACCATACGGCTCACCAAAAACGTCGCCGCCGCTCTGCCGCTGACCATCGAAAACGGTCTGCCCGCCGCACTGTTGTTAAAACTCGCCCCCGCCCTGCCGCCGTCGGTGAGTTCGGAAAAGCACGTCGAGACCGTCAACGTCGCACCCGGACGCTCGCTCTACCCCTGGCCGGTGACCGGCCGCGAGCGCGGCGATCTCGAGCTGCAGCGGGTTTTCGCCGCTGCCGCTTCACCGCTGGGCTGCTGGGAGGTGCGCGCGGAATTTGCGGCCGGCTGCCGTTTCCGCGTCTATCCCAATCTGCGCGATCGCTCCACCGCCGCGCTCTTCCTGCGCACTCCGCAAATCGGGCTGCGCGCGCATCGCCAGGTAGGGAAAGGCCGCGAATTCGAAAATCTGCGCCAATATCTGAGCGGCGACGCTTTCGAGGACATCCACTGGAAGGCCACCGCGCGCCGCAGCTTTCCGGTGGTGAAGTTGTACCGGGTGGAGCATGCCCAGGAAGTGTACGCGGCGATCGATGCCTCGCGCCTTTCCGCGCGCGAAGGGATTCTGGAGAGCTACGTGGACGCCGCCCTGCATCTGGCGCTGGTGGCGGAGAAGCTAGGCGACCGCTTTGGCTTGGTCACTTTCAGCGATCGCACCCACCGCTTCGTGCGCGCGCGCGCCGGTCTCGATCATTTCCGCCTCTGTCGCGAAACCATTTACAACCTGCGCGCCGAGCGCGTCAGTCCGGATTTCCGCGAAGTCTTCACCAGCATCCAGCTCCATCTGCGCCGGCGTTCCCTGGTGGTCTTTTTAACCTCGCTCGACGATGCGCTGCTGGCGGAAAGCTTCGAGCGCGATATCGGATTGGTGGCGCGCCGGCACCTGGTGCTGGTCAACGTACGCCAGACGGCGGCGCTGACGCCGCTATTTCAGGACGAGCCGCCCGCCGATTTGGATGGCCTCTATGCAGGTTTAGCGGGGCAAATGCAGTGCAACCGGATGCGCGCCTTGGCGTCGGCGCTCGGCAATCGCGGCGTTCGCCTTTCCGTGGTTTCCGCCGGCCGTATCAAGCAGCAGGTGGCCGAAGGGTATCTCGACGTCAAGCGGAGGCAGGCGCTGTGATTCTCGATGTGGCGCGCTTCGCCGCGGCCGAACGGCCGTACTGGGACGAATTGAACGCGACGCTCGAAAAACTCTCGAGCGATCCCGAGCGCCGCATGGCGCTCGCCGAAGTGGAGCGCCTGCATTATCTCTACGAAAGGGCGTCGGCGGACTTGTCGCGCCTGAATACGTTCGCCATCGAACCCGCTCTGCGCGCCTACCTGGAATCGCTGGTGTCGCGCGCCTACATGGAAATCCACGAGACTCGCGCGCCGGTCCGCATTCGCTGGAGGCAGGTCGTATTGGCTTTCCCGCGTGCCTTCCGGCGCCGCTTTCCGGCATTCGCCCTGTCGCTGGGGATCACTGTGCTCGGCTGCGGCATGGGGTGGTTCGCCCTGCGTGAAGACCCGCGCTCCAAAGCTGTGCTGATGCCGTTTCCGGGGCTGACGGGTTCTCCCGCCGAGCGGGTCGCTAGGGAAGAGAAGGCACAGCGGGACCGCTACCAAGGTATCAAAGCCACGTTTGCGGCCGAATTGATGACCCACAATATTCAGGTCACCGTCATGGCTTTGGCATTCGGCGTCACCTTCGGCGTCGGCACCCTGATTTTGCTTTTTTATAACGGGGTGATCCTGGGCGCCGTCGCGACCGATTACATCGTGGCCGGGCAGGGTGTCTTCCTGGCCGGATGGTTGCTGCCGCACGGGTCCATTGAAATTCCGGCCATCCTGCTGGGTGGTCAGGCGGGCCTGGTGCTGGCCGGCGCGCTGCTTGGGTGGGGTGATCGCACGTCCCGCAGCCGCCGCCTTCGCGCCGTGGCGCCCGATCTGGTCGCCATCGTGGGCGGCGCGGCCGCGCTGCTGGTATGGGCCGGCACGGTAGAATCGTTCATCTCGCAATATCACCAGCCGGTGATTCCCTATGCCGCAAAGATCGCGTTCGGCCTTTGCGAATTGGCCGCGCTGACGCTCTTCCTGGGCTGGGCGGGCCGCGAATGAAGGGAATGGAAAAGCCGTGCCGGCGCAAATCCGCGCTCGCGATCGAAACACCCGAGGGCGTAACTTTCTCTTACGAACTGGCCACGCCTTTCCTGCGCATGCTGGCCTGGGCGGTGGACGCAGCCGCCATCACCGCGGCTTCGGACGCGGTGGGAACCATCTTCCGCGAAGCCGGTAAGCTGAGCTCGGATTGGGCCAATGGGATCGCGGCAATTTCGTTCTTCGTGATCCAGATCGGCTATGGAATGGCGCTGGAGTGGCGCTGGCGCGGCCAGACCTTGGGCAAGCGCGTCTTCGGATTACGCGTGGTGGACGCGCAGGGCTTGCGCCTGGAATTTTCGCAGATCGCGCTGCGGAACCTGCTCCGTCTGGCCGACCTCTTACCCGCGCTGTACCTGGTGGGCGGCGTGGCCGCTTTTGCCAGCCGCAACGGGCAGCGGCTGGGAGATCTCGCGTCCAATACTATTGTGGCGCGCGAGCGCCGCGGTCTCATCCCCAACCTGGAGCGCATCGCGCCCGCGCGCTACAATTCGCTGGCTGCCTATCCGCATCTGGCCGCCCGGCTGCGCGCCAGAGCCAACGCGGAGGCGGTCGGCCTTCTGACGCGCGCTCTGGAGCTGCGCGATGGCTACGACCCGGCCGCGCGCGTAGCGCTTTACGCCGAACTCGGCGATTATTTCCGGCGCCTGGTGGAGTTTCCCCCGTCCGCGCTGGAAGGGCTTACCGACGAGCAATACTTGCGCGGCGTGCTGCGCGTAATCTACGGCACACCACGAGGCTAAAGCGTCCAACGCGCTAAGTTAAGCCAATCGCGTTTGACTCCGCCGGACCTCCCGCCTTACGATCAATCCATGCCGATGGACCCACGAGTCGACCGCTACATCGAAGACGCCCCGGCTTTTGCGCAGCCCATTCTCGAACACATCCGCAAGCTGGTTCATAAGGCCTGCCCGGAGGCCGAGGAGACGCTTAAGTGGAGGCAGCCTTGCTTTCTGTACCGCAATAAGATTCTGTGCGGCATGTCCGCGTTCAAGGCTCATTGCAACTGCGGCTTTTGGGATCCTGACATACGTCCTGTCCTGGTGAACGACGGCGTCAAAACGCACGCCAAGGTGGGTCTGTTGGAAGACATCACGAAGCTTTCCGATCTTCCTTCGGCCAGGGACATGCTGCGCTACATCCGCGAGGCTTGCCGGATTCGCGAAGCCAAGTTATTGAACCCTGCCTCTCCGAAACCCGCCAAACCGCGCAAGCCGGAAGCCGAAGTGCCGCGCGATTTGGCTGCCGCGCTCGCCGGGAACCGGGCCGCTTCCCAAGCGTTCCATCGATTCAGCCCCAGTCATCGTCGCGAGTATATCGAGTGGATCGCCGAAGCCAAGCGAGACGAGACGCGCCAGAAGCGCATTGCCACCGCCCTCGAATGGCTGGCGGAAGGCAAACCGAGAAATTGGAAGTATATGAATTGTTAGCTTAGACTCGCCATCGGGTGAATCCGGCCGGTTCAAGGTTTCCTCATCTCGGAATCAGAAAGGTCCTGCAGCCACGCCTCTAGCAATGGCAGCTCCCGCGCCTCGAGCAACGATTGGCGTACCAGCTCTTCGTAACAGAGCCTCAGATTGTTTGGAGTATTTTCGATACCGGCAGAGAGACTTAGCGTATCAAGCACCTCGGCAATCTTACGGTTGTATAAATATCCTGGTATCTCGTCTTCGAAGTCGCGCATGAGATCGTGCTCATTGCGTTGCTGCCACACGCTTGCCTCATGGAACAAAACCATCCACCCGTTCATCCACGCGATCCGCTGGGCAATCAGACTCCGCCAAATGTCGGTCATGCGAAACGAGCAATAGGCGGGTAGATATAGAAGGGGGTACGCGTCGGGCCACCATGCCGTGTTCTGGCTGTTGAAGGGACACCACGTGCCCCGCCCGAGCGCAACTTTCCTGCCAGCACGAAACTGGATCGGGAGAGGAAAAAGCAAGCGGAAAACCGCATCGACATCGGGATTCCCGTCAGCCAAACCCTGCTGAATCGGGCAATCTACCGCCTCGATGGAAAGGGTCTCAAAGACCGGAATCGGGCTCCTGACCGAATCCAGGGGGAGCCCCCGCGGCCAGACTGCATCGCCGGTGAAATAAGCATAGACATTCAGCCACCCGGCATCGCGCACCGTCACCACAGTCTGGCTAAGACTGCGCTCGTTCCAAAAGTTCGAGCGGGGACGATTGTCGTCGTCGGTCTCCAGGATAAGCTCGGCGCCGTCTCGAATCGCGAGTAGATAACCGATGTTCTTGCGCGCGTAGTGACGCTTTGGACACAACGCCGCGGTTCGCAGCCCAACTTCCTGCTGGCGAGAAATGCTGAAAAACCGGCAGCCGGCCAATTGAAAGTCAGCCGGGCTGGAAGTATCGCCGATCAGGTAAAACTCCATACCGCGGTCTCGACACCCCTGGGCTAACTCCCGGAGCGCTGCCTTGGGTCCTGAGATCGAGGTGACAACCAATGCCGTTTTGCTCATCGCCGCGGTTCCTCCATCACAGCGCACCGGTTCTACGTAGCAGGTAAAGACGCCATAGTTGTCTAAAGGAGTCCATGAGAGCGGATGAACCCACCCGGGAACTCGGGTTGCGATAGCAAATTGGCACCTCGACGATGCGCAGATCGCGACAGTATACCTTGATTTCTGTTTGGAAGAAGTGGGCCCGCGACTGGATTCCGCGCCGGAGCACCATTTCCAGCGCCGCCCGTGAAAAAAGCTCGAAACCGCTTGTCATGTCCCGCATTTTCGTGCCGATCAGGAAATTCGTGAGTAACGTGCCGCCGCGGCTGACGACGTAGCGCATCCAAGAGGTCTCGCGCATGGAGCCGCCCTTCATGAAGCGGCTTCCGAAGACACAATCGTACCCGCGCCGCTTCGCTTCGAAAAAGCGGCCGATCTCTCCCGGCTGATGGCTGAACCCTGCGTCAATCTCCAGAATCCAGTCGCTGCCCGCCGATAATGCTTCGCGGTAGCCGCGCACGTAGGCGTCTGCAATGCATCGGTTCTCGGGCGCCCACACCACACACAGACGGGGATCCGCCTTCGCGAGATCCCGGAGACGCGCCAAGGTGTTATCCGTGCTTACCGTATCCAGAATCGCAAAGAATTTCACCCACCGAAAGCCCTGGCACCGATCCAAAACCGCACCCACAAAACGGGTTCCCGACTCTCCCTCATTTGCCATGGGGCAAACGACGCCGAGCGCGATTTCAGAGATTGCCTCTGCTTCCATCAACACCTTCTTTCCCGCCATCCGAAACAGGAGCGGGCAATTGTAGCATAGGCCGGCCCTGTCTTCGCAGAACGGCGAGTTCAACTCGTCCTCCCGGCGAACTTCGGCCGGCGCTTTCGCTAAAACCATAAACTGGTGGTTAATTGGCGGAACCGAGAAATCTAAGCTAGAAGCCTTCCCATGCGTAGGCGGGAAACCGCCGCGTAACGCGGAAGCCGATGCGCTGGTAGAGTGCGACGGCGCCTTCGTTGGCGGCAGTTACAGTCAGACTGGCGGAACGGCACCCCAATTCGCCGAGGCGGCTGAGCGAGCGGCGAATCAGAGCGTGGCCGATTCCGAGACCGCGGTACTCGGGCAGAACGCAAATTTGGGTAAGGTGACCGGACTCCGGGGCTACCAGGCTGGCCAGTGAGATTCCGCACAAACGGCCATTGGTATCGAATGCCGCAAAGGAAGCGGGGCGGAAAAACGAGCCGCAGCCCGGATATTGGACGATGTTGAACAGAAAAGCCCGAGCGCCGGAAAGGCTGCGGTACTGATCGTTGATGCGGCTATCGATGTGGCCTTTATAGGCGTCGGCGATGAGTTGAGCGGCTTCGTCCTGATCGTGCTCGGAGAAGACTTCGATGCGGACGGGCCGCGCCGTGGCGGGATCGGAAAAGCCCGGGCGGATGAGACTCACACGCATGAAATTCCGCTCAAATCCGCCCGCAAAAGGAGCGCGCGGAAGCCGCCGCGCCGGAGCGCAGTCGAGCATCAGGAGCTGGGCTTCAATGCGGCTAACCACCCGGCTCGAAACCATGGCGTCCACGGCTGTTCCAAGGAGCAGATCTTCGCGGTGCGGGGTGCGGTGCTCATGTAAGATATACAGATCGCCGATCAAGCCCTTCCTATCTTCGAGAACGTAATAGAGGTAACCGACCACGGCGCCGTGGATCCGCAACGCCACGCCGCTCAAAGCCCGCCCATCGATGAAGCGCCGCACCAGGTCGGCTGACTTCTGGAAGTCCCACTCCAAATCCTCGTGCCAGGAAGCAATCTCTTCGCGCAGGACCGGCTCCAGATCATGCGCCGTGAGTTGGCGCAAATCAACCAACTCAGGGGCATCCGGCGCGGCTTGGAGCTGGGCGGCCATCGGCCAATGTTATTGTAACCCCGTACATGGCGGCGTAGCCAAGTTGCTGCTTCACATGGTTCCTGGGATAGGAAATGACTACACCCGCCGGCTTTCCACCGGCATCGAAGTGCGCCGTCAAGTCGGCGTTCACGCCGCATCAGTAGCGCGGCAGATTGAGCTTTCGGTAGCGCGCCACCACTCGGTCGCGAAGTTGCAGTTCGGTCTTTCCTCTCCCTTCGAGTAGGCCCGCCGGGCTCAGACAGCGCGGGGAATGGTAAACTTGGGAACGTAGCGGCTCATCCGCCACGTCCAAGCTTTACACCCGAAATCGCACCCATGACTAATGGCGGCCGGCCGATCCGCAATATTGCCATCATCGCGCACGTAGACCACGGCAAGACCACCCTGGTCGATGCCATGCTCAACCAGAGCGGTATTTTCCGCGCAAACGAGGAGCACATCGAGCGTGTAATGGATTCCAACGAGCTCGAGCGCGAGCGCGGCATCACCATCCTGGCGAAGATCACGGGCGTGCGTTACCAGGGGGTCAAGATCAACATCGTCGATACCCCCGGTCACAGCGATTTTGGCGGGGAAGTGGAGCGGTCGCTCAAGATCGTCGATGGCGTGATGCTGCTCGTGGATGCCAGCGAAGGCCCTCTCCCGCAAACGCGCTACGTGCTGTGCAAGGCGTTGGAATCGCGGTTGCCCCCGATCGTGGTGATCAACAAAATCGACCGGCATGATGCGCGCTGCCAAGAAGTTCTCAACGAGATTTACGACCTGTTTATCGATCTCGGCGCGACGGAGGACCAGCTCGACTTCCCGGTTCTCTACACGATCGCTAAAACGGGCGTCGCAAAGTCCTCGCTCGACGATCCCTCCGACAATCTCCGCCCGCTGTTCGATGCCATTTTGAAACACATTCCCGCGCCCACGGGAGACGCCGGCGGGGTCCTGCAAATGTTGGTGGCCAATTTGGACTACTCGGACTACTTGGGCCGCCTGGCGATCGGCCGCGTATTCAACGGCGCACTCCGGTTTGGCGATGCCGTGGCTATCGCCAAACGCGACGGCACGTTCCAGATCACCAAGATCACCAAACTTTATTCGTTTGAAGGCCTTAAGCGGGTGGATGAGACTGTGTCCCAACCCGGCGACATCCTCGCCATCGCTGGCGTGGATGGCATCACCATCGGCGAAACCGTGACCAGCGCCGAAACCCCCCGGCCGCTGCCGCACGTTCAAATCGACGAACCGACCATCGCCATGGCCTTCAGCGTCAACACCTCGCCTTTTGCCGGGCGGGAAGGCCAATGGGTCACCTCGCGCAACTTGCGGGACCGGCTCGACAAGGAACTCCTCACCAACGTCTCCATTCGCGTCGAGGAGTTGGGCCCCGACACGTTCAAAGTAATGGGGCGCGGAGAACTGCAGCTCGCCATCCTGATCGAAATGATGCGGCGGGAAGGCTATGAACTGATGGTGGGCAAGCCCGAAATCCTTACCCGAACGGCGGAAGGCAAGACCCAGGAACCGCTGGAGTTGCTGGTCGTCGACTGTCCCGACCAGTTCCTCGGCGTGGTGATCGAAAAGCTGGGTTCCCGCAAGGGAAAAATGAGCAAAATGGTGAACCATGGATCGGGACGCGTTCGCCTCGAGTTCGAAGTCCCCTCCCGCGGGTTGATCGGTCTTCGAAGCGAGATTCTGACGGACACTCGCGGAACGGCCATTATGAATGCACTGTTTCAGGGCTATATCGACTGGCAGGGCGAGATTCCTACCCGTCCCACCGGTTCCCTGGTGGCCGACCGCCCGGGCAGAGCGACCGGCTACGCCATCTTCAACCTTCAGGAACGTGGCGAGATTTTCGTGACACCCGGCACGGAGGTCTATGAGGGCATGGTAGTCGGCGAGAACGCTCGTGACCGCGACCTGGACGTCAACATCGTCAAGGAAAAGAAGCTCACCAATATGCGCGCCTCCACCGCCGATGAGGCAATCAGGCTGGTGCCGCCCCGCATTCTGAACCTGGAACAAGCCGTCGAATTCGTCCGCGACGATGAACTCGTCGAAGTGACGCCCCAATCCATCCGTCTGCGCAAAAAGATATTGAAGGCAAATCAGCGCTAACCAAAGCTCCGCTAGCCACATAGCGTCACCCCGCCCAGGCTCCGTACTTTGGCGGAAAGGGTAGTCCGTTTCAGCCCCAACATTTCGGCGGCGGCTTTTTTGTTGCCGCCGGTTTTGCGAAGAGCCTGCTCCAGGATACTGCGCTCGATGCGCGCCAGGGTTTCCTCATAGTTCAGACCAGCCTCTGGAAGGCGGGGAAGTCCGGCCGAGACTTCCGGATGCCGGACATTCGCGAGCGGTAAGAAATCGTCTTCGGTAAGCTCCCGCCGATCACCGCTCAAAGCAATTGCCATCTCCAGAACGTTTTCCAGTTGACGGACGTTGCCCGGCCAGGGTTCTGCCTGAAGCCGCGCCAGTGCCCCTGCGGCCAACAGCTTCACAGGCAAACCTTCGGCGGCGCAGATCTTGCCGGTTAAGTATCTCGCCAACAAAGGGATATCTTCCTTTCGATGACGCAAAGCGGGCATCGGAAGAGGCACGACGTTCAGGCGGTAATAAAGGTCTTCGCGAAAATTGCCCTTCTCGAGACGCGCCGTCAGGTCGCAATTGGTGGCGGCAACCACGCGCACATCGACGCGTATCGTCTCCGAGCTGCCGAGGCGCTGAAACTCCCGCTCCTGCAGCACGCGGAGGAGTTTGGCTTGCAGGCAGAGGGGAAGCTCGCCGATCTCGTCCAGGAATAAAGTTCCCCCGTGGGCCTGTTCGAAGCGGCCGGCGCGGGACTGGAGGGCTCCGGTAAAGGCGCCCCGAACATAGCCGAACAGCTCGGCTTCGATCAGGGGTTCCGGCAAAGCACTGCAATTGACCGCGACCCAGGAAGCGTAGCGCCGGGGGCTGGCCAAGTGCACCGCGCGAGCCGCCAGTTCCTTCCCGGTTCCTGACTCTCCAGTGATCAGAACGGTGGCCCGGCGGGCTGCAACCAGGTGGATAATCTCGATAATCTGTTGAATTTGGGGGCTTTCCCCAACCAAGCCTTGCTGCCACGCCTCTTGGCGGGAGGGTTCCCCTCGGAGCTCGCCGTCGAGCCGATAAAGATCAATAAAGCTTTGTTTTTCAATGAATTGAGCGTCTTCTTCGGAAGCCCTTGGGTGGTTTTCCAAACGATTTGGTCGGGGCGCCATCACAGCTCAAAATCGGCTGCTTACCCGGAAACTTTATATGGTTTGGAAAAAATCCCGCTAGCGATCCACTAAAGAATTGCGCCGGACGCGCCGATATGTTGTTTAGCCGGGGAACCAACCGGCAGCCGGAGAGTGACTCGCAGTATGAGAGTATACAATTCCAACATCAGCGGGGGAACAGCCGCGGGCGCGGATAGAGCGCAGGAAGCCCGTGGAACGGAAGCTGCGGCGGGCAAGACGGCCAATTCCTCCAACCCGGCGAATGACCGGGTCGAACTGTCGCAAGCCCTGGGCAGTTTGGCCAAGGCGATGTCGGCGGAGAGCGCAAGTCGTGCCAGCCGGGTTTCAGCGCTGGCGGCCCAGTATCAAAGTGGCGCCTACCAGCCAAATTCGCACGCCACGAGCAAGAGCATGATTCACGAGGCTCTTGCCGGCGGAGGACAGTAACACGTGGTAGCGAGCGCCGACCGCCTCGACACAGCCGTTGGCCGGGCGACACGCAAGGTGGAACAGGCTTGTGATTTGCTGGTGGCGGCTACGCCCCAAGCGCTTGCGCAAAGTCCCATGATTTTCGCCGAGGCCATATCCGAGCTCCGGGACTTGCGACAGCAGATGGGGCCCTTCCGCGGACCGGACGCGCGTCGCTTGCGGAATGCGGTTCTGAAAGCGCGGCGGCTGCTCGACCGGGTCGCTGTTTTTCACACCCGCTGGCAGATGATTCTGGCCTCGCTGAGTTTCGGTTACAGCGCGCTTGGCAGCCCAGCGGAAATCCCCTCACGGAGCCGAAGTTCCTGGGAAGGGTGACCTAGCGTGGCGAGTCTTCTCTCTACTCTGCAGGTATCGGCCGACGCACTGAGCGCCTACAGCCAGTCTTTGGACGTAGTCCAAAACAACGTCTCTAACGCCAACACACCCGGTTACGCGGCGCAGACGCAAAGTCTCATTCCGTTGTACTTCGATCCGCCTGAGGGCTTCGTTGGCGGGGTGAAACCGGGCGCGGTGGTCAGCTCGCGTAACGAATTCGCGGAACAATCCTTTCGGCAGCAGACCACACTCCTCGGCACAGCCACGCAAAATGTTTCGAGTCTGACTTCTTTACAGACGATTTTCGACATTTCCGGCAACAGTGGAGTTCCCTACGCCCTGAACAACCTGCTCTCCAGCTTCTCGGCGTGGGCCCAATCGCCGTCCGACACCAACACTCAGCAGTCGGTGCTGAATAATGCCGGCGATCTGGCGCAAGCCTTTCAGCAAGTGGCATCGGCCCTCGGCACGATCCGGCAGAACACGGAATCGGAAATCGGCGATACGGTGAACCAGATCAACCAACTGGCGGGCCAGTTGTCGCAGTACAATCAGCAAATTCAGAATGGCGGCGGCAGCGACGCCGGGCTGGACGCGCAGATTCACTCCACGCTCGATCAGTTGTCCCAATACGTCAATTTCACGGCGTCCAAACAGGCGGATGGCACCTACACGGTGCTCATTAACGGGCAGGTTCCCCTGGTCATGGAGAACCAGGAGTTCCAAATTAGCAATGAGATGGCGCAACCCACCAATCCGGCGCCCACCAACGCGGGTTCGTTGTCGCCACCGGCCCACGCCGAAATCCAGTCGTCCGATGGCACCGACATTACCGCGCAAATCACGGGAGGGCAACTCGGCTCTTTACTCAACTTCCGCAACACGGTTTTGCCAACGTACATAGGCGATGCCTATCAAGCGGGCAGCCTGAACACGATGGCGCAGCAGTTTGCCGATACCGTGAACAATGCCCTGATTTCAGGCGAGATTTCGAGCGGGCCCCAGCCGGTAAACGGCATTCCCCTATTCACCTACGACACCACCGACAATACGAATGTGGCGGCATCGCTGGCCGTTAATTCCAACATCACGGCAGGCCAACTGGCGGCCATCTCGACCGCGGGGGCGAGCCCGGTTTCGAACGGCGTGCCATTGGCTCTGGCGCAACTGGCCACACCGCAAACGGGAGCCGATGAGATCAACGGAGAGAGTTATACACAGTACTACGGCGACATGGCCACGGAAGTCGGTAATCAACTCCAGGCCGCTACGAACGAGCAAACCGTGCAACAGTCTGCGGTAGCCCAGGCGCAGAACCTGGTCGAGCAATACTCGGGCGTGAACCTGGATGAGGAGGCCGTCACCATGGTGCAGTTTCAGAGGGCCTATGAGGCCAATTCCCAGATGATAAATGTATTGGACCAACTCACGGCCGATACGATCAACATGCTGAGTTCAGCGGCCGCGTGAGCCCGCCATGTACACTACTCTGAATGCGCAAGCGCAGCTCTTTCTGGCCAACCTCGAGCGGACCCAGGACGGCATCGACAACGCCAGCGCCGAGCTATCTTCCGGTCTTCGGATGCGCCAGGCTTCGGACGACCCCGATCAGGTTGATCTCGTGTTGCAACTTCGTGCCAACCTGCAGCAAAACAGTCAGATTCAGAGCAACCTTACGCTGGCGAAGACCGATGCCAGCACGGCCGACAGTACCCTCAACGCCGCCACCAGCCTCATGGATACGGCCATGCAACTGGCGACCGAGGGCGCCAACGCCACTCAGACCGCGGAGTCGCGCGCGTCCATGGCGGTTCAGGCCCAGTCCCTGCTGGCGGAGATGGTCGATTTCAGCCAGACCCAGGTGGCGGGAAACTACATCTTCAGCGGCGATGACAATCTGAGCCCAACCTACCAAATGGATCTAGCGGCGACGTACGGGGTCGACCAGCTCTCCAGCGCCCCTGCCACGAAGCAAATCCAGAATCCAGCGGGCGGGTCTTTTCCGGCATATCTGACGGCGCAGCAGATTTTCGACGACCAAAATCCGCCCGGGACGCCAGCCAACGACAACGTTTTCGCGGCCCTTTTCAACCTCTACACCGCCCTCACAAACAACGATCAGCCCGGGTGTGCCAATGCGGTCGATCAGATACAAGCGGCAGCCGATCACCTGGACGACATGGACGCCTTCTACGGAAACGTGGAAAACCAAATCACACAGGCCAACAATTTCGCCACCTCCTACGCCACCCAGTTGCAGACCCAGATCGGGAACATTCAGGATGCGAACATTCCGCAAGTGGCCACCGAACTTACCCAAGACCAAGTCCAACTGGAGGCGGCCATGCAATCGCAGGCGCAACTTCCCAACAAGAGCCTGTTCGACTACCTCGGCTGAGCGGCGCTCGATCTCTCCGGCGAGCCGCTACAATAAGGCCATGGCGGAAATATTGAAAATCGCGGGCCGAGAATTTCGTTCGCGCCTCATCGTCGGGACGGGGAAATATCGTAACTTCCAGGAAATGAAGCGTTGTCACGAAGCCAGCGGCGCCGATATGGTCACCGTGGCGGTCCGCCGCGTAAACCTTACGGACCGTTCCAAGGAGTCGTTGCTGGATTACATCGATCGCTCGCGGATTTTCATCCTTCCCAACACCGCCGGCTGCTACACCGCCGACGATGCCGTACGCACCGCGCTGCTGGCGCGCGAGGTCGGCCTTTCGAATTGGGTCAAACTGGAGGTGATCGGCGACGAGAAAACCCTGTTTCCAGACAATGCCGGGCTTCTGGAAGCCACGCGCACGCTGGTGAAAGAGGGGTTTGTAGTGCTTCCCTACACCAACGATGACGTGGTAAACGCTCGACGGCTGATAGAAGCCGGCGCGGCGGCGGTGATGCCTTTGGCCGCGCCGATCGGGTCCGGCCTGGGAATACAGAATTCCACCAACCTGCGCATCCTGCGCGAGATGATCACCGAAGTGCCCGTGATTGTGGATGCCGGGGTGGGAACCGCTTCCGACGCCGCGATCGCCATGGAACTGGGCGCCGATGGGGTGCTTCTGAACACGGCAATCGCCGCCGCCGCCGAGCCGGAGAAAATGGCGAGGGCCATGAACCTGGCGGTGCAGGCTGGCCGGCTGGCCTATGAATCGGGCCGCATGCCCAAGAAACTCTACGCGTCGGCGAGCAGCCCGCTGGCCGGCGTGGCCGGGTCCGCGAATTAGGAGCGGAGTTTTCGTTGGCGTGACAGGTCCGGCAGTCCGGCAAGGCCCGTCCGATGTCGCGGGGATTACACTGTTAGGTGGAGGGGCGTTGCACTCACACGGTCACAGCCATTTCGGTACGGGAACGGTTTTGCGATGGTCGCTGGCCGCCACGCTGGTGTTCGTTGTGGTGGAACTGGTGGCCGGAGTGCAGGCTCACTCGCTGGCGCTCGTTTCCGACGCGGGACACAACTTCACCGATGCGCTGGCGTTGTTGTTGGCGTGGTTCGGTGTGTACCTGGAATCGAAGCCGGCCGACGAGAGCAAGACTTACGGCTACCGCCGCGGCGGGGTGCTCTCGGCGTTCGTCAACGCCCTCGCGCTGGTGGCGCTCTCCGGGTGGATCCTGTACGAAAGCGTGGCGCGGCTGCGTCATCCCCAGGCGGTTTCCGAGGGCATCATGATGGTGGTGGCGTCGATCGGGCTGGTATTGAACGGCGGAATCATGCTGGCGCTGGGCGGGACCCGGCAACATGATGTGAATATTCGGGGCGCGTTTGTCCACATGCTGGGCGATGCGTTCGGCTCGATTGCCATCGTGGCCGGCGCTATCGTCATCCGCTACACCGGCTGGCGGCAGCTCGATCCGTTGCTTTCGATCGCCATCGCGCTGCTGATCGTCTGGACGGCGCTCGATATCATTCGCGAAACGTTGAACATTTTGCTCGAAGGGCTGCCGCGCGGCATTCACCTGGCGGAAGTGGCCGGCGCCGCGAGCTCGATCGAGGGCGTGTTGGGCGTGCACGACTTACACATCTGGAGCCTGGGATCGAGCACTCACGCCTTGAGTTGCCACGTGCTGATCGAAGACGTGCCGCCGTCGGCCAGCGACGCCGTTCTGCAGCGCTTGAACGCCATGCTGGCGGAGAGGTTTCACATCCACCACAGCACGGTGCAATTCGAACATGTAGGCTGCCCGATGGCGCAGGGCTGCGCGATTCCCTCCGCCCACGAGGCGGCTCATCGCGAGCATTCGCATCCGCATGGGCACGAACATCTATAATCGATGCCATGACGCGCTGGCATAGGAGGGCATTGCTCATGGCCGTTTGCGCTACGGCTCTGGTGGCGCAAGACGACGACATTCGGAGGGTGCTGGCCGATTCCGAAACGGCCTGGAACCACGGCGATTTGGAGACCTTCGCCTCCTACTATGAGGATTCGCCGGATACCACGTTTATGGGCAAACAAGTTACCCACGGCGGCGTGGCGGCAATCCTGGAGCGCTACCGGCGCAATTATCCCACTCCGGCCGCGATGGGCACGCTGCGGTTTTCCGAGATTACGGTGCGGCGATTGGGCGCCGATTACGCGCTTGTCACCGGCAAGTTCGAGCTGCGCCGAACCGCGGAAGGCGGCGGCGATGCGTCGGGACGCTACACTTTGATCCTGCACCGCGGCGCCAAGGGCTGGCGCATCATTCACGACCACACGAGTTGAGCCTAGCCCGCGGCGGAGTCGCCAGGCAGGAGTCCGAAAGCCGGAAGTCTACGCGGCGGAAGGCGGAAACCGCGCTTCCCGCCGGCGGTTCGCTTCGGCGCGAATCATTGCGGTCAGGCGGTCGAGGGCCGTCTGCCAGTCGGGGAACACGTCGATGTACTGGCACTGGCGCGCCACGGTGCGCGGCACGCGGCAGGCGTCCAAACGCAAGGGCACGATGTAAAATGTCGTCAAGCGGCAGGCTGCGGGCGCAGTCCAAGGCATAACGGATTTCGGCCTGGAAACCGCCGCGCTTCACCACGGCTCGTTGGGAAAAGCAGGCCACGAAAAAGTCGGCGTTCTGAATCGCCATTTCGATGGCGCGCGGCCAGTTCTGGCCTGGCAGCAGCGCGCGGACGTCGATCCACGGCCGGAAACCGGCTTGGCGCAGAGCATCGTGCAGCCGGAGCGCCGCCTCCATATCTTCCTTGGCATAAGCGATGAAGACCGATGGGCCGGGGCAATCTTCAAAACAGACGCCCAGAAACGGATCGAGGTAAAACACGCCCAATCCTTCCACTTCCACGGACTTTCCGCTGGCCAGTGACAGGGTGACAACATGCGCCAATTCGGCGAACAGGGACGAATCAGGCACGCGGTTTGCCTCGTTGCGGCCCTTCCGGCTCCAGCACGATGCGGCCGTCGCGCGAGATCTGAAAGCGCCCCAATCCGGGCAGGCGCGCTTCCTTTCCGTGACGCAGATCTTGCAGCAAGTCATGAACCAGGCGGTCAAGGCGATCGGCCGCTTCACTAGTAGTCTCACCCGAGCGACGCGCCATGCGGCGCGCGATATCCGGCTTCTTCATACCGTCCTCACGGTAGCAGACGAGGGTCCGGCATAGCGGTGGGAGGAAGCGTCCAAATAGCCCGTATCTAATTAAGTCTGTTCGACTTGCCAAATTTCAGCAAGTTCCGTGACTGAAAAAGTTCACATCGGCATTTCGGGCTCCGGGCAAAGGCACCGGCGACAAGGTCGCCGGCGCTACGGAACGCCGGCTGGAAATCCGACGCAGGAGGGGAGATCGCTGGGTTTGACGCCCCCGATTCACTGCGCCGCCAGGGCCGATCGCCTGGGATCCGCGTCCGCCGGCCAGGGAACTACAACCTTCCATCGCTTCATCCATAAGAACAACGTCAATAGTCCCCACAGATGGTATCCGGCATTGATCCTTCTCTCCATGTGGTCCCGTACCATCGCCTGAATTGCTGCCTCCTGAAAGAGCTGCGCCGAGGTCATTGCCCCGTCGCTCAGCGTGTCTTCCAATAGCTCCCGAAGCGGACCCCGGAACCAATCGTGGGTGGGAATGTCGAACCCGGTCTTCTTGCGATTCAGAATCCCATCCGGCAGCTTCCCCCGCATGAGTTCCTTCAGGACATATTTTTGCCGAAAACCGCGGATCTTCAATCCGGAAGGCAGCGAAGCCGCGAATTCCACGATCCGATGATCCAGAAAGGGCGGCCGCACTTCGAGCGAATGCGCCATGCTCATTCGGTCCGTCTTATAGAGAATATCGTCGGCCAGATAGTAATGTTGATCGAGCGTCAGGTACCTGGATAGCAGGTCGGTCGCCGGCAAGGATGTTTTCTCTACCAGGCGTCGCAGCGCGCCTCCATCCACACCCCTGAAGATAGCTCTTCGCTCCTCCCCGGAAAACGTCCCGTTCCAGTAAAAGTGCGCTTCGTCCGCACCGAGGAGGCTTCCCGCGATGAATCGTTTGGCTTTATAGTCGAGCCCGATCTTTTCATCGCTTACCGGCATGAACCGCTCGAGCAGCCGCCCCACCAGCCGCCTGCCAGCCGCGGGGGTTACCAGGCGAACCCACCCGGCCAATCGGTCGGCCAGATACGTCACGTATCCCGCGAACAGCTCGTCGGCGCCCTCCCCACTCAAAGCCACCGTCACGTAGCGCCGGCTCATCCGCGAAAGGTACCAGACGGGCAATGCCCCCGCGTCCGCGCTCGGCTCGTCTGAGTGATATGCGAAAGCCTCAATGGCGTCCCGCAGTTCGGCTTCCGGATTCAAGTCGAATTCGTGATGATCCGTCCCGTAAATCTCCGCCACCCTCCGGAAATAGCGGCTTTCATCGAAACTCCGGCCCGCAAAAGAAACCGAGAACGTTTTCAGTTGGCCGCTGCCGGCTTGCGCCGCGTAATGCAATATCGCCGATGAGTCCACTCCCCCGGAAGCCCACACTCCCAAGGGCACGTCCGATACCATGTGTTCGCGTACGGCGTCCTTTAGCAGGGCGTCCAGTTCTTCTTTGGCTTGGGCGATCCCAATCGGCCGCGGCTTCATTTCCGGCAAACGCCACCACTCTCGAAGCTCTACTTTCCCGCGCCGCCATTCCAGCAGGCTCCCCGGCGGCACTTTGTGAATTCCCGCGATCAGGGTTCGCTCGCCCGGCACATAATTCACCCCCAGATAAGCATCCAGACCTTCCAGGTCCAGTTCCCGCGGAATCTGCGGATGCTCCAGAATGGCTTTCAATTCGCTTCCGAAATACAGTTCTTCGCCGCGTTGGCAATAGTATAAAGGCTTGATGCCCATCCGGTCCCGCGCCAGCACCAGCCGTCGCCGCGATTCCGTCCACAAAGCCACCGCAAACATGCCCCGCATTCGATCGAAACATGCCGTGTCCCATTCGAGAAACGCCCGCAATACGGTCTCCGTATCGCAGTGCGAACGAAACCGGTGGCCACGCTCCTCCAGCTCTCTCCGAATCTCCAGGTGGTTGTAGATTTCGCCGTTGAATGCAATCGCCGTGTCGCCGTCGTCGCTCCGAATGGGCTGATCTCCACCGCTCAGATCGATGATCTTCAACCGCACTGCGCAAAGGGTCGCTTCACTACCTTCATAAACTCCCTGCTGGTCAGGACCGCGATGGCGCAGTACCTCCGTTATCCTTCGCCCAATCTCTCCGGCCGAGGTTCGGTTGCTATACGCAAATCCCGCTATGCCACACATGGATCGATATCGCCATTGTCCCAGAATGCGAGAGCGCTCCGCTTCGGAGGCGAGCGGAACCGGATGTGTCCCGTAGTACACTGGAGGGTCGAAATGAGAACTCCTGGGCGGCTCCTGGCCGCGGTGGCGCTGGCGCTGTACGGGGCTGTCACGGCTTGGGGAGTGGATTGGAAAGCCCTGCAGCCGCAGGGATACGTCAGCGACTTCGCGGGCGCGGTGGATGCCCAGTCCCGCGAACGCATCGAAGCGTATTGCGCCGCCGTCGAGCGCGCCACCGGCGCCCAGATCGCGCTGGTGGTTCTGCCGAGTCTCGAAAACGAGCCCATTGAAGATGTCGCCAACACCATCTTCCGCGCTTGGGGCGTCGGTCAGAAAGGTAAGAACGAAGGTGTCATGCTGCTGTTGGCCGTCCAGGATCGCCGCAGCCGCCTGGAAGTGGGTTATGGGCTGGAGCCGATCATGACCGACGCGATGGCCGGCCGCGTGTTGCGCGAAATGCGCCCCGCACTGCGCCAGCAGGACTATGGCGATGCCCTGACAGCCGCGGCGGAAACCATCGGTTCCACTATCGCTCGCGCCAAGCAAGTGTCATTGGACACCGCGCCCCCTCCCCGCCGCTATCGCTCTACCGATTCCGAATTCATTCCGTGGCCCATGATCGTGGGCGGTTTGTTCCTGCTTCTCTGGTTGATACGCGCCGGCGGCGCCAGTGGCGGCGGAGGCATCGGCGGTTTTCTTCCCGGGCTGCTGCTGGGCGGCATGATGTCGCGCGGCTCCTGGGGCGGCCGCGGCAGCGGAGGTTTCGGCGGCTCCGATTCCGGCGACGGCTTCGGCGGTTTTGGCGGCGGCGATTCCGGCGGCGGCGGGGCTTCCAGCAATTGGTGAACAAGCTCATGGAGAAACTCCTTACCCAACTCGTGGACCGTCTGACCAAGGCCCTGGGCGGCCGCCTGGTTTCGGTCGTGCTCTATGGCTCCGCGGCCGCCGGCGAGCATCACGCCGCGTTTTCCGATTACAACGTGCTTGCGGTGGTCTCGGTCCTGACCCCTCGCGAATTGGCCGCCGTGGCCGACGCCTTTCGCTGGTGGCGGGAGAAGGGCAGCCCCGCCCCGTTGTTGCTCACCGAAGACGAGCTGGCTACTTCCACGGATTGTTTCGCCATCGAGTTCCACGACATCAAGGCGCACTACCGGATTCTGCATGGCCGCGATGTGATCGGGCCGCTGGAGGTGGACGATTCGTTCTACCGTGCCCAGGTGGAACACGACCTGCGCGCCAAACTCTTGCGCCTGCGTCAGAAGGCCGCGGGAATGTTGTCGCAACCGGACCTGCTCCGCCGCCTGCTGGTGGATTCGCTGTCCACATTTTGCGTGCTGTTCCGCCACGCACTCCACCTCCACGGCGCGGCCGCGCCGGTGCGAAAACGGGAGATCCTGGCCGCCGCCGGCCTGCGGTTCGGCTTCGATGCCGCGGCATTCGACAAGGTGCTGGATATTCGCGAACAGCGCATCAAGCCCCGCCAGGCGGAACCGATCGGATTGCTGGAGGGCTATCTGGCCGCCATCGATCGAGTCATCCAGGCTGTCGACCGGCTGGAGAAATAACTAGAGGAGAATCACGTGAAAGCTGCCCTTATCACCATCGGAGTCCTGCTGCTGTTGGCGGTGTTCGCGGCTGCCAAATTCATCGGCACGCGCAATGAGCTGGCGACCGAGCGCGAGGCCGTCAATGCGCAATGGTCCCAGGTGGACGTTGCGTTAGAGCGCCGCGCCGATTTGATTCCGAACCTCGTCGGAACGGTAAAGGGCTTCGCTCAGCACGAAACCGAAGTGTTCAAGGATATCGCCGATGCGCGCGCGGCCCTAGCCGGCGGCCGTACGCCGTCGGAAAAGATTCAAGCCAACCAGCAGTTGGATGGCGCCCTTTCCCGTTTGCTGGTGCTGAGCGAAAATTACCCCCAGTTGAAATCGGACCAGAATTTCTTGGCCCTGCAGGATGAATTGGCCGGCACCGAAAACCGCATCGCCGTGGAGCGTCGAAAATACAACGAAGCGCTGCAAAGCTATAATACGCTGATCGAACTGTTTCCATCCAACGTGGTGGCGTCGCTTTCCGGGTTCTCCCGCAACGACGCCTATTTCAAAACGGAGCCGGGCGCTCGATCCGTGCCGAAGGTGCAATTCTGATATGAAGCTGGGACAGATCCGGAACGCCGGCGGCGTGGTTGCCGCGGTTTTTGAAGGGTCCAGCGCGCGGCCGATTCCCGGGCACGACATGCTGGCTCTGATCCACCGCGCCGCTGCGGAAGGCGTTTCGCTCCCGGCGCTGGCAACCAAACTGGCGGCTCAGCCGCTGGAGTCCTTCCACCCGGCAGTGCCTATCCATCCGCCTGAAGTTTGGGGCTGCGGTTGCACCTATGAAGCCAGTTCGGCCTTCCGTGACGCCGAGCACGGCACGCGCGAAGGCATGTACGCCTTCGTGTACTGCGAAGCGCGGCCCGAGATCTTCTTCAAAGGCACGGCGCGAGTGTGCGTGGGCCCTGGCGAACCGATCGGCATTCGCTGCGATTCTCATTTCACCGCCCCAGAGCCGGAACTGGCGGTGGTGGTGGGCGCGGGAAGAGAAATCCTGGCTTATACCCTGGCGAACGACGTGTCGGCATGGGATATCGAACGCGAAAACGCGTTGTACCTGCCGCAGTCGAAGGTGTTCGACGGTTGTTGCGCGCTGGGCCCTGTGTTGGTCACGGCCGATTCCGTTGCCGATCCCTACCAGCTCGAAATCGCTTGCACCGTCACTCGTCAGGGCAAGACGCTGTTTGCCGGCAGCACGTCCACCGCGCGCCTGCACCGCAAGCTGGAAACGTTGGTGGAGTTTCTGACCCGCGCCAATTCCGTTCCCGCCGGAACGGTGGTGCTGACCGGAACCGGAATCATCGTTACCCAAGACGCGGCGCTCGCTTCCGGCGATGTGGTTTCGATCCACGCCGAGCCCATCGGCGAGTTGTCGAATCCAGCCGTCCGTGTCGGTTGACGCGAGCCTCGACGGCGGCGTGTCATAGGCACATCTGTGCACACAGAGACACGCGTCCCGGCGCAACTTACTCCGTGACTACCGTGACTTAGTAACTGGCAACCGGCCTGCAAGTGACACGGCGGCAGGTGACCGATGACGGGACCTTCTAAGCCTTCCGTGCTCTGTTCGGCGCTGTTGCATGCCGGTGCGATTGCGCTGGTGCTGATTTTGACCACAGGCAATCCGCCGCCGATCGCGCTCGTTCCGCATGCGATCTTCTTACGCGACACGTGGTCTATGCCGCCGATCCCGGCCTTGCGCGGCGGTGGCGGAGGAGGAGGGCAGCGTGCACTGACTCCTCCATCGAAAGGCCGGCCGCCGAAGCCCGATCGGCGCGTGTTTCGGCCGCCTGTGGCTTCGATTCGCGAGACCGAGCCGATGCTGCCGGTTGAGCCGGCGATCCTGGCTACCGTGGCGATGCCGGTGTTCGACCTGCCGGATTTCGGCGATCCGCGCGGAGTCGACGGGCCGCTATCCGGTGGCCCAGGCAGTGGGGGCGGCTTCGGAAACGGTAAAGAAGGCGGCATCGGCAACGGCAAAGGCCCCTCGTTCGGAGCAGGCGCGGGTTCGGGAGGGACCGGTGGGGAGGGAGCCGTCTTTACTCAGCCCGTTCTGCTCACCAAGAAAGAGCCGGAGTATACCGACGAGGCGCGCAAAGTCAGGCTTCAAGGCACAGTCGCTCTGATCATCGAGATCGACTCGCAAGGCCTTCCCCGCGACATTCGCGTCTGGCAAAGTCTGGGCCTCGGATTAGACGAGCGCGCGGTGGAAGCCGTTCGCAACTGGCGCTTCCGGCCGGCTACCCGCAATGGCAAGCCCGTGCCTTCCAGCGCGCGAGTGGATGTCAACTTCAGATTGCTGTAAGAAGCCGCGTATTAGTTAGCCGGCGTAGTAACCTTCGCGCGCCCGAACCACATAGTCCTTTTTCTTAGCCGTCAGATGGATATGACGGTAGGCGCCGTTGGGAGGCTGGTCGGAAGTATAGCCAATGCTGTACTGGCCGCGTAGCTCTTCCTCGATGGTGGCGTATATCTTGTCAATTGGATGGCTGTGAGAGACTTCGAAAAACCCGCCGCCGGTCTCGCGGGACATCTGTTGCAGGATCTTCTTTCCATCGGGACGGTCGTAGCCACCGCCGCCGGGATAGCCGCCCCCAGGGTAACCGCCGCCGGGATAACCCATGCGGCGCCGGCCCATCGGATTCATCGGACCGTTGCCGTAGGCAGACGAGTCGCTGAAGAGTATGCTGTAAATCAGTGTATCGGAGCGTTGCGCGCTCTCGATCGCCTGGTACAGGGTCTCCTTGGAGGCTGTATCCACGCCATCGGTGAGCATCACCAGGGCCTTGCGTCCCTTTTGCTTCTTCATGAGCTCGTTCGATGCCAGATAAACTGCGTCGTATAGATCGGTGCCGCCGCGGAAACGCTGCTGCGGGTACCCGCCGCGGGGATAGCCGCCGCCGCCAGGATAGCCGCCGCCATTCGGATAATTACCACCATTCGGATAGTTGCCGCCCTGTTGCTGCTGCTGTTGCTGTTGGTCGTTGATTCGCAGGGCATTCAAGCCGTCTTCCAACTTTTGCCGCGAGTTCGTGAGATCCTGCAACAACTCCACCTGGGAATCGAAGTGAATCAGAAACGCCAGGTCGCGGTCCTCGCGCAGAACCTGTTCCAGGAATTTTTGGCTGGCGGTGCGCTCGTCGTTGATCACGCGGCGCTGGCTGCCGCTGGTGTCGACCAGCAGGCCGAGTGTGAGCGGCAAATTGCTTTCCTGGGAAAAATAACCGATGGTCTCCGGCCGGCCGTCTTCGTCCAGCACGAAATCGTCCTTCGTCAAATTGTGGACAATGGGGCCATCTTTGCCTTTGCGGACGGTTGCGAACACGTTCACAACCTTCACTTCCGTCGAAAAAGTGGAACTTTCCGCCGGTTGGCCGGAAGCCCCTGGAGCCCGCGTCAGTTGGGGCTGCTGGCTATCCTGTGGTGGTGGGTTTTGCTGTGGCGATTGACTCTGCTGCCCATACAGGGCCCGAAACGAGCCAGCCGCCGCTAGCGTTTCCAGGATTCGACGCCGCGAAATCTGCTTGTACATAGTTAGACTCGACGAGTTGTACTGGTGTAGATGCGCGGCCCGGACCGAGGGTTACCACCGGAGCAGGTTTGCTTCCTCGCCGCGAATTCAGCAATTCTAAGCTTCCAGTTCGACGACCTGTACCGCTTCCAATTCCGCGCTGATTTCCACCTTGTCGCTAACCAGCACGCCGCCACCCTCCAGCGGCACGTTGAACACAAGCCCGAAGTCTCTCCGGTCAATCGAGGTATTGGCGGAGAAGCCGGCGCGAAAACCTCCCCATGGATCCCTCGCCCGCCCCAGTATTTCCACCTCCACCGGCACTTCCTTCGCCGTGCCGCGAATCGTCAAATTCCCGATCACGATGTAATTCTGCTCGCTCAACTTTTTCACTCCCGTGCTTTCGAAAGCGATCTCGGGATAGTTTCCCGCGTCGAAGAAGTCGGCCGAGCGCAGATGGTCGTCACGCTGCTGGTCCTGGGTATTCACGCTCGCGGCTTCCATTCGAATGGCGATTTTTGCGGCCGTAGGATTGGCGTCGTCCAATTCGAGGGTCCCGCTCCATTTGTCAAAGTGGCCCTTCACTCTGGAAATCATCAGGTGGCGCACGGAAAACGCGACGCTTGAATGTACCGTATCGAAGGTCCATCGGTTCGTCCGCATATTGATAGTATATTAAATATACTAGGGTGGCTTTACAAAGTTGCAATTATGATCAAAGTTGGTATTGACGCCGATACTGAGTGCCAGGGCGATCTGTCCCAGGACTGTCCGATGACGAGGTTAATCGGCCTGCTGGCGTCCAAGTGGGCCATGCCGGTGCTGTACCACCTGCTACGAGCTCCGGGACCGCTGCGCTTCGGTGTTTTGCGGAAGGCGATCGGCCGAGTGACCCAGCGGGAGCTCTCTCTCACTCTCAAGCGTTTCGAGCAAATCGGCGTACTCAGCCGAAAAGTGTACGCCGAAGTGCCGCCGCGAGTGGAATATTCTCTGACCCCGCTCGGCCTTTCCCTGGAAGAGCCGATTCTGGCGCTGGGCCGCTGGGCCGAGGAGCACGCCAGCGAATTGACCGGCGCGTCGTAGACCGGCGATTCGAATCGCGCCTTCTCAGAACTCGCGCGCGGCGGCGGCTTGCTCGGGGCCTACTCTTCCCATCTCGATTTGCGCCCGGGAATAATTTTCGCCTTTGACGGGCGCGCCGGCCAGGCGGCGAAGCAGCGCAATTTGCCCGATGTGGGTCAAAGCATCGGCGATGGCGCCCTGAAAAAGCTTTTCAGCGGTCGTAGCCAGGACATCGCTTCCCGCAAGGCGGACGTCCAGAGCCTCCATCGTCCGGTGGAAGCGCGCCACTTCTACATCCCAGGCCGCGGGCTCCGATTCACGCCACGTTTCGTTCCCATTCGCCTGGCTTAGCGCCCACTCCATCAGATCCCCGATGTGTGCCAGAATCTGGCGCGGCGTGCGGGTGGACTCTCCCGCCGAAAAATCCCCAAACGCCACCGGCGCCCCGCGAATCGTTTTGGAGCCGCGGTAAGCCAGCGTGGCAAGCGTATGCCTCAGCCAGGCGTGGTTTTCGCTCATCGCCTTCCTCCTGGATCGATTCTATCCTGATGTCGTCGCGCCGGCTGTGAAGCCCAATGTCACTTCGTTTTGCAAATAGCGGGGATTTTGCGGGAAATGCGGCCGGTTCTTCGCCGCTCTCGGAGACTCGATTCGTGGGAAGAGGTGCGGGACGAGGGCGTCCCGCGCGGACCAGGTCCGCCCTACTAATGATCTACTGGTGAATGGCTTTCAGGATGTCCTCGACATTATGGAAGGCGATGAGCCTGTCAATCTGGGTTTCTTCGATTCCCGCGATGCGCCCAAGCAAGCGAGCGGAGGACTGGGCGTGCCGCCAGTCTTTCCACTGCGCCATCTCGCGCAAAGCCTCTAACGCTTCGGAGCGCAAAGCGCCCAATACCGCCCGGTCGCGCGACGCGGTCAGTGTTTCGAACAGCAAGGAGATCTTATTGCGGTCGCTCCACTCCGGCGAATGCAGGAAGGGAATGAACCGGTCGGCGGGAACTTGGCTGGCTAGATCGGGCGCCGTCTTCAGCACGATGGCCAAGGCACGAAGAGCGTTATTGCGCACCCCGCCATCGGCGTCGAACGAAGCCTGCACCAACCCGCTCACCTGCCGCGGCGAGCGCTTGAGGTAACCGAGCGCTTCGGCGGCATAAGCACGCTGTTCTTTATAACGCGAGGTCTCCATGATCTTGAAAACGATTTGAAAATTGTCCCGCGCCCAATCGCGGATCTTGACTTGCTGGAAGTGCGTATCGGGATCGTCCAGCAGGGCGTAACCCTGGGAGTCGTCCTCCTCGGCATGCCCGGCCTGGATCGCGGCCTGCCAGTATTGGTCCATCTTCGTGAACACGTCGAGAATACTGGTGGGAAATCTGTGGTCGCTGTTCGGCCGGTCGTTGAACTCAATGAACGGCGCGCTCGCCTCGGCCATTCCCACAAACACGGAATATCGGCCATCCGCTTGGCAGCAGACGTAAGTCACGGTTACCGAAGGGCGATCCGCCACCCTCGCAATCGTCTGTTCGGCTTCATCCCGCAGCTCCCTGGTGGGCGGAGGGTCGCCTGGCTTGAACGGCAGCACACGCTCCAGGGCCGCCGGGTCCAGCGAGCCATAGCCAAAGAAATCGATCGTTCCGATTTGGTTGACAGGCTGTTGCGATGCACCTGCGATTACGGCGGCCGCAATTGGAACAAGCGGCAACAAGATTTTCCGAGCAAACATCGCCAATCTCCAGTTTCCCACGATTCGGCCCCGGCTTACTTGCGGGCAAAATCGATGAAGGCGCGAACCGGGTCCGTGGAGAGCAAGCTCACGCGCAACTGGTCGCCGACCGCGAGGCCGGCCTCTCCCCGCATCAGACGCCCCTCCGCGGGAGGTTGGAGGATTCGCACGAATACGCCTTTGGGCGTGACTCCCGTCACCACGGCCGAGAAGATCTGGCCGATGCGAGACTGGAGCGCCACGGCCGCGATGCGCTTCTGCATGTCGCGGTTCACCTTGCGCGCGGCGTCTTCCTTAAATGTGCAGTCGCGGGCAATGGCGGCCAGTTCGTCATCGGAATACGGCGGGGTATGGCCGCCAAGCTGGCTCTTGACCAGGCGCTGCATCACCAGATCGGCGAAACGGCGGTTGGGCGCCGTGGAGTGAGTGTAGTCGTGCGCGGCCAGCCCAAAGTGGCCCGGAGCCTCGTCGCCTTTGCGCATGAGAACATATTCGCCCGACCCCATGAGCTTCAGCACGGTCAGCGAAAGGTCGGGATAGTGCACCGGGTCGGCCTGTTTGCGGCTCGCCAAGAACTGGTTCAACGCGCCGGAATCGGGTTCGGCCGGCAGCTTGGAATGGTATTGGGATGCGAGCTCGACAATTCGCGCCCAGCGCTCGGGAGCCCGCACCACGCGACGGATGGAGGAAACTCCGGCCGCGCGAAGGTAGCGAGCCATGGCCTCATTGGCGGCGATCATGAAATCTTCGATCAAGTGCGAGGCGCGATTGGCGGAGCGGGCGGCAATGTCTTCCACCTTGCCGTTGCGGATGACGGGCTCGGGTTCGAGGCGATCGAAAACCAGCGCACCCAGGCGATGACGAGCCTCGCGCAATGCGCCGGCCGCTTCGTCCTGCAGCTTCAACTGCGCCGCCAGATCGGCCGAAGCCGCGAGCTTAGGCGGCATCGGTCCGGTCCCTTCCAGCCATGCGCCCACCGCGTTATAAGTCAACTGGGCGCGGTTCGATACTAACGCGCGGTAGATGCTGCTGGCGCCCAGCGTGCCATCGGCGGCGATTTGCATGTCCACAATGACGGCCGCGCGGTTTTGGCTCTCGTTCAGCGAAGTCACGTCCGTGGAAAGGCGTTCCGGCAGCATCGGGAAAGTGTGAATGCCGGTGTAGACGGTGGTAGTCGCGGCGCGGGCATGCGCATCGATAGGGGTGGAAGGCGCCACTTTCGAATCCACGTCGGCTACGCCAACCAGGACACGGAAGCCCTCGCGCGCCCGCTCCGCCCATTCGATCTGGTCCAGATCGCGTGAATCGTCGTTATCGATCGACGACCAGGCAAGCGAAGTCAGATCGCGCAATCCCGATTCGGGCGCCTCCTCAATCTGAGCGAGCTGCTCTTGGACTTGCGGCGAGAAATCCGGTTCAAACCCGCGATCCAACATTTCCTGCCGCGCCGCCGCGGCGAGGTCGAAATGATTATGAGACATGGCCGGGATGGATGGTAACACGCCTACCGGCCCATGGCGAAATCCGAAGCCGCCCGTGGAAGCCGGCTACCGCACTTCCAGCCAGATCGGCATCAGGCGCAGCATACCGCCCCTCATCCAGGCGTGGTAAGGCGCCCGTCCGAAGACGCGGCGCAACTCGACGCGGGCGACGCTCTGTTCCGCCGAGCGCTGGAACAGCAGGTCCAAAAGGTTCCTTCGCGCCGGATACATCACCACACTGACCGTCTCGGCATCGGGGATTTTGGCCTTTTTCTTCAGCAGCGACACCGCCGTATCCAAGCCGCCCAGGGCATCCACCAGGCCGCGAGGCTGCGCCTGCGAGCCCAGCCAGACCCGGCCCTGCGCCAGCGGTTCGATATAGTCGTACGGCTTATGACGGGCTTCGGCCACCTTCTCGACGAACATGCGGTAGCTTTCGTCGATTCCCGCTTTGAGCAGGTCGCGCTCCGCCGGGCTGAGCTCGGTATAATCGGAATCGATATCGGCGTTGCGTCCGCGCTCCACGGCATCTTTGCTCACGCCCAGCTTGTCGTAGAGTCCGTGCAGATCCGGCTTGCCGAACACCACCCCGATCGACCCGGTTTCGGTGCCCGGATAGGCCACCACCGGGTCGCCGGTCAGGGCCATGTAATAGCCGCCGGACGCGGCCACGTCCGACATGGAAATCACCAGCGGCTTCTTCTGGCTCAGCAGTTTCATCTCGCGCCAGATCTCATCCGACGCGGTTACTTCGCCGCCGGGCGAGTTGATGCGCACGATCACGCCCTTGATGGAGGAATCGGCGCCGACTTCCCGCAGCAGCTTATTGAATCCGTAGGATCCCAGCTCGCCGTCTTCGCCTGCGTCGTCCGGGTCGCCGCGCACGATGTCGCCTTCGCCAGCCACCAGCGCGATTTTGCTTCCCGCGCGCAGTCCGGCGTCCTCGGCGGGCACCTTGATGTATTTCTCGATCGGCACTTTGGACAGGCCGCCCGAATGCAGCTTGTCTTTCAGCTCGCCCCACATTTGGTCTTCGAAAGCCAGCGAGTCCACCAAGCCGGCCTTGCGTGCTTGGGTGGCGGTAAACGGGCCGGTGTCGATCAGCGCTCGCGTCTCGCCGGGCGTCTTATGACGCGCCTCGGCAATCCGGTTTACCAGGTTGCCGAACAAGTCGTCGACTATGGAGCTAGTGACTTCGCGCGTCTCCGGGCTCATGTCGGAACGCGTGAACATGTCGCCGAAGTCTTTATACTTGCCGGCGTGCTCCACGTACACCGTGACGCCCAGCTTGTCCAGGGTCTTCTTGAAGTACAGGATTTCGGCCCGCATGCCCTTGAGCATGAGCGGGTCTTCGGGTCCCAGGTAGATGCGATCGGCGGCCAGGGCGGTGTAGTATTCGCGGCCGCCGGGACTGCGCAGGTAGGCATAGACGGGCTTGCCGGACTTGCGGAAAGTTGCGAGGTCGGCGCGGATCTCTTCGAGTTTGCCCCAACCGGATGCAAGGCCGCCGGGCTCCACCACGACCGCCTTGATGCGCCCGTCCGCCGCGGCCTGCCGCAGCGCAACCCAGACACCGGTCACGGTGATCGCGCCGCGACCGTTATCCAGAATCGGCCATTCCAGCGCCGGCTTTTCCGGGATGTCGCCTTCCAGGCGCAGCACGAGCACCGCGTTGTCGGCAACGCTGGGCGGCTTGTTGCGCATCCGCACTACCGCCACCAGCACCAGGACCACCGCCAGAAAGACCAGCGCAATGCCGGTCACAACGCCCAGCAGGAACCTTGCCATCCGTTCTCCGGCGCTCTAGCCTTTTACCAGTTTGCGGCCCCGGTCGAACAGATCCGCGGCGTCCTCCACCAATTTGCGTCCGCGTTCAAACATCTCCCGGCTGGCATCGGCCACGTCTTTGCCGGTGTCGTTGACGATTTGGCGCCCCTTCTCGGTTTGGCGCGAAATGTAGTGGCGCGTGTCTTTTCCGCTGTTGGGCGCGTATAGCAGCGCAATCGCCGCCCCTATCGCGGCGCCGGTTAGAAACCATGCCAGTTTGCTCACTCCCTCGTCCTCCTCGGGATCTTCAGCCGTATCTTCGCGTGCATCATCTTCGCATGCTTTGGACATTTGGGAAGCCTCTTCTTAATTTTGCGATATCCTCAAGGCATGGCGCAAGATCGTGGCCCAAATCCGCAATCCGGAGACGAGCGGTTTCATACCACACCCGACCTGGATTTAATCACTCTGTACGATTCCTCAACCGCGTTTAGCGAGATTGAGGCCGACGTGATCGCCGGGGTTCTGGAGGCCGGCGGTGTCGAGGCGGTCATCAGCGGCAACACGGTTTTTCCCAACCTCGCGTTTACGGTGAAGGTGCCCCGCGAGCAACTAACACACGCCCAGAGATTGCTGGCAGAGGCATTGGCCGCCGGGCCTGAAGCCGCGGACCGCGGCGAGGCAGAATCCGAAGGCGGCGCGTGAAAGAAAGCTTTCAGAGCGATGACCGGTCAGCCGTCAGATGGCACAGAGCTTTCAGCGTTCAGCAGTCAGCGATCAGCTCCGGACCGCTGGGGAGCCCTCCGCGATGGCCGACGTAGCTGATCGCTGACGGCTGAAAGCTAAGCGTTTTTACTGGTATCCTTCTGGACAAGGACGAGGACCATGCGTTTTCGGGGGGTGCTTCCGGCCGCGCTTTTCGGGATTGCCGCCATCGGCATCGTTTCCGCGTTCCAGCGCCCTTTCCGACAATACGAATCGATGGAGCCCTACGACGACGTGGCCTTGCCCGCCGATTGGCAGGAAAAGACCGAGTGGGTTTTCGCTCGCCTGATGTACCCCGAGCACCCCAACGCCCTATTCGGCGGTTTCGGCCGCTTTGGCCGGCGCCGCTTCGGCGGCTCGCACGATTGGCGCGAGGGCGGCACAAGCTGGAGCCAGGATTACCCCCGCGCCGACCGCCATTTCGCTCAAGCCCTCCGCCGCCTCACCCGCCTGCATGTCCGCAGCGTGGAGCAGCCCGTCAACCCCGACGAGCTCGACGACTTCTTCAACTGGCCCTGGATGAATGCCGGTGAAATGGGCGATTGGCAACTCACTGCAACCCAGGCCAAAACCCTTCGCGAGTACCTGCTGCGCGGCGGTTTCCTCATGCTTGACGACTTCTGGGGTCCCGAGGAATATGCCCGCTTCGACGAAAGCATGAAGCGCGTCTTCCCCGAGCGCTCCGCCGTGGACATGCCCAACGACGATGCCATCTTCCACACCGTCTACGACCTCAACGACCGCTATCAGGTGCCGGGCCAGTGGGGCCTGAACCCCTACAACGGCATGTTTCGCCAGCGCGCCGCCGGGACCGTCGCCCATTGGCTGGGCATCTACGACGATAAAGGAAGAGTGATGGTGGCAATGTCCTTCAACTCGGATTTAGGCGATTCCTGGGAGTGGGCCGACGACCCGCGGTACCCAGAGAAATACTCGGCACTTGGCATTCGGATCGGCGTGAATTACGTGATTTACGCCATGACACACTGATGACGCACTAAACTCTTAAATCGCCTCGGCGAGACGTTCGGAGGGCAGATGATTAATCCACCGCTGCTGCACCGCGGTCTCGGGAACTGTCTGCCCTCGGGCGTCGCTGACCACCTCAACTGCTCTGTCGGCGCTCATTCCAGCGGTCACCAGCGCCGCGGCCGCGATGAGGCCTGAGCGACCGATACCTTGGCGGCAGTGGACCGCAACATTCTTCCCAGCGTCAAGGGCCCGAATCATATCTTTCAATAGCGCAACTGCGCCTTGCGTGGAAGCCGGCGCCCCGCGATCGGCAATCGGAAACGACAAAAAGCGGACATCGTTCGACGCAGCCGCTTGGTCTTCCCGCTCCAGCCCTAGTTGGGCAGCTTCCTGCTCCTCCAGGAGGGAAACCACCACGTCGAGTCCCGCCCGGCGCCACCCGCTCGCCTCGTCGTCCAGCCAGTCTCCGCCTCGCGGGCGTGCGACAATCGCCAGCCTGCCTGTCCAAGGGCCCGGTATCCAGAACAGATCGGGGATCATGGCTTTCTCTCCATTATCTCGCGTGGGAGACGGCGAATGTCCACCCCACGCTCGACCAGCACGCGAAGGCGGTGGTGACCATCAAGAACAGTTCCATCGGGGCGAACTTTGATTGCACCAGGACCACCGGGCGCGAGCGATGAGATCAACTCCTCCGTCGTGAGGCTGCGAAACCATTCGAGCTTGACACGATTCAAAGTTGTCTCTGCATGCAGAAACTTCAATTCCGGCCCTTCTGAGGCATCCACGCCACCATTGTAGTTCGCCCACTGCAACCAGTTACACCGCCGACATCGGAAGTTCCGTGCGGTCCGGACAGGATAACCCACCACGACCACGCCTGTTCAACCTGAAATCGTGAATCCTCTTCGGTCATCCAGGCGCCGGGTGGGCCGCATTCGGTGCTTGATTGATCCTCTGGTGCGCGCCGGCGAGCCTTGCCGAAAGCTCGCCGTCACCCGCGACGCCGCCTTCCACACCGCCCGGTTGCCTCGGCAGCACCACCCTCGGCAGAATGCGACTCTCCGTATACTTGCCCGCCCCTGGAGGCGGCATGTTCGCCATCGACAGTCTTGTGGCTGTTACTCTGTTGCGGGAGGACTTATGTTCGTAGTCAATAATTTAGGGTTGGCCACGTTGTTCTGCGTGATCACCATGCTCGGCTGGGGATCCTGGGCAAATACCCAAAAACTCGCGGGCAAGGACAAGTGGCCTTTCCCGCTCTACTACTGGGATTACGCCCTGGGCGTCTTCCTTTTCGGCCTTCTTTGGATGGCCGCTTTAGGGAACTTCGGCAGCGCTGGCATGAGTGCCGGCGAGAATTTCCGTCAGGCCGCGTCCGGACCCATGGCCCATGCGGTGTTCAGCGGCGCCTTGTTCAACCTCTCCAATCTCCTGCTGGTGGTGGCGATTGACGCGGCAGGGATGGCGGTTGCGTTCCCCATAGGCGTCGGCCTTGCGCTGGTCATTGGAACGGTCGCCTCGTACATCCAGTCCCCGAAAGGCAACGCCGTGCTGTTGTTTGGCGGGGTGCTGCTGGTCTTGTCCGCCATCGTGATTTCGGCGATCGCGCGCCGCCGGCTGCCGCGCGGCGCCGGCCGGAACGGCTCGGCGGGCCTCGTTTCCGCTGTTCTGGCTGGCTGCCTAATGGGTTTCTTCTACCCGCAGCTTGCGTCGTCCTTGTCGCCGGATTTCAATTCGGCGCCGATCCGCGCCGGATTCCTGACGCCTTATACCGCCCTCGCCCTCTTCGCTGGCGGCTTGTTAGCCAGCAACTTCGTCTTGAACACCATCTTCATGCGCACCCGCTCGCTCGGTTATGCGGAATACTTCCGTGGAAGCGCGCGCTTGCACTCCCTTGGCTTGCTGGGCGGAATGCTGTGGATGATCGCCCTGTGCTTGAACTTGATCGCCTCCGGCGTGGTCGGCCCCGCCGTGTCCTATGCGCTGGGGCAAGGCGCGACGTTGGTCGCCGCCATCTGGGGCGTGGCCGTCTGGCACGAATTCCGAGGCGCTCCCCGCGGAACCGGGTGGCTGATGGCATTCATGTTCGTGGGTTACGGATCCGGCTTGGCCCTGATAGGGATGGCCACCATGTAAGGATTGCGGCCATCGTTGGTCCGTCCCACCGGCGAATTGAGTAGCGCCGGCGATCTTTGTCGCCGGTGCTCTCCCCTAAGACGCCCGCCTACTCGATCAGGAAAGGCCCCGCGTTTCCCACGCGCAGCTCGCGGTCCCGAAAATCCGCCGCGCGCACCCGGACACGTACGGCTCCGGGAAGATTGTCGGTATCGGCGTGAATGGGAGATTCCGCTCCCGGCGCCAGCACGTCCTCGTCTACTTTGGTTTTCTCGGTGGCCAATAACGTGCCATCCTTCGACAGGAAATCCCAAGCGATCACCAGGCCTTTAATCGGTTTCGGGGATGCTACCCGCAGGCGCCCGTCCAAGGTCAGTTGGCGCGGCGTGTGCTTGGCTTGTAATTCCAACACCTGTATATCCAGTACATCGGGTTTCTTTTGGCCCGGAACGGCAACCGCGATCCAAACAACCAGCCACGTCAGGCGAGCCATCTTCATATATGTAAGATTGTGGCGCAAAAAGAGCCCGGCGGCGGACAAATCCGCGCAGCCATCCATGCGAGTCACCGCTCGTCGAGCAACTGTTCGTAAACCTCGCGTTTCGAAAGCCCCCGCCGCCGCGCCACCTGTTTGATGGCTTGCATGCGTTCGGTGCCGGCGCGCATTAGCTCCTCGACCGCGTCCTTCACCGGGCCTTGTTCAGCCTTTGGCGCCGTGGCCTTCCCGATTAGCAGCGTCATTTCTCCCTTGATCGCCGCGCGGGCCGCCAGCACCGCATGAATCTCCGCCGCGGCGCCGCGCAGAATCTCCTCGTGCAGCTTGGTGAGCTCGCGCGCCACCACCACCGGCCGCGGCCCCAGCACCGCTTCGATACTCCGGAGCGCTTCCAGAATGCGATGCGGCGCTTCATAAAAGATGAGCGTGGCCTGTTCGTTTTCGAGGGATTCGAGCAGGCGCTCCCGCTGCCCGGTTTTGGGCGGCAGAAAGCCTCCGAAGCGGAAAGCGTCGGTGGGCAGTCCGGAAGCAGCCAGGGCGGTCAGCGCGGCCGATGCTCCTGGAATTGGCTCGACCGCAATGCCATTCTCGATCGCCGCCCGAACCAACCGATAGCCGGGATCGGAAACCAGCGGCATGCCCGCATCCGAAACCAGCGCCACCTTTTCGCCCGCCAGCATGCGCGCCGCCAACTCCCCCGCGCGCTCTGCCTCGTTGTGCTCATGGTAGCTGATGGTGGGCTTGCGAATGCCGTAATGGCCCAGCAGCTTTCGGGTTTCGCGAGTATCCTCGCACGCGATCGCATCCACCTCGCCCAAGACGCGGACCGCGCGATAGGTGATGTCCTCCAGGTTCCCGATGGGCGTCGCCACCAGGTAAAGCACGCCGGGCATTCCTTGAGTATAGGACCCCGTGCGAGCGGCTCAAGCAGCGCTGACGAGCTTGCTATGGCTCCGTGCGAGCTTGCATATGGCGAGGCGCCTCCAACGCAAACGTTCCAGTTCTTCCAGGCGCGCAATCGCAACCCTTAGGTTCTCGCGATCTTCGTATAGGCTCTCGAGGTCGTCCGCGAAAGCTTCGCGGATCGCCGTGGTTCTTTGAATAATATGCCGAGCTTCCATCGGGATAATCCTAGTTAACAGTGGTTTCGCCTAGGTTGCAACCCCTCAAATGAGGGTACTGGACCGTTTTGATGCGGGAGAGAGGGGATTTCCTGATCCTAGCCGGATTGGCGTCATATTTGCCCACGTACCACCGCTTACTGCCCCGATTACGGCCCCTGCCAGCTCCGGTTCCGCGTGCATCCGTGGCCCTTTTCCATAAGTTCCGCGGATGGGGCAAAGCCTGGGCCCGCCGCCGGGGTGATAGCCTGAACGTTGAGCTCCATCCCTACGCCGGACCCTCCCACCGATCGCCGTGCGCGCCGCGGATTACTACCCTTTCTCGGGATGGCTTGCGGCGCCAGTGTCGCCACCATCTATTACAATCAGCCCCTGCTGCTCGATATCAGCCGCGCGTTCCACGTATCGAACGCCCGCGGCGGAACCGTGGCCGTCGCCACCCAGCTCGGCTTCGCCGCCGGAATTCTGCTGTTCGTGCCGCTGGGCGATATCACGGAGCGCCGCAAGCTGATTCTGCGGCTTTTTGCAGCCGTCTCGCTGGCGTTGCTGGCGGCCGGTCTCGCGCCATCGTTCTGGATTCTGGTGGCGGCCAGCGTGGCCATCGGCATCACCGCCGCCGTCACCCACATCATGGTGCCGCTGGCGCCGGAGCTGGCCGGCCCCGGGCAGAGCGGCCGCGCCGTCGGCGCCTTGATGACCGGTTTGCTGCTCGGAATTCTGTTGGGACGCACCGCTTCCGGGGCTGTTGCCGATCTGCTCGGATGGCGATCCGTATTCCTCCTGGCCGCCGCTTCCACCGCGGCCTTCGTGCCTCTCCTGCGCTGGCGCCTGCCGGAGTTGCCGCCCGCCCGGCCGATTTCTTATGGCGCGGCTCTCCGCTCCTTGTGGGACCTTGCCCGCCAGCAACCCGTGTTGCGCGAGGCCGCCACCGTCGGCTTCCTGGCCTTCGCCTCGTTCATCGCCTTCTGGACGAATCTGGCGTTTTTTCTTGGCTCGCCGCACTACCGCTTGGGAGCGGGCGCCGCCGGCAGCTTCGGTTTGCTGGGCGCCGCCGGAGCCACCGTTGCGTCACCCGCCGGCAGGTTAGCCGACCGTTACGGTTCCCGCCGGATCCTGGCTTTCGCCCTCGCGCTGATGAGCGTGGCCTACGTCATCCTCTGGATATTCGGCTCTCGAATTGCCGGCCTGATCGCCGGTGTGATCGCGCTCGATATCGCCCAGCAGGCCATGCAGATCTCCAACCAGACTCGCATTTTCGTCTTGTCGCGCGCCGCGCGAAGCCGCATCAATACCGTTTATATGATCGTTTTCTTTCTCGGCGGCGCGCTTGGCTCGGCGCTCTCCGCCGCCGCTTGGAGCCGCTGGCAATGGAGCGGCGTCTGCGCCTGGGGATTAGCCGTCTCGGCCCTCGCATCTCTGCGCCATGCGTTTGGTTCCCGCGCGCCAACCACGCGCCCCTAGGCGCAACCGTCAGAAAGTGTGAAGAAATATGGCCACGGATAAACGCGGATGGACACAGATTAAGAAAGAGAAGAGGCTATCCGTGTTCATCCATGGCTCGAAATCAATTTTTTCACGGCTCTCTCAGGGAGCGGTTGCGCGCGCATACTCTGGTGAACTCATGAACCGGTGTGCTTAGGCGAGGAACGGCCAGACACGGTTGTGCAGGCGGTCGAACTCGCTCGCGTTCTGCCGCGGGAACTAAGAGGAACGCCGACAACGTCCACGATCATCTCGGAAAAGCGCGCTCAAGTTTCGGTGAATCGGCGGCCCTCCCGCCCACACGTTATAATCACAGTCGGAATGGATGTTTTCGACGAACTGGTGCGCCTGCGGGCGCTGGGGCAAAAGTGCGCGCTGGCGACCATTGTGGAAGTGCGCGGGTCGATTCCCAGCTACGAAAGCGCCAAGCTGCTGGTGCGCGAAGACGGCTCCATGCTCGGCACCATCGGGGGAGGGTGCGTGGAAGCGGAAGTCTGGAATGCCGCTCGCGAAGTGCTCGATACCGAAAAGCCGCGCCGCCTGAAATTCAGTCTCGGGCAGGATGCGGCTTACGATAACGGTTTGATCTGTGGCGGCCAACTCGAAGTCTTCGTGGAACCCGTGCTGCCGGTCCCGACCGCCTTTATCTTCGGCGCCGGCCATATCTCGAAAAGCCTGGCGACCGTGGTAACGCTCGCCGGTTTTCGAGCCGTGGTGATCGACAACCGCGAAAGCTTCGCCAACCGCGACCGTTTTCCCGACGCGGCTGAAGTACACGCCGCCGAATACGAGGAGATATTCCCCCAACTGGCCGTCCACGAGACCAGTTACGTGATCGTCGTCACCCGCGGCCATCGCGACGACATGCGTGTGCTGCGCCTCGCCATCGGTAGTCCGGCCCGCTATATTGCCATGATCGGCAGCCGGCGCAAAGTCCTCAACGTGGTCAGGGAACTGGAAAAGGAAGGCATCGCGCGGCCGGACCTGGAGCGCATCTACGCACCCATGGGCCTCGATCTCGGCGCCATTTCTCCGGAAGAGATCGCCATTTCCGTGGCCGCGGAAATGATCGCCGTGCGCCGCAACCCGGCCGGACGCTGGCGGTCGCTTTCCATGTCGGTGTTCCCGCGCGATTCCGCCGCCCAGGAGGGCGGCACGGAGAAGGCCCTGCCCGAGGAAGCCGCGCGCCGCGAAGTTTCCCCGTGACCGCCGGTCTCATCCTGGCGGCCGGCGCCTCGCGCCGCATGCGCAGCCCCAAGGCGCTGCTCGAGTTCCGCGGAGAGACCTTTCTGGACCGGCTGATTGGCTTGTTCGCCGCGCGTACCAATCCGGTCATCGTGGTCCTGGGAGGGCACGCCGCCGAGATTTGCGTCGCCGCCCGCCGCCCCGCCACATTCGTCCTGAATCCCGATTATGAGCGCGGCATGCTCGGCTCTCTGCAGTGTGGATTGCGAGCCGTGCCGCCCGAAGCCTCCGGCGTCCTGTTCACCCTGGTGGATCACCCTGCCGTGGCCGATTCCACCCTGGATGCGCTATTATCCCCGGCTGGCGCCGCTCGCCTTCGCGTGCCCCGCTACCGCGGCGAGCGCGGCCACCCAATTTGGTTTCAGGCATCCCTCATCGCCGAGTTTCTAGCCCCGCCAGCCGGCGCTACCGCGCGCGATGTCGTCGCCGCCCACGTTGCCGAAACCGATTATCTCGACCTCGACGATCCCGGCGTGGTTGCCGATATCGACGACCCTGCCGCTTACCGCGAGCTGACTGGCGCGGCGCTATGAAACGGAATGCCGCTCGCGCGTTCAAGCTTGTCGCTATCGCCCTCGCGCTCGTCCTGGCCGCAGGCGTTGCCGCCCCCTACGTCCGCGCCGATCAGTACGGCGAGCGTTTGCGCGGCGCCCTTGAACGCGCTCTCGGCCGCAGCGTCGAATTTGGCGGCAAGGTGCGTTTCAGCCTTTTTCGCGGGGGCTTCTCGGTGGAAGACGTCCTCATTCACGAGGACCCGTCCATCGGTCTCGAGCCGATCGCCTACATGGATGAGATCGTGGTCCGGCCCGCCCTGCTGCCGCTCCTGGCCGGACGCTTCACCATCGCCTCCATCCGTCTCGATGGCGCCAGCATCAATCTCGCCAAATCCGGGCCGGCGGAAGCCTGGGGCCGCTGGAATTTTGCCCCCTTGATCGGTCGCTCGCTGATGAGCAATACCCCCGCCGTACACGTTCGCGACAGCCGCATCAATTTCAAGTTTGGCGAGGAGAAATCGGTCTTCTACTTGACCGAGACCGACCTCGATATTTCGCCTCCGTCATCCCCCGGCCGCGGCTGGAAAATCCAATTGTCGGCCAAGCCCGCCCGCACCGATGGCGCTGCCCGCGGCCTGGGTTCCTTTACTTTGGAAGGCCGCTGGTACGTCGCTCCGGAGCGCGTCGATCTCGATCTTGACCTCGATCGCAGCGGCCTGGCGGAAATCACCACCGCCATCGCAGGCCAACCGGGCGGCGTACACGGCACCGTCTCCGGCCGTCTGCACCTTGCCGGGCCCCTGCAGCAGATCGGCATTCTCGGCCGCATGCGCATCGAAGACGTGCATCGCTGGGATTTGATGCCGCCGCGGGGCGAAGGCTGGCCGGTCGATGTCCGCGGGCGCATCGACCTGGAGGCGCAGAGAATCGAGCTGGAATCCAGCACCGCCGACCGCAGCGTTCCACCGCTCTGGGTTCGCTTTCGCGCCACCGATTATCTCTCCCAGCCGCACTGGGCACTGGCTGTCAATTGGAACCGGTTTTCCTTGGGGCCGCTGCTCCAACTGGCCGAACACATGGGCGCCTCGATTCCCCCCAAGCTCGGCTTGAGCGGATGGATGGATGGCGCCATCAGTTACTCGGGGCGCGGCAGTTTGCAGGGAACCCTCGGCTTTCACGATGCGGCCGTGACCATGCCAGACTCCACTCCCATCCGCATGCAGCAGGCCTACATCGTCCTGGGCAACGGTCACGCCCACCTCACCCCTGCCTCGGCGCTCACCGATAGCGGCGACCGGGGGATGCTCGAAGCCGATTACGCCGTGGACGATGGCGCCCTCGATCTCACCATTGCCTCCGATGCCATGCCCGTCGCGGCGCTGCGTTCCCAGGTGACGCTTGCCGCCGTGCCGTGGCTGGAGCAACTCTCCTCCGGCCAATGGAGCGGCCAATTGCACTACCATCGCGAATTTTCCCAGGCAGCTCCTCAAGCGGCGTCTAAGGGAGAATGGTCCGGCAGCCTTGAAGTCAAGCATGCCCAGGTCACCGTTCCCGGCCTCGCCGACCCGCTGGAATTGATCGCTGCCCGCGCCAGCATCGACGGCTCGCGCTTGCTCGTCGACCGCATCGATGCCCGCGCCGGTAAACTCGCGTTCGGCGGCGAATATCGCTATGAGCCGGGAGCTTCCCGTCCTCATCGGCTCCGTCTTCGCGCCGCCGATTGGCCTGCCGACGAGCTCGAACGCGAGCTCGCCCCCACTTTGCGCCACGTTCCGAACCTCTTTGCCCGCGCTTTTGGACGCACGGCCCTTCCCGATTGGCTGCGCCAGCGCGCCCTCGAAGGCGCCGTCGAGATCGGCCGCTTGGAGCTTGCCGGTTTACCCCTGGCCGGCGTTCGCGCCCGTCTCGTATGGGATGCTTCCCGCGTGGCACTCGACAACTTTACCGCCAAGATCAATGGCGCTCTGGTGGCTGGAACCCTGTTCGCAAATCTGGCCGGTCCGCGCCCCGCATACCGCTTCGCCGCGAGCGTCAAAGGACTCGGCTGGCAATCCGGCAAGCTCGACGCCGATGGCACTCTCCAAACCGCCGGTACCGGCAGCCAGCTCTTGGCGAATCTGAGAGCCGATGGCGCCTTCGCCGGCACCGCGCTCGATTTTGGCCAGGGACCATGGCGTCATGCCAGTGGAACCTTTAGCCTGTCCTGGTCCCCTACCGGGCTTATCCTCAGCGATCTGAGCTTGAATACCGAAGACGAAACCTACACCGGCCACGGCACCGTGCAGGATGATGGCCGTCTCTTGGTGATCCTTTCCAACGGCACCCGCGAAATGCGCATCGTCGGGCCTTTGGCCAAGCTCCACGTGGACGAAGCAGTGCGGTAGGCAGGTACAGACTGACTTTTCGTGACCCAGAGGTGGGACAGACCGGACAGACCATCGTTTTCCGTGGTCTGTCAGGGCTCCCGCCGGGCCGCAGGATTCGACAGACGACAAAAAACGATCGTCTGTCCACGTCTGTCCCACGTGGTTTCCCGCGCCTTGACAAGGCCGCTCCGTGTCGATACAGTGGGGCTCCCGTGAATTCTGTGGTGCAAGACCGGTCAGGCGCCGGAATTACGAGGCGCGCACTGATGGCCGGTTTTGGCTCCGCTTGCGTGGCGCGGGCGCAATCGCCCGGGTCCTCGCGCCGAAGACCGAATTTCCTGTTCATTCTGGCCGACGATCATGCCGGATACGTGCTCGGTTGCGACGGCAATCCCCTGGCGCAAACGCCCAATATCGACCGTCTCGCCGCCGAGGGCACGCGGTTCGCCGCGCATCATTGCAACTCACCGGTGTGTACGCCGTCGCGCCAGTCGTTTCTCACCGGGCAGCTACCTCACTCGGCTGGCGTGACTCTGTTGGGTACGCCGCTGGCGTCCGATAAGCCCACGCTGGCCAAACAGTTCCAAAAGGCCGGCTACCGAACGGCGGTCTTTGGCAAGATGCACTTCAACCGTCCCGCCGAAGCCGGCTTGCACGGGTTCGACGTCGTGATGACCGAAGACGAGATCGGCAGGGCTTGGCTCGAAGAGGTGAAACCGCGCCCAGTTCCGCGAAGGACGCCGGTAAAGCCGGCCGTGTGGCGGCCTTTCCGGGATCCGGCGAGAATCTGGCTAAACGCCGGCAAGCTCCCTTTTGCGCGGTATGACGATCAGATGCGCGGAACCTACATCGGCCGCAAAGCGATCCGGTACCTGGAGGAGAACCGGCATAAGCCCTTTGCCCTTTGGACCAGCTTTCAGGAGCCGCATTCGCCCTTCGACTTTCCGCTCGAAGACCGCGGCCTCTTCAACCCGGCGCGCTTTTCCGCCCCGCGCGCCGGTCCGGAGGATGCATGGCAAGTCCCCAGGATCTTCCGCGGCTTGAACGAGGACGATAAGCGCGGGATTATCGCCTCCTATTACACGTCGGCGGCTTTCCTGGACCGCAACGTGGGCCGTGTCTTGGAAGCGCTCGAGCGGCTCCGGCTCGAAGAAGACACGTTTGTGATTTATATGGCGGACCACGGCTATAGCCTGGGCCAGCACGGCCGATTCGAGAAGCACTGCGGCTACGAACCGGCATTGCGCGTGCCCCTGACGATGCGGTGGCCCGGACGAATCAGGACCGGCGTTGTCGAGAGCCTGACGGAGCACGTGGATGTGACCGCCACCGTTGCGGACCTCATGGGGTTGGATCCGCTTCCGGTCGCGCACGGCCACTCCCTCCGTCCGTACCTCGAAGGGAGCCGCGTGGCGCCGCGCGGCTACATCTTCAGCGAGTACTTGGAAAATGAGGAAGCCTACATCAAGACGCCTGAATGGAAATTCATTTTCTGCTCGGGAAGGCGAGCGCGCAAGGATGGTTACGAGACGGACAACCCCACTCCCGGCCGTTACCAGCGGCTCTACGATCTGAAGAATGACCCTGGCGAGTTCACCGATGTCGCGGCAAGGCATCCGGACTTGGTGGTGAAATTCCAACGGTGGATGCTCGACCGTTTCCGCGCCACCCACCCGGATCGCGAGAGCGAACCGCAAAGGCTCAGCGTCGCCGAGGCTATCGAGTTTTACCTCCCGCCACGCGATTTGCCGCGAAACTGAGTCAAGTCAAGAGGGCAGGCGCCGATTTCGCCGCGTGCCGCCGGCCGATCAGCTACGATAGGGGTCTATGTGGCTGGGAATCGACATTGGCACCGGCGGGTCGCGGGCGCTGGTGGTGGACGAGCGGGGCGTGGTTCGCGGCAGCCGGACCGCGGCGCATGAAGACATGAAAATGGAGCGGCCGCAATGGGCGGAACAGCGGCCAGAGAACTGGTGGGACGCGGCGGTGGATGCCATTCGTGGAGCGCTGGACGAAGCCGGCGTACCCGGCGCGGCCATTCGTGGCATTGGCCTGTCCGGACAGATGCACGGGCTGGTGATTCTGGATGGCGGCGGATGCGTGATCCGGCCCGCCCTGATCTGGTGCGATCAGCGCTCGCAGGCGCAGGTGGATTGGGTGAACGCCAAGCTGGGCCGCGACAACATTCTGCGCTACATCGCCAACCCCGTTCTGACCGGATTCACCCTGCCGAAGCTGCTGTGGGTGCGCGACCGGGAGCCGGAGAACTTCGCGCGCGTGCGCAAGGTGCTGCTTCCCAAAGACTACGTGCGTTTCCAGCTTACCGGCGAATATGCCACCGAAGTATCGGACGCCTCCGGCACGGCGCTGTTCGACGTGGTTCACCGCCGCTGGTCGAACGAGATGATGGAGGGCCTGGGGCTTGACACCTCCATTCTGCCGCGGTGCTACGAATCGAGCGAGATCACCGGCGTGGTGAGCGCCGAAGCCGCGGAGTTGACCGGGCTCAAAGCCGGCACGCCGGTGGTTGGCGGCGGCGGTGACCAGGCGTCGAGCGCGGTGGGCAACGGCATCGTACGTCCGGGAGTGGTTTCTTGCACGCTGGGCACATCGGGCGTGGTGTTTGCGTATATGGAGAAGGTGGCTTACGACGCTGCCGGGCGCGTCCACACGTTCTGCCACGCGGTTCGCGGTAAATGGCACGTGATGGGTGTGACGCAGGGCGCCGGGCTGAGCCTGCAATGGTTTCGCAACCGGCTGGCGCCGGGGGAAAGCTACGATGCGCTGACCGCCGAAGCTGCTACCAGCCCGCGCGGCGCCCAGGGACTGTTCTGGCTGCCGTACTTGATGGGCGAGCGCACGCCGCATCTGGACGCGGCGGCGCGCGGAGGCTGGATCGGTCTCACCGCCAGCCACACGCGCGCCGATCTGATTCGGGCCGTGATCGAGGGTGTTTCCTATAGCCAGCGGGATTGCCTGGACATCATCGAGGAACTGGGCGTGGAGGTGAACTCGGTGCGCAGCTCGGGCGGCGGCGCCAAAAGTCCGTTCTGGCGCGGCGTTCTGGCGGGCATTCTGGCCAAGCGGGTGGTGACGCTGGAAAGCCAGGAAGGCTCGGCTTACGGCGCGGCCCTGCTGGCGCTGGCCGGCACGGGCGCCTACGGTTCGGTGGAAGAGACGTGCGCCGCCACCATTCGCGAAACCGAATCGCTCGATCCCGGCGTGGAAGACGCCCGTTATTACCGGCGAGCGTACGCCGTGTACCGCGCGTTGTATCCGGCGCTCCGCCCGTTGTACGCGGAGATGGCGGAGTTGTAAATGCCTGCAGGCCGCGCGCTGATCGTTCTGGGATTGATTCTGGTAGCGGCCGGCGTAGCAATAAGCCTGCTGGGCAAGGTGCCATTTCGCTTGGGCCACCTGCCGGGCGACATCCGCATTCAAGGCCGGAACTCGAGTTTCTATTTCCCGCTCACGACCTGCATTCTAATCAGCGTGCTTCTGTCGCTGGTGATGCGGCTGTTGCGGAGGTAGAAGATCTTAAGAATGATGGCCACGGATGAACACAGATAGACACGGATAACTTCATTGTTTTCTTATCCGTGTCTATCTGTGTTCATCCGTGGCCATATTCTTCCTTCTCCGCTACCGCAGGCGGCCCATCCGGGCGAGCGGCCAGTACACAAAGACGGCTTTGCCGTAGATGTTCTCGGCCGGCACATATCCCCAGGCGCGGCTGTCGCTCGATTGCGAGCGATGGTCGCCGAGCACGAAATATTCGTTGGGGGGCACCTGGCGATCCAGCGGAGTCGCGCTTATCGGCCAGGAGATGCTGTCGCGGGAATCGGGCGGAACGTAGTCTTCCTCAAGCGGCCTATCGTTGACGTACACCTGTCCGGACTCGATGCGCACCAGATCGCCGGGCACCCCGATCACACGCTTAATGTAGGACTTGGTGCGATCCAGGGGGTACCAGAAGACGACCGTGTCGCCGCGCTGAATCTTTCCCAGCCCGAACCAGTAGGTGAACTTGTTGATGAAGATCCGTTCCTGGTCGCTGAGGGCCGGCTCCATGCTGGTGCCTTCCACCTTCACGGGCTGGTAAATGAACACGATGAGGACGACGGCGATCAACACCGAAAAGATGAGATCGCGAAACCAGGAAACCGCGTTGAGGAAGCCTGCGCGGGCCGAGCGCCTCGAACGTTCGGGGGGCGGCGTGGGCAGGGTCTGAGGGACTTGGTTTTGCTCCATCCCTATTGGTTCCGCTGATGTCGATTATACCAGCACTCCGGAAATGGGCAGGCCAAAAGAAAGCCGGAGCGATTTCCAGTAGGAATCACTCCGGCTTCGGAGGGTAATGGCCTACCTCGCAAGACGTTCACTTACCGGAGCAAAATTATCGGGCCGCCATGAGAGCTCGCAGCCGGCGGGCCCGCTCGGGAGCCCGCAACTGGCGCAACGCTTTGGCTTCGATCTGGCGAATCCGCTCGCGCGTAACGTCAAATTCCTGGCCGATTTCTTCCAGCGTGTGTTCGCGCTCGCAGCCGATGCCGAAGCGCATCCTGATGACTTTCTCTTCCTTGGGAGAGAGAGTTTTCAGGATGCCGGCGGTCTCATCGCGGACATTGGATTCGATCACCGCATCCACCGGCGACCCCACCCACCGATCTTCGATCAAATCGCCCAGCGCGGACTCACCATCGCGGCCAACGGGAGTTTCGAGCGATACCGGATCGCGGGAGATGGTTTTGAGTTTCTGCACCTTTTCCACCGGGATGTCCATACGCCGCCCAATCTCATCATTTGTAGGAGTACGGCCCAATTCTTTTTCGAGCTCGCGCGTCGCCCGCAAGAACTTGTTCATGCTCTCATTCATGTGGACCGGGATGCGGATGGTGCGGGACTGATCGGCGATGGCTCGCGTAATCGCCTGGCGGATCCACCACGTCGCGTACGTAGAAAACTTATAGCCGCGCCGGTATTCGAACTTGTCGGCCGCCCGCATAAGCCCGATATTGCCTTCCTGGATGAGATCCAGAAGGTGAAGTCCACGATTTACGTACTTCTTGGCGACCGAGACCACCAAGCGCAGGTTCGCTTCCACTAGATCCTTTTTGGCGCGCTCGGCTTCCGCTTCGCCGTGGCGGATGACGGTCAAGCTATGGCGCAACTCCGGCAGGCTGGCGCCGGCGATCTGCTCGTGCCGCCGAATCTCTTTCTTGATTTCGCGCAGGCGAACCTGATTGGCGGGATTATTGCGCGTTTCGAGCTTCTTGATTTCGCCATCCAGGTGACTGATCTCCTCCACGGCGCGATCGATCTCGCGCGAGAACTCCTTCCATTTGTTCACCTTGAAAGGGCAACGGCGAATCGCAAGAGAAGTTTCGACCTTGGCGCGGTTCAGTTTCGCGCAAAGACGCTTGCGGGGGCGGCGGTTCGCCACCGGGGTCGCTTCCACCTTGATTTCGAGCTGCTGCAATTTCTTGTGCAGAACAACCACGTCGCTAAAGCGGCCCTGCGCTTCCGCGCGCACTTTCAGATCGGCGGGGGAACCTTCTTCCACGTCTCCGAGATCGACCAGGCTTTCGAGCTCAATGGCGTTCTTCTTCAGTTGCTCAGCCAGCTCAACCACCACTCCTTGCACCAGGGCGGACCGGCTTATTGCCTTTTGCATGCGCAACTTACCGCGCTCCATGCGGCGCGCCAAATCAACCTCGCCTTCACGCGTGAGCAGGGGAACGGCGCCCATTTCGCGCAGATATACCCGTACTGGATCGTCGGTATAAATCGACTCTTCGACGGGTTGCTGCGGCGCCAGAAAGTCGGCGTCGTGAGCGACATCCGCGTCGAAAAACTTCGCATCGTCTTCGAAGGTCAGACCGAGATTCTCGGGGCTATCCGCTAGAAACTGATCCTCAAAATGGTCCACTAAGCCTCACCTCCCCCCATGGAAAAAAACAAACAGGTTCTTCAAAAGTTGGGAAACGGGGTAAATAACCTGAATCGTGCTCGATTTGGTGGCCAAGCCCACGGGTTGCCGGGAAGACTTCTCCGCCAGAGGGTTCAACCAGTCCATGATAACACCAGTACCCGCTCGTTGTTAATCCCTATTTTATGAGATGTTCCCAAACGATTTAGGTTACAGTCCACCTATCCATTTCACGCGTCCTCGGGTAGCTTATCGGCCTTCCGGCAACTTCTGTCGCATTAGCGTCTTCAGTTCGTCGAAAAAGGCCTGCTCATCCTGAAAATCGCGGTACACGGATGCGAAGCGCACGTAGGCGATCTTGTCCAGATCGCGCAGGAAGTCCATGAGCAGCTCTCCTATTTCTGTAGTAGAAATCTCCCGATCAGGCGAGTCGCTAACTTTGGATTCCACGCGATTTACGAGCTCGGCCAAACGCGCCATGCTCACCGGCCTCTTTTCACAGGCTTTCAGTAAACCGCCCAAGACCTTCTGGCGATCGAACTTCTCCCGCCGCCCGTCCTTTTTGATCACCATGTACGGCACTTCATCTATTCTTTCATATGTAGTAAATCGACGCTCGCAGGCAAGGCACTCCCTTCTGCGGCGAATGGCATCGCCTTCTTTACTCTCGCGGGAATCCACTACCTTGTCATGAAGATGATCGCAAAATGGGCATTTCATAACCGGCTCGCATTATAACGGCTCGCGCCCTAAATGCCGCAGAGTCCGCCAACTGAGCCCTTCCTCCACGGCGACGGCCAATCCCACGGGAACTACTACAAGAAACGTAATAGCCCACATAAACACAGCAAACGAAGTGGCAACTTCCAGTTTGACACCAAAAAGCTCGGTGAGGACCACCACTGTAATCACCTGAGCGCCTCCTCCGATCCCCGGTAGCTGGATGATCCCTCCAAAGGAAACGAAACCAGCCAAGATCAGGACTTTCTCGAAAGTAAGCTGCAGAGCGGGGCCGAACGATTCCGCTAAGCACCAGTAGCAGATGACGATAAGCGCCCATTCCAGGAGGGAATACAGAAAAACCAGGAGCAGTGCCGGATCGCTGCGCGTGGATTCCACTCCCTGCACCAGACCGGTCACCATGCGCTCCACGCGCGGCTGGTATTTGCCTGGAAGGAAGACCAGAGCCGAGGTGAGGCGACGGTGGAGCGGCTCGGCCAAATGTCTCATCGACAATAGTAGTATCAAAACTGCGAGGCCCGTGACTGTGGCCATACGGCCGCCCCATTCCAGCACCCAAGCCAAACGGCTGCTAAGCCGCAAATTCGCGGAATCGAGACGCGCCAGCGCCAACCCGAACACCAAGATGGCCATCAACAGATCGAATACACGCTCCAGCACCCAGGCTGAAACTTGCGATGAAAGGGAAACTTCCTCTTTGATTGCAATTAGATACGGCCGCACAAATTCGCCTGCACGGCCGAACAGGGTGATGGCGGTAAAACCGACAACGGTGGCGGCGAGCAAATTCCGGAAAGAGGGTTTTCGCTTGAGGGGCTCGAGGAAAACACGCCAGCGGAGTGCACGACCGATGTAGGTACCTGCAAGCGGCAGCAGCGAAATGGCTAACCAACTCCACCGCAAATGGGCGAGACTGGCGCCGGCCAGCTTCCAATCGAACGACAGGTTGGCGAGCTGCCGGCGAAGCGCCCAAACCAGCAATGCGCCGCCCCCAACCATCGCCGCCGCCCAGGTCCATTTTCGAAACTGAATGAAAGACCTCCCTTTACCACTTCCCTTAGTGGAAAAATTGAACCTATCATGATAAAGCCTCGTTTCTCTAATTGAAAGAACGAGTGCTATGGCGACTGCGACGCTAAGTTTCGATGTTTTCGCAACGGCGGCCAGCGGAGTTCGCGCAAATTCCGGCTGGGCGGCGGTTCGCCAGGAGCATAATTTGGCAGACGATTCGCGTACGGATCCCGGACTGGTGTCGAAGTGCCTGAATGGCGATGAGGGCGCTTGGGAAGAAATGGTTCGGCAGCACACGCGGAGAGTTTATGGACTTTGTTACCGCTTTACCGGAAGCGGATCGCAGGCGCAGGACCTGACACAGGAAGTTTTTCTGCGGGTGTTTCGCACGCTGAGGACGTTTCGCGCGGCGGAGGGATCTTTCGGGACGTGGCTGGCGCGGTTGACGCGCAATCTGCTGATCGACCACTACCGGAGGACCCGCCAAGAGCGGGTGACGGATTCGATCGAGGAGCAACTGCCGCGGATGGAGGAAGCCAGTGCCGGGCCGGCCGATCCACCCGATCACATGGTGAGGGACAGGGAAGCCAGCGAGATCCTGCAAGCGGCGTTGCAAAAGCTCTCGCCGGACCTGAGGGAAGCCGTGATTCTGCGGGACCTTCAGGAAATGGAGTACCGGGAAATCGCGGCGGTGTTGAGCATCCCGGAAGGAACGGTGAAGTCGAGAATCAATCGCGGCCGGGCCGAATTGGCGCGGCTGCTGAGAAAACGGAAGTTGACGATATGAATTGCGCGGACGCGGAAATCCTGATCTGCGACTGGGTGGATGGCACGCTGGACGAGGCCGTCCGGGCAGAGCTCGATGGCCATCTGTCGAGTTGCCCCGCGTGTGCGGAACTGGCGCGGGATTCGGCGGCGGCGAGCCGATTTCTGGCGACCGTGGAAGCCGTCGAACCACCCCCGGCGCTGGTGAACCGGCTGTTGTTTCAGGCGCCGTTGAGCCAGCCTAAGTCGCGTGCGCGGCAGTGGATGGAGGCTTTGTTCAGCCCGGTCTTGCAGCCCCGCTACGTGATGAGCGCGGCGATGACCGTATTGGTGTTTGCGACGCTGGCACGGTTTGTGGCCCCGACCTACCAGTTTCGGGCCGCCGACTTGCGTCCATCGGCACTATGGACCGGCCTGGAAGACCGGGCCTATCGGACTTGGAGCCGCGCCGAGAAATTTTACGACAACCTCAAGGTTGTATACCAGATTCAATCGACTTTGCGAGAGTGGCAACAGCGGGACGAGGACCAGGCGCCCGCCGCCGCGGCTCAAACCGCGCCGGCGCTCAACGATCACCAGTTGCCGGTCCGTCCGCCGGCCAACCAACAAGAGGGAAAAGCACATTAGGTCAGGGGAACACTATGAATTGCCAAAATCATCCTGAAATTTCGGCCACGGCGTATTGCCGGGCCTGTGGCAAGCCGCTTTGCGACGATTGCCGCCGTGAGGCTGCCGGAACGATTTACTGCGATGAGCACGTTCCCGCGCAGGCCGTCCCGCCGCCGCCCCCGAGCGGCTACCCGCGTCCGCCCTATACCCCGCCGTATCCGCCGCCCCCGGCGTATCCCACTACCAACGTTTCGCCCGGACTGGCGTTTTTTCTCGGCTTGATTCCCGGCGTTGGCGCCATCTACAACGGCCAATATGCCAAGGGCCTGGTGCACGCGGTGGTTTGGGGCGTGTTGATGTCGATTGCCGATTCCAACGCCGCTCACGGCCTGGAGCCGGTGTTCGTGATGTTGGTGATCGCCTGGTGGGCCTACATGGCGCTGGAGGCGCACCGCACCGCTAACCGGCTGGCAGCCGGCGAGGCGGTGGACGAGTACTCCAGCATTTTGGATCTGCGCGCGGGATCGAGCTTCCCCCTGGCCGCGGTGGGATTGATTGTGCTGGGAGTGTTGTTGTTGCTGCACACTCTGGACCTGTTGGATTTCGAGAGAGTGGCGCGGTACTGGCCGGTGCTGCTGATTGCGGCGGGCGTCTATATGCTGTGGGCGCGTCTGAATGCGCACGACTCCGCCCCGCCCGAGGTGCGTCATGAACGATGACCGTGCCAACCGCTGGACGGAACGTCAGGAACGTAGGGAAGCCCGCTGGGCGGAACGCCTGGCGCGGAGAGACGCGCGGGGCCGCAGTGTGGCCCGCTCGATCAAGGGGCCGGTGATGCTGATCACGGTCGGCGTCCTGTTCGCGTTGCAGAATTTCACTCCGTACGGCTTTGAGCAGACCTGGCCGGTACTGTTGGTGGTGGCGGGGCTGTTGAGCCTGCTGGGGAGGGTGGCTGCACCGCCGCCTCCGCCGGTCAACCCCGCGGCGCCGCCTCCGCCGTATGGATGGCCGCCTTCGCCGCCTCCACCAGCGGGAGATTACCGAAGCACCGGCTACGCGCAGAGTCCCTATAGCGCGGCGGCGCCACCCCAGGCTGGCCAGGCGCCGGAACAGGGAACTTCCAATCCAGGAGGCGCCAAATGAGAGGCCGATCGTTCACGGGTCCGATTATCCTGCTGGGACTCGGTCTGTTGTTTCTATGGAGCAACTTGCACCCGGGTTTCCAGATTTTCGACATGCTGGGGCAGTATTGGCCGTTCCTGCTGATCTTGTGGGGCCTGGGGCGCTTGATTGAAGTCTTGCTGCCCCGGGAAAATGCCTTTGGCAGTAGCTTCACCGGCGGGGAAGTTCTGCTCATCATCCTCATCTGCCTGGCAGGGTCGGGTATGTATGCCGCCGCGCACGCCGGGTTTCCGTGGCGGGCAGGCATCATCGGTATTGCCGGGACGGATTTCGACTATCCGATTTCGGCCAAGGCTTCCGCCGGCGGCGCCAAACTGTTGGTGGTGGACCTGCCGCGCGGCAACCTCAAGATTTCGGGCATGGACACTCCGGACATTACCGTTACCGGCCAGAAGAGCATCCGCGCCTACAAGCACGAAGACGCCGACCGGGCCAACGGCGCCACTGCCGTCGAGGTGGCGGTGGAAGGCGATCACGTGATCGTGCGCACCAACCAGGACCGCGCCTCCGAGATTGCCAGCATGGCCGACGATTTGGAAATCACGGTGCCCCGCGGCCTGGCCGTGGAAGCTCGCGGGCGGCGCAACGATTATGAAGTCTCCGACGTGGCCGGGAGCGTGGAGTTGGCAAGCGACCGCGGCGATGCGCGCCTCGCCCGCATCGGCGGCAACGTGCGCCTGGCGCTGACTCACAGCGACACGTTGCGCGCGGAAGACGTGAAGGGGAACGTGGACATCAACGGGCAAGGTTCGAGCCTGGAACTGGAAAACATCGGAGGGCAGGTAACCGTGACCGGCGCGTTCAGCGGTTCGCTGGATTTCAAGAACCTGGCCAAACCGCTCCAATTCGAAGGCGCCCGCAATACGGAATTGCACGCACAGGCGGTGCCCGGCCACATCACCATGGACCTGAGCCAGTTCGACGGCCGGGGCATAACCGGCCCGGTGCGGCTGGTGGCGCGCTCGCGCGACATCAAGATTGCCGACTTTACTCAATCGCTCGAACTGGAGTCGGCGCACGGGGACGTAGAGATCGAAACCGGGCTCCCGACTCCCGCCGTCGACGTGCGGGCCGATAGCGGCAACATCGATCTGGGTCTACCCGAGAAGGCTACCTTCGATTTGGAGGCGACCTCCGAGCATGGCGATGCCTCTAACGAATTCGGTCAGCCTATTCAGCAAGACCAGGACGGCCGGCGAGCGGAGCTGAAGGGCAAGGTGGGCAGCGGACCTACCCTGCGGATCACGGTGACACACGGGTCGGTATCGGTGCATAAGCGCTCGGATACACCGGGCGAGGCTGCTCCGGGAGCGCCCAAGAGTCTGAAGGACTCCGAAGTCAAGCTGTGAAAGTGAGCTGTCAGCGATCGGCAGTCAGCGGTCAGCTACCGTGTGGCTGAGAGCTCTTTGCCGATGGCTGACCGCTCCAAGCGTTTGCGCGCGACGCTCCTGGTTCTATTCCTGGTCAACGTTCTCAATTTCTACGACCGCCAGGCGTTGGGAGCGGTGCTGGAGCCGTTGCGCCGCGAGTTCCATCTTTCCGACGCGCAACTGGGCGGGCTGACGACCGCGTTCACCTTGCTCTACGCCGTAGCGGGATTGCCGCTCGGCCGCCTGGCCGACACGTGGAGCCGGCGCAAGCTGTTGGCGGCGGGCGTTGCCGCGTGGGCTTGCCTGACCGGCCTGGGTGGCCTGGCGCGCAACTACACCAGCCTGGCCGTCACGCGGCTGGGCGTGGGTGTGGGGGAAGCCGTGTGCGCGCCGGCGGCCACCAGTTGGCTGGCCGGCCTGGGTCCGGCGGCGCGCCGCACGCGAGCCATGGCGTGGTTCATGATGGCGGTGCCGGTCGGCGGTTTCCTGAGTTTTTCGCTGGGCGGACCGGTGGCGCAGGCCTTCGGCTGGCGAGTGGCGCTGGCGGTCGCGGCCTTTCCGGGGATTCTACTGGCGCCGGCCTTGCTGTCGCTCCGCGAACCGCGTGCGGAGCCCTACGACGAAGCAACTGCGCCGTCCGCTTCGGGAAAATCCGCGGGCCCGTGGCATCTCGCGCGGATTCCGGCCTTCGGCTGGATTGCCGCGTCCGGCGCCATCGTCAACTTCGCGCTCTACAGCTTTTCGACCTTCTTGCCGGCCATGCTGGCGCGCTATCACGGATTGACGATCGCGCGCGCCGGTGTGTGGACCGGGGTCGGCTCGGGTGTCTCCGGCGTTTTGGGCGCTCTGGCGGCTGGGGCATTGGGCGATCGCGGCGCGGACCGCCTCGGCGCTTCGCTGGCGGCGCGGCGTCTGCGCCTGGCTGCCGCGACGGCGCTTGCGGCCGCTCCGGCAGCCCTTGAAGGCGCCTTGGCGCCAGCCGGCAACGTCGCCGCTGCCGTAGGGTGGCTGATGTTGGCCTACGGTCTGCTGCAAACTTATTACGGCCTGGTGTATGCCGCCATTGAGGACATCGTGCCGGCTCACCTGCGCGGCACCGCCATGGCCGCCTACTACATGGCGATGTACCTGTGCGGCGCTTCGTTCGGGCCGCTGGCGACGGGCAAGTTGAGCGACTGGCTAGCGGCCCGGGCCGCGGCCGCCGGCTCAGCGCTCGAGGCCGCGCGCGCCACCGGGCTGCATCAAGCCATGTACAGCATTCCCGTTCTGGCGCTGGCTCTGGCTTTTGTTCTATGGCGGGCGGCAAAAGCGGCGCCGAGCAGCTGATGTAGGTGACGGGGAGCTGCGAGACCGCACGGCGGGCCGACGGTGCGCGGCGTCTACCGATCCGTGGTAGAAGTGGCCGGGCGGCTGATCGCAGGCGAAAACGCCTACTCCACGTTTGGCACGTCAACGCCTTACGGGCCTGGTGAAGCAGGCCTTTGGCATGCCACGACTTCTACCGCGGGCCGCTAGGAACGGAAAGAATCGTGCCAAGCCCACTTCTGAAAGTCACTAATGGGCTCGGGCGGCGAATCCTGGAGGTGGGCCGCGTAGCACGACGACTCCGGCCTCCAGGTGAAGAACACGCCCCGAGTGCGGTCTTTCAGAGCGGCGGCGAGCTCCGGTGAAAGGAAGAGGTGCACCGTGGACAAGAGGACTGAGGTTGCTCGGTTCACGACCGTGGCGTGCGTCTCAACGACGTACTCGCCGGCGAGAAACTCAAACGTCGAGGCGTCCTTAGGCGGCAGGAAGTGGTGATTGTGCACTACGCCGCCGTCCCCGACCATCAGCCCACTTCCAATTTTCAGGTCTTTGGTTTCGCCGTACATCCAGAAGTCGAACGTTTGCGACGATTCGCCTCGTCGCACCCTGAGGTACAGGGCCTCGACTATGTGGCCCCGCTTACCGGTTGCGTAGAGCGCGGCCCGAAAGAACACCTTCAAATCCCTGCCGGGGGGGTCGTACAAGAACCCTATCAACTTCGGCGGCGTCATGCGAAGTTTGCCGCGGTGCCACAGCGTGGCAACGGCCACCGCGATCGACAGCAATAGGGACACCGTCGAGATGATGATTGACGCCACAGCCATAAGCGCATGATAACGCCTGGCCTTCGTGCCGTCCCAGGTATAGCTACGCTACAGTGGGGAGGATGTCCTCCCGCTTCCTGTCGCTCCCGATATGGTTTCCGGCTCTGGCCCTATCGGCTTTCGGCGCCGCGCCGCCGCTCATGCCTTTGCCCGTAAAGATGGAGCCCGGCACGGGCGCCCTCGCCATCGATACCCACTTCACCGCGGCTGCCATGGGCGTGGCCGATCCTCGGCTGACGATGGGCGTGGAGCGCCTGGTAGCGCTGCTCTCGCGCGAGACGGGCATCCCGTTTGCCGGGAAACCGGCTGCCGCCGCAGAGGCTACCTTAAAGGTCGAATGCGCGGCCCGCGCGCCGCTCTATCCGAAGCTGGCGGAGGATGAATCCTACCAGTTGGACGTCACCGCGGAAGGCGCGCATCTGAAGGCCGCCACGGTGGACGGCGCGCTGCGCGGCCTGGCTACCTTTGCGCAACTGGCAACGCCCGGTCCGCACGGCTTCGAAATCGCGGCCGTACATATTGAAGATCGCCCGCGCTTCCCCTGGCGCGGCCTGATGATGGACGTTTCGCGGCACTGGATGCCGGTGGAAGTGGTGCTGCGCAACCTGGACGCCATGGCGGCGGTGAAGCTGAACGTCTTCCATTGGCACCTCTCCGACGATCAGGGCTTTCGCGTGGAGAGCCGCCTGTTTCCGCGCTTGCAGGGTAAGGGATCGGACGGCCACTTCTACACCCAGGCCGAAATTCGCCGCGTGGTGGCATACGCCCGCGACCGCGGTATCCGCGTGATTCCCGAGTTCGACATGCCCGGCCACTCCACCAGTTGGTTCGCGGGTTATCCCGCCCTGGCCGCCGCGCCGGGACCCTACCAGGTGGGCACCGATTTCGGAGTTTTCGATGCCGCCATGGATCCGACCCGCGAGACAACATACAGCTTTCTGGACGCCTTTATCGGCGAGATGGCGCTGCTGTTTCCCGATCCTTTCTTCCACATCGGCGGCGACGAGGTGAACGGCCGCCAGTGGAAGGAGTCGGCGCGCGTGCAGGCTTTCGCCCGGGCGCACAAGCTGCCCCAGACGCACGACCTGCAGTTGTACTTCAACCATCGGCTGCAGCGCATCCTGGCGCGGCACGGCAAGACCATGGTGGGTTGGGACGAGATTCTCGACCCGGATCTGGCCAAGGGCACGGTGATCCAGAGCTGGCGGGGCCAGGCGTCCCTGGCCGAATCCGCCAACAAGGGCTATCGCGGGATTCTCTCCTGGGGCTATTACCTGGACCACCTGAGTACGGCGGCGTTCCACTACGGTGTGGACCCGCTGGCGGGCGCGGCGGCCGAACTGGCGCCGGACGTGGCGGAGCGGATTCTGGGAGGCGAAGCGTGCATGTGGGCGGAGCTGGTGGACTCGGAAACGGTGGATTCGCGCATCTGGCCGCGCATGGCCGCCATTGCCGAGCGTTTCTGGTCGCCGCCAACCGTTACCGAAGTGGCCTCGATGTACGACCGCATGGAAGCCGTCAGCCGGCAACTGGCCTGGACGGGCGTGGAGCACCGCGCGGTTTACGGTCCGATGCTGGGCCGTCTCACCGGCGGACATCCGGCGCCTGCGCTGCGGGCGCTGGCCGAGGCCTCTGAAGCGCTCGGCCTCGGTAAGCGAAGCGCGCGCAAGGTCGAAACCGGCACGCCGCTCAACCGGCTGGTGGATGCCGTCCCAGCCGAAAGCGAAACCGTGCGCGAGCTGGAATTGGCGGCCCAGCGCGTGGCGGGCGGCTCCGGAGCAAGCCGGATGGACCTGGACCTTTTGCGCGGCGCCTTCCAGCTTTGGATTTCCAACGATGCCCCGTTCGAAGCTTTGCTGGACAACAACGCGTTGCTGAGCGAGCTGCAGCCGCTCTCCCAGCACCTCGCCGAGTTGGGCCGCGCCGGCCTGGAAGCGCTCGACGACCTGGATCGTCACCGCAGGTTCGCACCCGACTGGCTGGCCGCGCGCAATGCCGAGATTGCCGAATTCCTGAAGCCCACGGCCGATGTGACCCTTGCCGCCGCGCGCCCGGTGAAACTGCTGCTCGATTCACCGGCCCTTGCGCCGAAATAGGGACCGTGAGCCGGAGCCCGGCCGCGATATGCACCAGGCTGCCGGTTACATTCGCTCCCGGTCCCGCGCGCGCTCTACCCGTTCGTAAAGAATCCCGGAGACCACGGCGATTGCCAGCAAGCCCGACCCAGCGATCGAGACAGCCAACGCCGCTGTGCGCAGTTTTGCAGCCATAATCCGTGCTTCATGATATCGGAATCCGGCCCAATCGATGGCGCCGGGGACCGAAAACCCGAAACCCGGTCGCGAAAACCGGAACCTTCGACTTGGCTCGAAGTAGGGACTTTCTATTTGGCTCCGGCACTAACGGCCTCAGCAGCCGAACCCCGTTCAGCGGACCGGCCCCCGGGCTCAGGCTGACGCCGCGCTTGAAGCGCGAGTAAGCATTTTCGGCCACGGCATGCCCACGCAGTTGTCGATACCGGCCAAGCTCGGCATATCCGGGTGTGTGCCGATGAGCCCGGCAGTTACACGGGACGGGGACTTCCCGCAGACCATGGACCGCGCGGATACTCCATCTGATGTGAGCGACGTTTACCGGGACGAATCGCCGCCAGCGCTCGGTCCATTGACGCCCAAACGCAAGCCGACCTGTTGTTCCTAATCCCGTCCGGTCGCGCAGGACCCGCAGCAAATATCGCGCGCCGCAGTGAGCCGGCATGGACGTTGACCGTCCACATGCAGGACAATGTGGTATTCGGGAGGGCTTTCGATGAATGCGGCTTCCAGGTCCGCGGGTTATACGTTCCGGCCTCAGCTTCTAGAACGGCGCGCTCGCCTGCAGGCGGCTGGCAACTCTGTTTCCGCTGCCTACCTCAACGAGCTCATCGCGGAAATCGACGCCGCTCTGGGAAGAATCGATACCGGCTCGTACGGCCTCTGCGAGACTTGTCACGATACGATCGAAGCGGACAGGCTGGAGAGTAATCCCCTAGTGCGATTTTGTCTGGACCACCTCAGCCAAGCAGAACTGCGGGCTCATGAGCAGGACCTTGAGTTGGCCACGCAAATCCAGTCGAGACTCCTGCCGCCGAGGGACATAGCTCTGGAAGGCTGGGACACGCAGTACTGCTACAAGCCCGTCGGCGCGGTAGGCGGCGATTACTGCGAACTGGTGGTTCTGGGCGATGGCAAGTCGCTCTTTTTCGCCGTCGGGGACGTTGCGGGGAAGGGAGTGGCAGCCTCCCTGCTGATGACGCACCTCAGTGCGATCTTCCGCAGTTTGTTATCCGTGGATTTGCCACTCGCCGATGTGGTTTCGCGCGCCAATCGGCTCTTCTGCGAGAGCACCGCCCCGGCCCACTACGCAACTCTGGCGTGTGGCCGCGCGACGGCAAAAGGAGTGGAACTCTGCAACGCCGGTCACTGCACGCCGTTGCTCCTACGGCCAGATGCAACCCAGCGGTTAGACTCGACCGGATTGCCGCTTGGCCTCTTCTGCGGCGGTCAGTACACGGTGCAGCATCTCAGCCTCGGTGCCGGCGAGAGCCTAGTCCTGTATTCCGACGGCATCACGGAGGCGCAAGATCCAGCTGGCGATGAGTACAAAGAAGAACGCCTGATCCGCTCGCTCCGAGATCACCTTGGGCAAGGTGCGGACGCGATGGCTGACGGCGTCCTGGGGGATGTCACCCGGTTTTGCCAAGCTCGTCCGCCAGCCGACGATATGACTCTGCTCATCGTGCGTCGGCGCCGTTGATGCACCACACCGGTCGCGTTGCCGTAACCTCGCTCGCACACCATCAGTCCGGCATTCGGTCGCGCAGCACCGCACTCGGAACGTACCCAGGCGACAAGCCGATTTCCCATTCCTAATCCGGTCGCAGCAATCTTCACTGTAGGCGACTGTTACGCTCACGTGGCTTAGCCCGGCCTACTTCGCTAAACTATCGTTGATACACTTGTGCCATGGTCATCGTCCTATGAACGATGGAGAGTTGAGAGGCATCATCCTCCGATACTTTTACGAGGCTAGAAACTACCCTGGGATGCTGAATATCCTCGGAGTTCCTGACGTCGCCAATCTTGTCGAACACCAATTCCGAATCGTCAGTATTTGCCGGCAGCTGGCTGAACATGGACTAATTCATTGGGAGGATTTCGGGTCGCTAAACACCTTTGGGGGCGAGGGCAGAATCACAGCCTGTGGTGTTGATGTAGTGGAAGGCACGGCGCAACCACCTATCACCGTGATTCTTCACGACCACAGCATTTCCGTTATGCAATCATCGAACGTTCAAATCGGCGACTCGAATACCATCAGCCACGCGACGGGCTTGCCGTGGGCCGACCTCGCAAGGCTGGTGTCGGACTTGACCATGCACCTTGATGAATTGAGTCTCGATGCGCGGCAGAAGCAAAGGGCGGCAGCCCAGATCGCAACGTTGCGGGCTGAGTTGGTCGGCGACCCTGACCCAACGGTCGTTCGGCAAGCCAGCCGTACGCTTCGGAATATCATTGAGGGCGCAATTGGCAGCCTCGTGGCCACCGCAGCACAACCTGCCGTCTGGCACTGGATCCAACAAGCACTTGCGACTCTGTCGTCCTAGCGCCGGCATTTCGGAGTAGCGACCCGAAGGTTGATTCTTCGACTCCCGCCTGCTTGATTTCGCTGAGGTTGACCTCATCGCCGCATCGGGCGCCCGAAGAATTCGAGGAGGTTGGCTGGCGGGTGAAAAACAAGAATTTCGTCGTCCCGGTCAAACCTTCTGAAATAACGTTATTGCCGTAAACTGGCGAACGAATCCCCTGCGAGCTTCCCGTCAGGACGCCAGAGCAGCATCACGCCGGTTGAGTCCGGCGAATGATGGTTCATGACGCGGTGTCGCATCGAAAGCTACCCAAGCCGTCTCTGAGAGGCTAACGGTTAATCCCCACAAACGCGCTAGCCTTCTGAAAACGATACACTTCTTTGGCCCGGTACAACATTCCTCCTGTGAAGCCCCGCTCACGTCAAGTGGACGCTAAACGCCCGACTGCCAATGTGCGCTGGTGGCCGGGGAGCGCTTGCAGACGCTTCGGCGCCGCCGCGCATTCGGGCAGCGCCTGCGGCCCACTGCTTGGCTCGGGTGCGGATTTTGGGCCCATTTTCGGATTTCCTCACGCGGGAAACCGCAGCACGGGCGAGACTTCTGGCTGCGGCTAGCCGCATAGAGCCACGGCTTGGCGGCGGGCTGGAAGTATGAGGCCCCCGGCCTCCGCACTCCGGCGCAACATGCACAGAATTGCCCAAACCGCTTACCGCGGCGCGCCGGTCACCGCCGGTTTGATTTTGTTTCCGCTTTGTTTTTATGCGATTGCAGTGCGTCCACCCTGGCAGCCCGGTGCCCGTCTGCTACCGTAAGGTCGGCGGCAGCGCGCTTCGAGAGAAGCGCCCAACCCGCCATCTCGCATGCCGATGAAGACTAAAAACCAGTCGAGGAAGTGCTCCAAGGACTGCGCCGCAAGATCGGGGCATGTCCCCATTTTTCTCGCCTGCAACGCCATGAAACTGCGTATACTTACAAGCAATTGGGTTCGTTTCGTAAAATGGCGATTGGCTTCGTTTTCCGCGGGGCTCCGAACTCCCGGCGTCGCCCGCTTGTTCCTAGGCATTGAGAAAAATTGGATGAGCCAAACCGGCGCGGAATCGGCGCGGAAAGCCGGTGGAGGGCACTGGTCAAGGTCCGCTGTCAGCCTCTGTGCGGCCTCACCGTTTCGATTAAGATGGTGCTGGGCAGCCGCATGCACGAGCTTTCCATCGTTTACGGCGTGGTTACGTCGGCTACCGAGGCCCTGGCGGGGCGGAAGGTGGCCAGGGTCAATTCGGTGCTGCTGCGGGTGGGCGCGCTGAGCGGCATTATGGAAGATCCGCTGCAGTTTGGCTGGAGCATCGCAACCGCAGATACGGTGCTGGCGGGTTCCGCGCTCATCGTCGAGCGCGTTCCGGTGACCGTCCGCTGCCGCCCTTGCGGCCAGGACGTGGTGCTCGAAGGCGTGCAGAGCTTTCGTTGCCCGCTCTGCGGCGAGCTCAGCCCGGAAATCGTGGCGGGCCGGGAATTAGAGATAGTATCCTTGGAGATAGAGGAAGACGGTGACGACGCGCATAGTGGAGCTGCGGCAGGGGATTCTGAAAAAGAACGACCTACTGGCGGCTGATCTGCGGGCGCGATTTAGAGCCGCCGGCCTGCTGGCTGTGAATCTGGTATCGAGCCCCGGCGCCGGCAAGACGGCGTTGCTGGAGCGCACCTTGCGGGAGCTGCGCCAGAGGGGCGAGCGCGTGGCCGCGGTGGTAGGGGACCTCGAAACCGATAACGATGCCCGCCGCCTGGCAGCCTCCGGCGCGCCAGTGCGGCAGATCGAGACCCACGGCATTTGCCACCTGGAGGCCGAAATGATCGGCCGGCGCCTGGAGGGTTGGACGCTCGGCGAACTGGACTACCTGTTCATCGAAAACGTCGGCAACCTGGTTTGCCCTGCCAGTTACGATTTGGGTGAGGAGCTGCGGGTAGCCATACTTTCGGTGACCGAAGGCGAAGATAAGCCGCTCAAATATCCCACTATGTTCAATTCGGCCGACGTGGCCGTAATCGCCAAGATCGACCTGGCCGTGGCATGCGAATTCGACCGCGAAACCGCCTTGCGCAACATTCGCGAGATCCGCCCCGGCGTGGAGATTCTGGAAACTTCCAGCAAGTCCGGCGCCGGTTTTCCGGAGTGGTTCGAGCTGCTGGCGCGAAGGCGCGAAACGGCCGGCGCGGCCAGGGGCTGACGGCGGTTCGATGCTGAAGTTGAGCTGGCATCGCGCGGCGGCCTGGCGCATCCGGCGCCATCACCTCGATCGGCGCGCGCCCTCGGGCAGCATGCTCGCGGTCGCGAGCCGCCTCTGTGGCTTGCACGCCCAGGTGATTTCCTCAGCCGAGCTGACACTATGGGCGAGGGTCGATGACCTCGACCGGCAGGCCGTTCGGCGCGCGCTGTGGGAGGAACGTACGCTGGTCAAGACCTGGGCCATGCGCGGCACGCTGCACCTGCTCCCGGCCCACGAGTTGCCTGTTTGGCACGCGGCTCTCGGCACCAGCCGCCGGTACCTGAGGCCGGCGGCGTGGCAGAAGTATTTCGGGATTACGATCGAGGAGCGCCTACAATGCTGCAACCTGAATACTACATATTGGGCCACAATGAATTAGACACGCTTTATATGAAAATCCATATTGACAACTTTCGGAGAATCATGCGAGTATGTGGGTATCACTGAGGAAGGAGGTGGTCCAGCAAACATGGAAAGTAATCAACGACCGCAGGAGGTGGCCGACTGTTAAAGTCGAGCCTCTAAAGTAGCCGACTCCCGCTTTCAGTGGCGGGGTCAAGTTCCTGTGGACCGGCTGCCTTTTGTGGTCAGCTTTAAGCCTCAGGTTTTTATCCGGGCTACCTGAACCCCCGTGTTCCAATCGGAGCACGGGGGTTTGTCGTTTTGTTATACTGAAATTCTCGAAAGGACTCTTCAAGTCACACCATGAAGGCCGGTATTCACCCCGCTTACAACGAATTGAACGTGATTTGCGCCTGTGGGCACACCTTCAAGACCCGCTCCACGCACAAAGGCGATATCCGAGTGGAAATCTGCTCGTCTTGCCATCCCTTCTTTACGGGGAAACAAAAGCTCATCGACACCGCCGGACGGGTGGACCGTTTCGAGAAGAAATACAAGGCCACTCGCGGTGCGAAAAAGGCGCAGCCGGTAGGGTAGAAGCTGTCAGCGATCGGCATTCAGCGGTCAGCTAACCGGCCGATCTCGGTGGCTGACGGCTGAAAGCCTTCTATCGCGGCGGCGGAGGAGGGTTCTGCTGCTGCATCCGGCGCTTCCGGGCAGCTTCGTGCTCGGCCAGCAATTGCTCGTAGACGGATAACTGATCGGGCCGCAGCATGGCTTTCACCTCGGCCACTTGCCGGTCGTGGATCGCCCGCCCCTCGGCATTCATGCGGTCATGCAGGCCGTGAAAGTCTTCGCGGGTCTTATCCAGGATCTGGTTGTACAGGATAAGCTGGCTGGCATCCAGCTTGACTCTGTCCTTCATCTCGGCCACCTGCCGCTTCCGTGCTTCTTCGGGATCGGGCGGGCCGGATTTCCTGGGGCCGGCCAGGCTCACGCTGAGGACCGTCTGCACGGTGTAAAGCCGATATCCCAAGGCGCCCACGGCGGTACCGCCCGCGAACACCAGGAACAGATAGACGAAGGCGGAAAGCCTGGATTTAGGCATGGATGAACTTACCGGCCCGGCTGCCTTGTATCCTCGGTCAACTCCAGGTGCACGGGACCGACGATGTCGGGAGTATCGAGGGAATTGGCATCCGCTAGAGCTTCCAGATAATTCTGTTGGTAAGCGGCGCCGCGCGCTTTAGCATTGTTCGGCACGTACAAGTAGACCCCTAAGGCCAACGTGACGGCCGCCGCGGCAGTTACGAAGGCTTGCGCCATGTGCAGGAAAGAAAAGTTGTTGCGCTGCCGGGCTTCGATCCGTTGCCAAACGCCTGGCATAAAATTCACGCCCGGTTCGCGGTCCGGACATGCATTGCGGTACGCCTGAAACAGCGCGTCCAGCTTTTCCTCGTGCTTGCCATCGTCCCCGGGGTACATATTCGCTTCCCTTCTTGCGTTTCCGTCCAACTGCCTAAAACCGGCCCTTCAGCCAGCCTGGCTTTGCTCCTTCGCGCCAAATGCTTTCAAGACCCGCTGCCGGGCCCGAAACAAGCGCACCTTAAGAGCATTTTCGTTGACCTTATAAATCTTTTCAAGTTCTTTCAACGAAAGCCCTTCCACCTCTTTGAGCATGAGCAGAATACGGTCCGCCTCGGAAACCGCGCCGAGCAGGGAATCCACCGCTTCCCGGATCCGCTTCTGCTGCTGCTCCTCATGGTCCACCTTGCCGCCCGCCGCCGCATCGGCCAGCATAACCTGCTGTTCCGAAAGGTCCGACATGCGAAACTCCTGGCGGCGCCGCTGCTTCCGCAAATAATCGTAGGCGGCGTTCACCGTCAGGCGGTACAGCCACGGCTCAAAAACCTTGGGCGTCCGCAATTGATCGAGGGAAAAATAAAGCCGCACAAAAACTTCCTGCGCGACGTCCTCGACATCTTCCGTGCGGGCGATCAATCGCGTGATCGTCCCCAGAATGCGCTTGCGGTAAACTGTAACGATTTCGTTGAATGCCGCGGCATCGCCCTTCTGGGCGCGCTCAATCAGCTCGAAATCTACCAACATCGGGCACCGGCACGAACGCCGGCACGCCAAAGCGCATCGAACTTCGTCTGGATAGGCGTCCGGTTGGGTCGGTAGGTTACAAAACTCGATGGGCGCACGGCAAGCGCAAACTCGGGTAAACCAGCCGCTCCGAAAGACGCAAGTCTCTGGAGCCGAAGGTGCGGCTCGCCTGGGGCGAGAGAGAACATGAGGATCTTTTCATTATCCCAGATCGGCCGGTTTTTCAACGCCTTTCCCGCAATTTAAACCTGCCGGAATTGGCATTTTGGCCGATAACCAGTTATAAAGGGTAAGACTCCGCCGGTTTCGCCACCGGCCCGGCGATCCATCGTCCCATGCCCATGCTACTGTCGATTACCGATCGCAGTCTCGCCAGCCGGCGCCTGGGGGAGTATGTTGTGCTGGAAGTGGTCATCCCGCCGCAGGCCCCAGCCAACCTGGGAGTGCTTCTGCTCGATCCCGCCACCGACCGTCTGTGGATCCGTATGCGGCAGGATTTCAGCCCGTTCTTGGTTCCGCAAGCTGTTCACTTACAGCAAGATCCCAGAACTGACGCCGAAGACGAGCCAATCCGGGCGCTGGATGCCGATTATCTGTCTCTGCTCGAAAGCGACATGCGGAAACAAGCCGGCGAATTGGGCGGCGCGGCTTGGCTCGAATACCTGGAAGGTTGCCTTTCGAACGTTTTACGTGTTTCCGCCCGGCGCCAGGTAGCGGTCGATTCCTTTATGCGGGTTCTGGATCGTCTTTATGACGAACACGTCGAACCGCTCGAGATCGGCCGGTTCATCACCCATCTGCCGCTCTACAGCTTACGCGCCGCCGCGGGCCATCTGGGGGAAGAAATGGAAGCCGCCGAAGAGGACTGGGTACGGGCGCCCGAAGGGCTTCGCCTGACGCCGGACCTGTTTGTGGCCCATGTGGTCGGCCGGTCGATGGAACCGCGCATTCCCGATGGCAGCCTGAACCTGTTTCGCTTGCATCCGGTTGGTTCGCGGCAGAATAAGATTCTGCTGATTCAACGGTTTGGCGTGACCGATGAGAGCGCACGCTATACCGTCAAAGAGTACACCAGCACCAAGGTTGCGACCGGCGAAGACCAATGGCGGCACGAACGCATCCGGCTGGAACCGCTGAATCCCGAGTACGAAGCCTGGGATGTAGGCCCGGAGGATTTCGCGGTGGTCGCCGAGTGGCTGCGCGTGATCGAGTAAAGACCGAAAGGGCCACAGATGCACACGGATGCACACAGATAAAGCAAACAAAAGTCTTATCCGTGTTCATCCGCGTTCATCCGTGGCTCCATTTAGTGCCGAACCTAAATCTACCATTGGCCCCAGGCTACTCGCTTGGTACCGGAAAGGGCATCGCGATCTGCCCTGGCGCCGGACCCGCGATCCTTATTGCATCTGGGTTTCGGAGATCATGCTGCAGCAGACGCGCGCCCAGGCGGTGATTCCCTACTACGAGCGTTTTCTGGAGCGGTATCCCACAGTGCTCGCTTTGGCCGCGGCCCGCGAGGAGGAAGTGCTGGCGGTATGGAGCGGGTTAGGCTATTACTCGCGAGCGCGCAACCTGCTCAAGGCCGCGCGCCAGCTCGCGACGGCTGCCCGATTTCCTACAGAGATCAAGGAAATCAGCGCCCTTCCCGGGATCGGCGACTACACCGCCGCGGCCATTGCCAGCATCGCGTTCGGTCTTCCGCACGCGGTAGCGGATGGCAATGTGCTGCGGGTGGTCGCGCGGGTCTTGGGGGACGCCTCCGATATCGGCGCAATGGCCACCCGCCGCCGTTTCGCCGAAACGGCGCAAGCCTGGTTGGTTCCGAGCGATCCGGGTAGCTTTAACCAAGCTCTCATGGAGCTGGGCGCCACCGTGTGTCTGCCGCGCCATCCGCTCTGCGGCGCGTGCCCGGTCGCGGCCGCTTGCCAGGCGAGGCGCTCGGGCGCCGCCGGTCAATTGCCCGTAAAACTGCGCCGTGTGGCGCCAGTGGAATTGCGCGAAACGCTGCTGGTAGTGGAGCGGGCCGGGCGGGTTTTGCTGCGGCGCCGCGAGAGTTCCCTCGGGCGCATGGCCGGTTTCTGGGACCTCCCTTCGCCCCAACAGCTTCCCCAGGCGCATATGGGCGCCGTCCTGGGAGAGTTTCGTCATTCCATCACCCATCATCGATACCGCATCACGGTGGCGCGGGCGGCGGCTCGAAAGCCACCGGCGGCGGACGGCGCATTTGCCTGGATGGACGTAGCCCTTGTAAAATCTATCCCCTTGAGTACAATCGCACGAAAAGGCCTGAACCTGGCTGGCAAATTCGCGCGTCCGACATCGTAGTGGGTGGCGTCGGCCACAACAATCTCACTCTTAGAGGGTTAAACGAAGAGGTCTATGCAGAAGGGAAACAGGATCATTTTTGCCAAGATCGCGGTGCTGACGGCTGCGGTTCCGTTTGTGTTATGGGGATATTTCTACGGGCCCGATCCCGGCTATACCGGTGCGCCCAGCGATCACGGCGGGGCGACCTGCGCTACTGCCGGTTGTCACGTCGGCACGGCCAACCAGTTTAAGACCGGCAGCGTGACGGTCAATTTTCCCAATGGAATGACGTACACGCCGGGCGTGGCCCAGCAGCTTTCCGTCACCATTGCCGATTCGGCGACCACGCAGAAATCCTGGGGATTTCAGTTGACGGCGCGGCTCGCGAGCTCGCCTGGTACTATGGCCGGCACCTTCACGGCAGCCTCCGACGGTTCCACCGAAATCATGTATGCGGGCGCCAACATCGACGTACTACAATGCGCGCCTGGTACCCAGAACGGCCAAACGCCGAGCTGTCCGGGACCGGGCAATCCGGCCCAGTACCCCTTCCAGTTTGTAGAGCATAGCAATAACGGCTACATGGCGTCCGTGGGAAAAACCGGCTCCTACACATACAACTTCACCTGGACACCGCCGGCCACCAACGTCGGTAACATCGCCATCTACGTGGCCGGCAACGCCGGTACGGGCATCACCGAGGTGCTTCCGACCCCTCCCACCGGCGACCATATCTACTCCAATTCCTACACGCTCACGCCGGGTTCCAGCGGCCCCACTCTGCCCACGATCGCTTCCGCGGGAGTGGTCAACGGCGCCAGCTTCCAGACCGGAATTGTGCCCAATTCCTGGATCACCATTCAGGGAACCAACCTGTATTCAGGCGCCGCCGACACCTGGGCGAACGCGATCGTCAACGGCAACCTGCCCACCAAGCTCGATGGCGTCAGCGTAAGCATTGGCAGTCAGCAGGCGTACATTTATTACGTCAGCTCCACCCAGATCAATGCCATAGCGCCAAATGTGGGAACCGGCAGTCTGCCCGTCAGCGTGACCAATTCCGTCGGTCCCAGCAGCGCCGTGACCGCCGTTTCGCAAACCGTGCAGCCGGCCTTCTTCCTCTGGCCCGGCAACTACGCCGTGGCGACCCATACCGACTTCAGCTACGCGGTGAAGAACGGAACCTTTACCGGGTTGACCACCATACCGGCCAATCCGGGTGAGACCATCATCCTTTGGGGCACCGGTTTCGGCCCCACCACGCCGCCCTTCCCGGTGGGTACAGCAACACCGGCAGCACCCCCGCTGTATCTCACCTCGAATCCGGTGACAGTCACCATCGGAGGCGTAGCCGCCAGCGTCTACCAGGGCGCCGCGTTCCTGAGCCCCGGCAGTGCGTCGCTCTACCAGGTTGCCGTGACCGTGCCACCATCGCTCTCTGCCGGCGATTACCCGGTGGTCGCCACCATCGCCGGCGCCCCATAGCCATCCACGACCATGATTACGGTGCAGTAACGGGTAGGCGGGCGCAAGACGTTTCCATGGTACGCATTTTGCGTTCACAGTTACGCAGGATGCGTAAGGAGAGCGCTCTCGGCCCTACGCGATCGATGCGTGCGCGAACATAGTCGCCGGAAATGCTCACAGCCGTCCTCTCTTCGAACCGCCGCCCTATTCTCATCGTTGGTCGAGCTCTGTCACTCTGCTGCAACCAGCGCCACTCCCGCATCGCGTGCTGCGCGCCGGAGCTCGTTGTCGAGCGTGGCAAGCGGCAGGCGTTCCCGCATCGCCAACTCCAGATACGCAGCATCGTAGGCTGTGAGCCGGTATGTCCGCGCCAACGGCAGAATTTGCTGCGCAAGCCAGGGAGCCGGGCGCTGCTCGATGGCGATCGGCAGCAGCCTCAGCCGTTCCAGAAATGCGGTTTGCGCCGCCAGATTCATTCTGCCGTGGCGCTCCGCGACATTTAGGGCATTGACGACCTCAAACGCCCAAAGGGCAGGCGCTACCGCCTGTACACTTTCCAAGGACTTGATGACCGCGTCTGCTAGCGCCGTGGACTCGCCCTCAAACGCCCAGCTTAGGGCCATCGAGGCGTCGAGAACGAACGGACCAATCAATACTTGCGGCCCTCTCGGATCAGGTCCTGGATGCATTCGCCAGGGCCTAGGCTAAGGCGATACTCCCCCCGAAAGGCAAGCATGCCGACGACCGCCTGCCGCCGCCGTTCTCGCTCTGAATCGGAGAGCGGCACAAGACTACTGGCAGTCGCTTCCAGCGCGCGTTCTACCACCTCCTCGGGCGAGCTGCCTACGCCCCGAGCCAAAGCTGCCTCCAGCAGTTGTTGCCCGTGCGGCGAAAGGTTGACGGTCATCCACGACTATTATAACTTCGGCTCCCGCACTGTTCTAAACTTTAGATAGCACCTATGGAACGCCCTTCCCGGCCGGCGGCCACGGCGCGCGACATCATTCTCGAAATCGTGCGCAACATGCGCGAGGGACTCGAACCCCTGCACTATTCCACCTTGCCGCCGTCCATCTACCAGGTCTATCTGCACCCCGACGACCTGGAGCGGCTGCGCGGCATCGTCCCCCGCATCGTTGAGGAGGCCCGCCGCGCGCTCGACGCCGAGCTCGAATCTCTCAACCGCGCCTCCCTCGGCGAGCGGCTGAAAATCGCCCGGCGCGATCTGCCCAAGGTGGGCGCTCCGGAAGGCGGATGGCAGATCGGCTTCCACGAAAACACGGACGACGACGTGGAGCCGGGCGATATCGTGGTGAACTCGGAGCTGGCCTTGCCGGCCAAGACCGAGTTCGGCGCGGGCAGCATGACCAAGCGGATCGCCACCCGCCGTCTGGCGAGCGCGGCCGTGGGCGCCGAATCCGCCGCGCGCACTAGCTACCAGCCAGCGGCGGCGGCGCCGATTCCGCCCGAAGCCGGCGCGTTCGCCATCATCGAGTACCAGGATAATGGCGGCCGTAAGACCTTTTCGATGACCAGGAATCAGATCGTGGTGGGACGCGGCGGGCGCGATTATTGGACCGACCTGAAACTGGATACCTTGCCCGACGTTTCGCGCGAGCACTTTCGCTTGCGGCGCGATCCCGAAACCGGGCAATTCTTTCTGAAGGACCTGAGCCGGTTGGGAACTACCATCGACGGCCGGCCGGTGCCCTCGTCGATCGAGGTGGTGGAGGGCGAGAAGCGCGACCGCAACCTGGAAACGCCCGTGCCCGACCGGGCGCGCATCGGCCTGGCGGACGTGCTGTTCCTCGAATTTCGAAGCAGCGCCAAGCCGGAGCCGCCTCGCGAAACGTCCAGCCCGGATGGCGCCGCGCAAGATGCCGCCAAGCCCGCAGTGGAAAGTTAGCCCCACATGTTGAAGACCCGGCTGAAGTGCGCGGCTTTGAGCGACCCCGGCCTTGTCCGCAACAACAACGAAGACGCTTTTTATATCGACCCAGACCGCGGCGTCTTCCTGGTCGTGGACGGCATCGGCGGACAGGCAGCCGGGGAGAAAGCGGCGGAAATTGCCGTGGACCGCATTCGCTCCCGCCTGGAACGCCAGACCGGGACCACCGAACAGCGCATCCGCGAGGCCATCGCCGTTGCCAACAACGAAATCTTCCGCGCCGCCCAGCGCAACCCGGAATGGCACGGCATGGCATGCGTGCTCACCCTGGCGGTGCTGGACGACGGTCTTGCCATCGTCGGGCACGTCGGCGATTCGCGCCTCTACCAGGTCCGCCGCGGCGAGATCCGCAAAATCACCCACGATCACTCGCCGGTGGGAGAGCGTGAAGACGCGCGCGAGCTGAGCGAAGCCGAAGCCATGCAGCACCCGCGCCGCAACGAGGTTTTTCGCGACGTAGGTTCGGAAGAGCACGCGCCCGACGACCCGGATTTCATCGAGATCCAGCGCATCGCTTTCGATCCGTCGAGCGCCCTGGTTTTGTGCAGCGACGGCCTGAGCGATCTGGTGGGCTCCGAAACCATCCGCTCCTTGGTGGAGCAACATGCCGCCGATCCCGATGCGGCCGCGCGCGCTCTGGTCGGCGCCGCCAATGCCGCCGGCGGCAAGGATAACATCACCGTGGTGGTGGTAGCGGGCGAAGACTTCCAACCGCCCCCCGGTCCTCCCGCCCCCGCGCGCGCCTGGGGCTGGGCCATCATCGCTCTGGTGGCGCTCGCCGCAGGCTTCTACGCCGGTCGCGCGAGCGCGCCGAACCCTCCGCCGCCGCCCGCCGTTCATACACCGCGCGTGCTGGTCGCCGGCAGCGGCGCTCCATTCCATTCCATCGGCGAAGCCCTGGCGGCCGCCTCGGCCGGCGATACCGTGGTGGTGCTCGGGGGCGAGTATCGGGAGCAGATTCAACTCAAGTCCGGCGTTACCCTGCGCGCTCAGGTTCCTCGCGAAGCCGTGCTGCGCGCGGCGCCGATGGGCGCGGCGGGAAGCGACGCTGCGGCAATTTTCGCCGACCGCGTTCGCAACGCCCGCGTGTCCGGCTTGCGCATCGCCGCCGCCCCGGACCTGCCCATTGCCATCGGCATTCTGCTGGTGGATTCCAGCGTGGCACTGGAAGACGATGAAGTGGATGGCGCGAAAGTCGGCATTGAAATCCGGGCCGGCGCTAATGCTGACGCCGATGCCGCCAATTCGAGCCTGGTGGGCAACGCCGTCCACGACTGTAGCGCCGAAGGCCTCCTCATCGCCGGCGCCTCCAAACCTTGGATCTCGCACAACAGTTTCCAGCGGGACAAAGGCGGCGTGCGCGCGCGCGAAGGCGCCCAGCCGGCCTTGGTCGGCAACGTGTTTGAGAAGACCGCCCTGCAGTTGCCACCCGCGACCGATATGAAAGCCCTCCGCGAGCGCAACTTCCTCTTGGATGAGCGGAGGGCCGGCCGATGATTGCCCCCGCCGGGCGCCGCCTGGGCAAGTACGAGATCCGCCAGAAGCTGGGCCGCGGAGGAATGGCCGATGTGTACCTGGCTTTCGACGCCGAAACCGCCCGCACCGTGGCGCTCAAGCTGATCGAACATGGCCCCGACGCCGATACCCGCGACGCCATCGACGCCGAACGCCGCGGCGCCCAACTGCAAGCGCGCCTGGCCGCCATCGATCCGCACGTGGTGCACGTATATCAATCGGGCGACCTCGACGGCTTCTTTTTCGTGGCCATGGAATTCATCGACGGCCGCGATCTGGCCGAGTGGATGCGCGGCGGTCCGCTGACCCCGGAATTCGCCACCGAAGTTGCCCAGGCCGTGGCCGAAACCCTCGACCACGCGCACAACCTGGATGTGGAAATCGATGGCAAGCGCTATCGCGGCATCGTGCACGGCGATATCAAGCCCAAAAACATCCGCATCGGCACTCGAGCCGAGATCCGGGTGCTCGATTTCGGCATCGCCAAGGCCTTGTCGCTTTCCCGCCGGCTGACCCGAAACGAGTTTGGCAGCGTGCCTTACGCTTCGCCGGAGCGCCTCGATTCGGGCGACGTGGACACTCAATCGGACCTGTGGGCGCTGGCCGTGATGCTCTACGAGATGGTCACCGGCTTGCAGCCGTATCACGCCGCCAGCACCGAACGGCTGGAGCAGATGATCCGTTCCCGCATCCCGCCCCCGCCCGCGCCAAACCCCTGTCCCGAGCCGTTGCGCCGCATCCTGGTGCGCGCCATGGCTGGCGATCCCGCCGCGCGGTTCCCGTCCGCGCTTGCCTTCGCCAAGGAACTGGCCGCTTTTCGAGCCGGATATTCCGACGGCCGGCGCTATGGATCGCCGCCCGGCTCACCCCCGGATCCTGCGATCGACACGGATGCCACGCGCCGGACCGCCCCGAGTCGCGAACCCGATGAGGATGCCACCCGGCGTACGCAACCGCAAGCCGCGGCCATTGGGGCGGCCCCTGCTGTCTCATCCGCCGTCGAAACCGTTCAGCCACTGGACGGCGATGCCACGCGCCGCACCCCGCAACCGTCCGTTTGGCCGCCGCGTTCCGCCGCGCGCTCGGGCGGACGCATTATTTTCCGCAGAGCCGTACAGGTCGTCGCGCTACTCGCCCTTGCCGCCTTCCTGTATGGCATCTGGAGCTGGACTTCGTCCTACCAGGGCGCCCAGGAGCTGGCGCGCCAGATTCAATCCGAGCAACTCACGGATCCCGAACAGATCTGGACCAAATGGACGGAACTCTCGCATGGCGATTCGTCGTCTTTATCCTTACGGGGAACGCGCAACCTGGTGAAGCAGAAGCTGAGGGAATCGGCCGAACGAACGATGGCCGCCTATCGCATGAGCGACGGCCAGCCGGTGGCTGAGAAAGATTGGCAGCGTGCCCGAAACATGCTGATCCGCGCCCTATCGCTAGATCCCGACGATACCACGCGCGGCGAACTGCGCCTGACCGAAGGTCATATCGCGCGCATTGAAGGAGGCCTGCACAAAGATCCGGCGCGCCTGCGCGACGCCATTCAGGAGTTCGAAGAAGCGGCCCGCCTGTTGCCCAAATCGCCCGATCCCGAACTCGGCCTCGCCCGCGTCTACCTGGCCAACATGCTCGATATCGACAAGGCTTCCCAGGCGTTGGACGAGGCCGCCAAGCGCGGCTATCCGCCCGGCAATCGTGAAAACGTGCAACTGGCTTACGCTTACATGGTGCGTGCCGACCGCGAGTTTTGGGATTCTCGCGACGTGCGCGGCCTGCCGCAGGAAAAAGACCAGGTCGAGCGCGCCGCCACGGATTATCAGCGCGCACTCGCCATCTACCAAAACGTGGCTCCCTATGGCAACGCCAACGCTATGATCAAACGCCTAGGCGACAGCCTGGACAGCGTCAACTTCCGCCTCTCCGAGATTGCACAAACCGCCGGGGTGGCGCACTAGTGAGACAGGCCTCCTGGCCGGTGATTTGTAGGGCGGACCCCCCGGTCCGCGCGGGACGCCCCCGTCCCGCCTTTCTCGTCGAGACTCAAAACTCCGTCGCCGGGCTATGCGCGATCCAGGGGTCGCGCGAGGACGGGGGCGTCCGCCCTACGTACTATCCCTGACCATGGCCATCACCCGCAGCACCGCCGCCGATCGATCCCATTCTCGGCCATCCGTCTCTCCCCGCCTGCGCTGGCGCCTGCGGGAACTCGCCTGGACACTGGCCTCCTGCGCCATCGTCGCCGCCGGGCTCTACCTGGCTTGGAGCGCCAAGACGGCCGACCTCGCCTCCATCGACCAGGCCCTGGCCGCGCATCGTATCGTCAATCTGAACGACCTCTCGGCCCGCGAAGACTTGCTGCCCGCACTGAGCCTCGTCACCGACGCCCGCTTGCGCGCCGAGATGGCCCGCAAGATCTACGACGCTTCTGGCGGCCTGCCCAATGTGGGCCACATCCGCCCGCTGGTTTCAGCCGACCAGTTTCACTTCCTCAAACCCTTATTAGTGGTTCGCACGCCGGCCCAGTTCCGCTCCAGGGTTCGCCAATGGATCGCGATATTCTTCGCGGTATTTCTGCTGGTCAACGTCTTTTGGAGCCTGCGTGGATTCACCGGCGACGAATCCCTGCTGCCCGTGGTGGCGCTGCTCTCGGGCGTCGGATTGATCTTGATGCTGTGCCTGCGCGACCCGGTGCGCGACACTTTGCTGTTCGCCGATTTCGCCCAGGGTGCGGCCCTTGGGGCGGTGCTCATGGCCGCCGCCGCGCTTCTCGATTACGAACGCCTGATGGGGCGGTTGAGCTTCGTCCCGCTCATCGCCAGCTTCACGCTTTCGGCGCTGCTGATCGCGTTCGGCCGCGGCCCGGGCTTGAGCGACGCCAAAGTGAATCTGTTGGGCTTTCAGCCGGTCGAGCTCATTCGCGTGCTGCTGGTGTTTTTTCTCGCCGGCTATTTCGCGAACCGCTGGGACGTGCTGCGCCACGCGCGCGAACGCCGTCCCCGTCTGGCGGCGCTCGCCAGCCGCATTGCCATCCCACCGGTCGAGGCCACCTTGCCGGCGGCGGTGTGCGTTGCCCTTTCCATCGTCTTCTTCTTTCTGCAAAGAGACATGGGGCCGGCGCTGGTGTTCGCCTGCCTGTTTCTTTCGCTCTACGGCGTGGCACGCGCCAGCGCGCTGGCGCCGGCCATCGGCCTGGCGCTGGTGGTTTGCGGATTTGTGGCCGGCTTTTACCTGGGCGTTCCGCACACCGTGAGTGAGCGCGTCTCGATGTGGCTTTCGCCTTGGGACAACCTGGTTCATGGCGGCGACCAACTGGCGCACTCGCTGTGGGCTTTTTCCACCGGCGGCGTTTCCGGTATGGGCTTGGGCATGGGCGACCCGCAACTCGTTCCGGCGGCCCACACCGATCTGATTCTTTCCGCGCTGGGCGAAGAGATGGGCTTCTATGGCGTCATCGCCGTTTTCCTGCTCAATGGGTTCCTGGTATGGCGGGCGCTTCGCATCGGCTTGCGGGCGCGTTCCGATTACGAATTCTTTCTCGCCGCCGGCCTGGCTGCCGCCACGGCTTTGCAGCTTCTGCTGATTTCCGCCGGCGCCCTGGGAGTGGCGCCGCTCTCGGGCGTGGTGACGCCGTTTCTCAGCTATGGCCGCACCGCCATGCTCGCCAATTTCCTGATCGTCGGAATCCTGCTGGCAATCTCAGCGCGCGGCGGGCATGAGGTTCGCGCCGCTTTTCGACTTCCCACCTACACGCTGGCCGCGGTGTTCGGCCTTGCGTTTGCAGTTGTCATCGCCAAAGCCGCCTATGTGGAGGTGGCCGAATCCGGCCCCATCATGGGCCGCGGCACGCTGGTCTTGCAAGCCGACGGCATGCGCCGCTTCCAGTACAACCCGCGATTTCTGGATGTGATCGAGCGAATTCCCAAGGGCTCCATCTACGACCGCAACGGCCTGCCTCTGGCCACCAGCGCTTGGAGCGAGCTCGAAAAGCATCGCGCCGAATACCGCGAGATGGGCATCGATATCGACGCCGCCTGTTCCCGCACCGAGTTTCGCCACTATCCCTTCGGCGGCCTGCTGTTCGATCTGCTGGGCGATCTGCGCACCCGCACCCGCTGGGCGGCTTCGAACACCGCTTTCATCGAGCGCGACCAGGCGCGGCGCCTGCGCGGTTTCGACGACCGGCCCAGCCTGGTGGAAGTGAAAGAACCTTCCGGCGCTACCGAGCGCGTCATCCGCTACGACTATCGCGAGCTGGTGCCGCTCATCCGCCATCACTTCGATCCGAACAACCCCGCCGTGCACCGCGTGCTCGACCGGCCGCGCGATGTGCATACGTCGATTGACGCGTGCTTCGAAGTGCGCGTCGCCGCTATCCTGCGCAAGGCGGTTGAAACATCCGGGCAGAAAGGCGCGGCGGTGGTGCTTGATCCGTCCAATGGAGACCTGCTGGCCGCGGTCAGTTTGCCGCTCCCTCCCGACGTGGTTCCGGGAACCCAACCGGCTCCGGCGGCGAATCCGGATGCCAATCCCTATCTCGACCGCGCGCGCTTCGGCCTTTTTCCGCCCGGCTCGACATTTAAAGTGGTGACGGCCATGGCCGCGCTCCGCAAAGATCCGTCGCTGATTCACAAAACCTACCAGTGCATCCGCCTGCCGGACGGCCGCGTGGGCAACTATGTAAAGGGTTGGAAGCGCCCCATCCGCGACGACGTCCAGGATCAATCGCCGCACGGCACGCTCGACCTGGAACACGGCATCGTGGTCTCGTGCAACGCCTATTTCGCCCAACTCGGCACGTACGACGTAGGCGCCGACGCGCTGCTCGAAGCCGTCGGCATTCTCGGCATTTCCACCGCCGTTCCCAACACCGCCGCGCAATTGAAAAAGTTGCTGCCGCAATCGTCTTACGGACAGGGACAAGTGGTGGCGTCGCCGTTCCAGATGGCGCGCGTGGCCGCCACCGTCGCGGCCAGCGGCGCCATGCCGCAAGGCCGCTGGATTACCGATGAAACCAACACCCGCACCGACGCGCCCAAGACCGCGTTGAGCGCCGGTGCGGCTCAAACTCTGGGGAAATTTCTGCGCGAGGTGATTACGTCCGGTACCGGCCGGCGCGCCGCCAGCGCCGCTGTCCCGATAGCCGGCAAGACCGGTACGGCCGAGCTGGCCGATGCTCCTTCGCACGCCTGGTTCATCGGTTTCGCGCCATACGTAGCCTCCACGTCAGCATCGCAGCGAAAAATCGCATTTGCCGTGTTGGTGGAAAATGGAGTGTACGGCGGAACCGCGGCCGCTCCGGCGGCGGCGGATATCGTTAATGCAGCCGTGCAATTGGGGCTGATTCATAAATGAACCTGTTTTCCGAGATTGAAAAGAAAATCGAGCGCGGCTTTCGCACCGCCACCGAGCGCCTCTTCGGGCAAGCCGAATCGGGCGACCTCGTCACCCTGCACCATGCCATCCTGGAATCCGTCGAGGAACAGGTGCAGGTGCTGGCGCACGGCCGGCGCGTGTTTCCGTTTCCGCGCATCCAAGTCACCCTGGTGGCCGCCGAAGAAGCGCGGCGCAATCTGCTGGCCGCGGCGTTCGGCGAAGACCGGCGCTTGGAAGACGACATCCGCGAGGCGCTCGAAGGAGCCGGTTGTCAGATCCCGCGCAGCTTTTCGGTGGAGATTTTAACTTCCGGCACCGGCGATCAACCGTTCTTCATCGACTACCGACGCCAGCTCTCGAAGCCGGCCGCGGAACCGCCCATCGGCCGCCTGGCGGTGGTGAAGGGTAAAGCCGCCCGCGAAGAGTACGTTCTCGATAAGCCTCGCATCAACATCGGCCGCATGGCGGAGCTCACCGATAGCGAACAGCGGGTGGTGCGGCGCAACGACGTGGTCTTTGAAGAGAACGCCGACGAAGCCAACGGCACCGTCTCCCGGCAGCACGCCCACATCCGCCGCGAAGAAGGCCAATATCGCGTAGCCGACGACGGCAGCGAATTCGGCACCCGCATCTTCCGCGACGGCCGCTCCATCGAAGTCCCAAGAGGCAACCGCCGCGGCGAGCGCCTGCGGGCCGGAGACGAGATTTATCTGGGGCGTGCGTGTTTGCGGTTCGAGGGGTAGATTTTCCTTGGCTAGATTTTTCTGAAGGCGGCTCTCGGACGAACAAATGCAGCCCGCAGCCGCAGTCGCGGGATCAAAGGACGGCGGCTGGGTGTATCCTTAACAGGATCCGGAAGTGCAACATGGAAATCCCGGATGATATCCTCCAAACGGATAATCGGAGGGCCGCATGACTACTCACACGAAGCACTCCTGGCTCCGTCACCCGTTGACGGTGCTAATTTTCGGCTCACTGTTGAGCGCGACGCTGATTCCGTGGATCAGCGCGCGCATGAACGACCGGCAATTGATCAACGACGCACGGCTGCAGCTTTGCAGGGATATCCTGCAGCAGAGCGCGAAGAACAATCAAATCAAATGCTCAATGCGATGAACACTTCGGTGAACATGTTCGTCAAGACGACGAGCTTCGACATATCGGCGGCGGCGGCGCGGCGCGAGGAGGAAGCGGAACGTTCCAAGATGGACGAGCAGTACCAAGAGTTCGACAAGGTTGCGTGGTGGTGGTACGCGAAGATTCCCATTGAGGCCAAGCTGTTACGCATCGAAGTAGACTCTGCGCACTTGCAGGATCAGCTCAACCGGTATAACAACGGGCTCGTGGCGGCCACGGAGGTCCTCAACGGGGTCTGGGACCGGTGCGTGAGGCAGGCCTGCAAACCCGGCGACCCAAGCATCAAGAGGATGCTGAAAGAAGCCGATGAGAAGCTGAGGAAGCTGCAGACGGAGCGAGATACGGTCACGGGCCAATTGGTGTACATGTTTGCGCCGAGAGAAGCGAAGGTGCAGCAGCTTTTGACGCAGTCACAGTGAGGGGCGGATGGCGCGAGCAGGCTCGTACGCCCACCTTGGATGAGTGGCGATAAGACGCCCCATGGGATAGGGGCGCGGGATTGCCGGAACCGCCCAGGCGCCACCTGTTATGTAAGTTGATTTTGTACGATTTGGTGAGCCGCATCACCGCCCTCAGGCCATCGCCTTACAAGCTCGGCAATCGCAACGGCGCCAGCTTTCGCTAACTACCCGCTGCCAATTATCCCGCGCGCTCTTCACGCCGCAGGGCTTCATGCAGGAGCATGGCGCGTTCGAGAACATTCGCCAGGGTAGTAGTTTGCCCGGCGGCCGCGGCTTCCTCCATCCACTGTGCGGTCTCCTCGCGGTGTTGGTACCACCATTCCGCTTCTTCCGCCTCGGATTCAAACTTGGGGATGTTCGGTTTCTCGATCATGCTCGATTGCTTCCTACCGGACCATTGTATGTCGTCGCAACCGGCCTCCGTCTGTACGATAATGTAAGTACAGATGCGGGTTGAGTGGGACGGCGCAAAGACCGAAAGCAACCTGCGGAAACATGGGATCGAATTCGAGACAGCTCAACTTGTTTTTGAGGATCCGCGTTGTGTGACGTTCGTCGAGAGGATAACGGATGGCGAGGAGCGCTGGCACGCAATCGGGTGGATTGAAGACGTCGCAATTTTCGTCGTTGTACATACGTATCGGGACGAGGATTCCGAAGAGGTGATACGCATCATCTCGGCCCGTCCTGCATCCCGGAGGGAAAGGAGACTGTATGCCCAAGCTAACGCCTGAAAAACGAAAGCAACTTCAAAGGCTCGCAGCCCGGCCGGATTCCGAGATTGATTTCTCGGACATCCCGGAGATCCGGCAGATCCCACCGGATGCAGTAATTGGAAAATTCTATCGGCCCAAGAAAACCAGCGTGACGATTCGACTGGACTCCGACGTCGTGGTGTGGTTGAAGACAGCGGGCGAAGGTTACCAGACTCGGATCAACGCCTACCTTCGGCAATTAATGCGACAGAGCCAGCAGAGGTAAGCGCGTCGGAGCAGTTTTGCTGGCCCTGACGCCGTCACGCTCTATTCGCCAGAATCAATGGCGACGGCCCCGGCGCATCCACGGTCCGCGCGTTCTCGAAGCCTGCCTCTTTCAGCCACCCTACGATTTCCGAGAAGCTGAAGGTGTCGCCTTCGTCTGTGTTGACCAGCATGTTCACGGCGAAGATCAATCCGCTGCTTTGGGTAGCGCGGGCGTCGTCCACCAGAAACTCTGCGATGGCAATGGTGCCGCCCGGCGCGAGTGCTCGGCAAACCTTGGCCAGCAGCTTGCGGCCCCGGCTCTCGCCCTCACTGTGCAAGATGTGACCAAGCGTGGCCACCTGGTAGCCGCTGCCGAAATCCACTTCCAACAAATCTCCGGCCCTGGTCTCCACCCGGTCGCCAACCCCGAAGCGCGTTGCAACCCGGCGCGTTACATCCAGCACGCCCGGCCAATCCACCGCCGTAACCCGAACGTGCGGCGAGCGCTGCGCCAGCGCGATGCCCCACACTCCCGAACCAGCCGCAATGTCGAGCACCCGCACCGGCGCGTCCGCCTCGCCGATGGCGAGCGTGTCCGCCAGCACTTGCGCGGAGGGATAGCTCATGGGAAATATGTCTTCCACGAAATCGTGGAAAAACGCGGCGCCGCTCGCTTCGCTGTTGACGCTCGTGGCAGGCTTGCCGGTTCGGACGATCTCGTTGAGCTCGAGCCACTTGGGCAATAGCTGGGTGCTGGTGTGTTTGATAATACCGCCCATGAAGGAAGGTTTGGTGCTGACCAGAAAGAGCGAGCTCTCCGCCGTGAGCGAATAGCGCCCTTCGGGGTCCTTGCTCAGCAGCTCGATCCCCGTGAGGGCGTTGAGCACGGCGCGCGTACCGCGCTCGGAGATGGCCGCCTGGGCGGCAAGCTCGGCGGCGGTTTTCGGCCCGCTGTCCAACACGTCGAACAAACGGTGCTGGATGGCCGCTTCGACCATCAGTGGAACGGAATAGCCCCAGGCAAATTGCATGAGGCGGGCAGGTGTAACGGGAGTCTGTGCCGGCGTAGCCATCGATTTCCCCTCTCGCACTAGCATAGCCGAACCTGGGCGCGTTTCGTGAGTTCCGGCGCTACGACGCGTAGACCGAGATCCGGGTGACGGTGCGGTAGCCCATGCGCTCGTAAAGGTGGAGGCCGGCGGGGGTGGATTGGAGGATGCTGCGGCCGATGCCGAGGTCGCGTTTGGCCTCATTCAGGGCGAAGCGCATGACGGCTTCGCCGTAGCCGCGGCGCTGGTGCCCTGGGAGGGTGGCGACGTTGTAGACGCCGACCGCGTCGCCGGCGGCAACGATGGCCGCGGTGGAGACGACTTCGCCATCGACGTAGCCGTTGTAGGCGCGAAAGCGGTCCCATACATCCGCGCCGTCGAAGACCTCGCGGAACCAGTGAATGGGCACGTGAAAACATACCGACCCGACCGCGCAGAAGCCCTCGCGGGCGGCGGAGGTCGAGACGCGCCGCACCTCGATTTCAGGAAGCAGGCGCTGGGGAGGCAGGATGCGCTCGGCGATCATGCCGGGCAAGTCCACCGAATGGCGCAGGCCCTGGCGCTCGAACACCTGCCGGCACTTGCGCTGAGCGCGCCAGCCGAGCAAGTCTTCGCAGACCCAGAAGGCCCAGGAGAGCCCGCGGGCGTCGAAATGCACCGAGGGAAGAACCACGCGCCGGGCCAGTTCCACGTCGCTTTCCACCGGGGAAGACAGGAAAGCCGCATTGAACATCTGAAACGTGGTGCCGGCCGAAGCCAGGCTGACGCCGGGCAGTTCCCGCAACTCGCCCGCGGAGCGGCTGGCGGCGATGATGCGAAAGGATTCGCGGAGATTGACCGCGACGCTCTCAAATGTCACCGATTATCAGTATCGCGCAGGCGATGGTTCCCCATTGAATGGGCCGGGCTGACAGCCTTCAATCGGCCATTTGCAGCCGCGCCAGGGCCTCGCCGATGGGTAGGCCGTTCCAGTGCCGGTTCAGATTCTCCAGGGTGGTAAGCGATCGCGATCGCATTCGATCCACGTAGAGAGTGCCGTTCAGATGGTCTGCTTCATGTTGGACGATCCGGGCGTGCCATCCCTCGGCGCCGAAAGTCACAGGCTCGCCGCGATGGTCGAGACAACTGACGCTAACGCGAAGCCATCGGGGGACGATGGCGCTGAATCCGGCCAAGCTCAGGCAGCCTTCGAAAAACTCCACTTGTTCGCCGCCGGTCTCGATGCGCGGATTGAACAAGACCTGGAACGGCACCGGCCGGCGCTGGCGCTCCGCCAGCCGCTCAGGGGACATGGAGGCGAGCAACTCGGCCCGGTCTTCGATAACCGCGAGTTGCACCGGCAACCCGACTTGGGGCGCCGCGAGCCCCACGCCGGGAGCGTCGCGCATGGTCTCGCGCATCCACTCGACAAGCTGCTCGATTTCGCGGCTGCGGATTTCCTCCGGCGTTACCGGCCGGGCAACGCGGCGGAGAACCGGGTCACCGGCCTGGACGATTTTGAGCACCCCGAATGGCATCATAAACGTGCGTTGCTGCAACTCTACCGGCTCGGTCCAAATTATCACGCTGGCGGCCTGGAGACCAACGTGCTCCTATCCGGTTGTAACCTTCTTACTGTATGTAGAGGATAGAAGGGCTTTATGGCGGGGCGAGACTCACTGGCTGCGGGCCTCGGTCTTGGATCACGCGCCGAGGTGAGGAAGGCGGCGTAACACAACTTCGCCCGCGCGGTCAGCCTGGCGTTTCAGTAGCCGGAGCCCATTTCCGCCTCCTTACGCAGCACCCGCCACAGGGCTTCGACGTGCTCCCGTTCGGTGGGCAGAGCGCCGATCGAGACCCTCACCATCCAACGGTCGTCGAGAATGGCTGGGGTGAGATAGGCTTGCCCGCCGCGATTGATTCGGTCGGCCCAGGCCAAGGTGTGCCGGTCGAGATCGGGTCCGCTCAAGCCTTCGGGTTCGTGGCGGATGCAAAGAGTTTGCAGCGGCACCGGGGCCAGCACGCGCCAGTTCGCGGTTTTGGCGATTTCGCCGGCCAGCCATTGCGCGTTGGCCAAGTCGCGGCGCAGCCGGGCCTGGAGGCCGGCGACGCCTTCCGCACGGATGGCGAACCAAAGCTTGAGCGCGCGGAAACGGCGGCCCAGCGGCAGCCCCCAATCGCGCAAGTTCTTGACTACCGCGTCCGCGGCGGTCTGCAGATAGCTGGGATTGGTGGACATGACGCGCACCAGGTGTTCGGGTGAACGCACGTAGTAGAGCGCGCAATCGAACGACACGCCCAGCCATTTGTGCACGTTCAACACCAGCGAATCCGCGCCTTCCACGCCCTGCCACATCCAGCGGCACTCGGGAAGAATCATGGCGGAGCCTGCCAGGGCGGCGTCCACGTGCATCCAGACATGGTGGCGGGCGGCGATAGCGGCGATGGCTTCGAGCGGATCGAGGGCCGTGGAAGTGGTGGTGCCGACCGTGGCGACCACCGCGCAAGGTCTGCGGCCTTCCTCGAGGTCGCGTTGGACGGCGGCTTCGAGAGCTTCGGGCCGCATGGCGTAAGCGGCATCGTGATCCACCGTTCGGACGTTGTCGCGGCCGAAGCCGGCCAGCAGCGCGGCTTTCGATACGGAACTGTGGCTGTGCGCGGAAGTGTAGACGATTAGCGGGGACTTCTCGCCAACCAGGCCGCCGCGCGTCAGGCTGAAATCGGTGGCCCGCTCGCGCGCGCACAGCAGGGCGACCAGAGTGGAAGTGGAAGCGGTGTCCTGAATCACGCCGCTCCAGGCCGGGGACAGGTCTACCATCTGGCGCACCCAATCGGTAGCGACTTCTTCCACCTCGGTGAGCGCCGGGCTAGCTTGCCAGGACAGGCCGAGCACGCCCAGGCCGGTGCTGGCCAGGTCGCCGAGCACGCTCGATAGCAGGCTGTTGGCGGGAAAGTAACCGAAGAAGCGGGGATGCTGCCAGTGGGAGAGCCCGGGCAGAACGATCCGTTCCAGATCGGCGAGCACCGCCTCGAACGGTTCGGGGTCGCACGGCGGAGCGGCGGGAAGTTGAGCGCGCACCTCGCCAGGAGCGGTTCGCGCCATCACCGGAAACCGGCTGGCCTGAGCCCGGTAATCGGCAATGAAATCCACCAGCCGGTGCCCGGCCTGGCGAAACTCTTCAGGGGTCATTCTTCCATCATCTAACAGGGCCGCAGGCTAATGCCGCACACTTTCGTCCCTGGTGCAAGGCTGCATGATTCGTAGGGCGGACGCCCTCGCCCGCAGCCGGCCCCCTGGCCGGCTCTTCGGCGGGAACCTGATTCTTGGGAAGAAGTGCGGGACGAGGGCGTCCCGCGCGGACCAGGCAGGGGGTCCGCCCTACTATACGCCGCGACCGGTTCTTCAGAACGTCATCACGAGTGTCGCCCTGGGACACGCAACCGGGGGGTGCCGGCACGGTGGCGACGTATCCGCCGTCCGCTTCTCGTTCCAGGACAACCGTGTAGCGCAGGGCCGGCGGACGGGAAATCGCCGGGGGACACAGAGAGAACGATCAGGCTGCGCCCGAAAGCACCTTGGGGAGGCAACAATCGGTGAATTTCTTACCGCTGCCGCAGGGGCACTCCTCACTGAAGCCGGCGAAATCGGCGGCGTTGGGCATTTTTGCGCGATTTGGCGGCATTTGTGCGCCTACCGGGGCGGGTTTAGCGGCAGTAGGGGGGTTCCGCTCGGACGGGATGTGGGGAGTGGCTTGCTCGATGATGAATCTGGCGGCTTTGAACTGGACGCTGGGGGAAGCTTTGTCGTCGCGGAGGATGTCGCCGAGGGTTTGGTAGGCCTGGTCGACCAGAGCCATGACTCTTTCGCGGTG